>CENP01027653.1_pt1 | contig 34171 bp, 33 predicted proteins | sample 361281 | NCBI WGS metagenome assembly CENP01 (sample SAMEA2591122, study PRJEB7988) | marine metagenome | biome: marine biome (ENVO:00000447); feature: deep chlorophyll maximum layer (ENVO:xxxxxxxx); material: saline water (ENVO:00002010), including plankton (ENVO:xxxxxxxx) | depth 70 m | reverse complement strand
GAAAATTTTTTACTAACAAAGAGTTCAATGGAATGGTTTTGGGATCAGCTTAGATCTAATGATGCTAATGATGTAGATCCTAGGTTTGATTTATTAAAACAAGATGGTTTGGCTTGCTATCAAACTCCAACATTATTGGTAACTGCTGGTTTTGACCCACTTTGTGATGAGGGAATTGAGTATGCAAATTTCTTGAAAACTAATGGCAATAATATATCAAAATTGCACTTTCCTGACCTTTTTCATGGCTTTGTAAATCTAACAAATATTAGAAAAGCTGAAAAAAGCACTTTACAAATTATTGATAGTATTAAGGGTTATTTATGATCAGAAACTTAATAATTCTTTTTTGGTTTCTGTTTGTTATTTCGGTGTTTTTAAACTCAGATAATCTGTTTTTTAAATTAGTTGAATATTCAGCAATTTTTGCAATCTGTGTACATTTCTTAGAATACTTATATTTCTACAAAAAGATTTCAAGCAATACCAATCATATGCATGGCTTTCTAATGACAATGCTTTTTGGATTTGAATTTGTTAGGAGGTTAAGGAAGTAATTGTTCTACTTTTTTTAGAGCTTTAACCATAGCTTTCTTCACATCAGCAGACTCTTTCTTACTAGAAGTGCCTTTTGAATAGACTAAATTAGTAAAATGTTCTTTAAGTTTTTCATTCATATCAACTGATTTTTCAGTAAACCTGTTTCTTAGCTCCTCAAATTTGACCCTAGAAACCATTTCTTTGGGTCCTACTGGGTCAAGTCCAGCAAACATTTGAAATCTTATAGCTGCTTCATTAAGATCCATTGACTCAGATGGCTTACCATTTACAAACTCTGGTATTAAATCTTTTGAAACTTTGTCTGATCCTTTTTCAATTAGCTCTTCAAATAGGTCTTGATAAGATTTGAGCTTTTCTTGTGCTTTTTCATTCTTCTGCAACATAGCAAAGTCTTTTATAGCTTTTTTGAATTTCTTCTCTTCGGCAGTGCCTTGAAGATTCTCTAACCCTAAGAATCTTTGCTCTGCTTCTCCCGGAGCAACTTTTTTATCTCTTAGATCTTTAATTATGTCATCCATCAGTCCTCTAGATTCATCAAGCTCTTTATCTTTAATTCTCAAAAATTCATCACATACTTGTTCAAATTTTTGATTAACTTCAGGGTCAAGTTTCTTGCCTGCTGGGCCAAGAGTTCTCCAATGCTCTTGCAGATCTCTTATTTTCTGGACAGATGCATCAATATCTTCTTTGCTAAGGTTTTTGACTTCCTCTATTACTGCCTCTTTAAGCGATCTATTGTGAATTTCTACTTGCTCAAGTAACTTATTTACAGCATCTCTAGATGCTTTGAACTTATTATTTAAATCCTGGAAGTCTTTATCCGGTACAGGTGCGAATTGTTTCCATTTTTCATGAATGCCTTTTAAGAACATCACAATTTGAATTACTGTTGTATTTTCAACGGTTTTGCCAGCAGGGAAGGTATCAATATCTTCTAAAAGAGCTAATTTCTTATCTCTATTCTCTTCTTTTTTATCTTCCAAAACAGCAAAGTAGTCCTTGCATGGCGCCCAAGCTTTTTCACAAGCGTCTTTAAAAGTTGACCATTTTTCTTTACTAGCAGTTTTGCCATGCTGATCAAGATTTTGCCATTGTTTCTGAAGTGAATTTATTCTGTTAGCCAATGATCTTGGCTCAAGTTTTTCAGCTTGAAGTTTATTAACTTCATTGATTAATTCTGTCCTCTTGTCTGATGTTGCAAACTCTGCCCAATCATCATATTCCTTAGCAGTAAAATTAAGTCTTTGGAATTTATGTCGAAATTTTGAGGGAATGGGCTTACCTTTTCCAAACTGGGAATTTAGTTTGCGAAGGTCCTTTTGAGCCTTTTTAATATGGCCTGTAGAGAACAGACTCTCTATCTCATTTAGTTGTTGATTAAGATTTATTGCTTTGTCTCCCACAAATTAGCTGAATATTATTTATAATTTCAAACAAATAGTAATTGAATGAAACGGATTTTAACAGGTATAACGCCAAGTGGCTATCCCCATTTAGGAAATTATATAGGTGCAATTAAGCCATCACTAGATCTATTGGATGAAAAGTGTGAATCATTTCTGTTTATTGCCGATCTTCATGCTGTTATTAAAGTATCAGACCCAGAGCGATTAAATGAGTTGAGCAACAGTATTGCAATGGCTTGGTTAGCTTCTGGTTTAGATCCCGAAATGACAAATTTTTATAGACAATCAGACATACCAGAAATTACTGAGCTAGCATGGATACTAAGCTGTATAACAGAGAAAGGCTTGCTAAATAGAGCCCACGCCTATAAGGCAGCAATTGATGTTAATAATGAAAGCGGTAAAAAAGATATTGATGAAGGCATCTCTTTAGGGTTATTTTCTTACCCTCTGCTTATGGCTTCAGATATATTGACTCCAAATGCAACGCATGTTCCTGTAGGCAAAGACCAACAACAACATTTGGAAATTACCAGAGATATTGCAGAAAAGTTCAATAAAAAATACGGCGATTTCTTTAATGTACCAGAAGCAGTAATAAAGGATGAAAAAACAGTATTAGGAACCGATGGTCGAAAAATGTCTAAGAGTTATAACAATATAATTCCTTTATTAGCTGATGAGAAAGATCTTCGCAAATCCGTCATGAAAATTGTGACTAATTCACAAGAACCAGGAGAGAAGAAAGATTGGAAAGATAATACTCTTTTTAGCATCTATTCAAGCTTTGCTTCAGAAGGTAACCAAAAAGAAATGAAGGACATGTTTAGTGATGGCATAGGTTGGGGCGATGCAAAGCAGAAAGTCTTTGAGGAACTAAATCAGATCCTTACACCAATTCGAGAAAAATACTTAGAATTAAATTCAAATCGAAAACATATTGATGAGATTTTAAAAGCTGGAGCAGACAATGTACGAAAACAAACCCTGCCTGCGATTAAAGAAGTTAAAAGGCTAGTAGGCATAAACAAGTTATAAATATTTGCTTATTAGTGATTGGATTTACCCTTATTCACCCGTATATACTTAATTTAAATGCAAACAAATAAAAAAGCAGTACTCATGATTAGTCTTGGCACTCCTGACAGCCCGGGATGGTTTGATGTTGCTAGCTATCTTAGTGAGTTCTTAGGAGATGGCAGAATAATCAATATTCCGTCATTTTTAAGATATATGCTCGTAAATCTAATTATTGTGCCAACAAGAACTTTTTCATCTTCAAAAAGTTACAAAGAACTTTGGACCGAAAGAGGATCTCCTCTTAAATATCATATGGAAGATCTTACTGCAAAAGTTAAGGAAAAATTGAAAGATACACATGATGTTTTTTATGCAATGAGGTATAAAAATCCTTCAGTTAAAAACCAACTCAATGAATTAGAAAAAAAGGGTTACGATGAAATTATTTTATTTCCTGTTTTCCCCCAGTATTCTTCTGCTGCAAATGGATCATTCCTTGATCATGCATTAAAACAAATAGCAAAGTGGACTGTCATACCTTCAGTTAAAACAGTAGATCAGTTTTACGATAATGAAGACTTTCTCCAAGCTTTTAGTGAGAACATAGAAAAATTTAATTTAGATGAATACGATAAAATTATATTCAGCTATCATGGGTTGCCGATGAGTCAGCTTGATGAAGTTTATGAAACAGGGAAATGTGACGACCGTGAATGTGAAGATGGGGTTCAAGGTGATAACCACCATTGCTATAGAGCTACTTGTTATGAAACTACAAAATTGCTGATTAATAAAATAAGTATTCCAGAATCAAAAACTATCACTTCATTTCAATCAAGACTTGATTCTAAATGGGTAAAACCATTTAGTGATAAGGTCTTAGAGCAATTTGCTGATGAGGGAGTAAAAAAAGTTTTGGTTGTTTCTCCATCATTTACCGGCGATTGTTTAGAAACAATTATAGAAATCGGTGATGAATACAAGGAACTATTTATTGAAAAAGGAGGTCAGAAGCTTGATTATGTACCTTCGCTAAACTCGAATGATAGTTGGGTTGGATGTATAGTAAATATTATTAGGGGAATATAAATGAGAGAGACACTGGATCTGCAAAAAAAAGCATTCATAACAAACGGACAACCATCCTATAACCAAAGAGTTGATAGCCTGAAGAGATGTATTGCCTTGCTAGAAACGCATGATGAAAAAATAGTTGAAGCTTTAAATGAAGATTATAAGAATCGTTCTGAAACTGAAATAATGACGTCTGAAATTGTTCAATCAGTTAGGAACTTAAACTTCACAATTAAAAACTTAAAAAAATGGATGAAGCCTTCAAGAAGGGCATCTTCCTTTATGGCTGATATGCTTGGCTCTAAAGCTGTTCTGCAGCCATCTCCACTTGGAAGTGTTGGAATAATAGCTCCTTGGAATTTTCCAATTGGAATGATTTTCTATCCAACAGCATCAATTCTTGCTGCAGGAAATAGGATCATGGCTAAACCTTCAGAATTTACTCCTAACACTGCGAATCTAATTAAAGAAGCAGTTGGCAAATATTTTGATGAATCAGAATTTGCTGTGTTTCTAGGCGGTCCAGAAGTTGGTTCAGAGTTTACCGCTCTCCCTCTAGACCATTTGCTTTACACAGGAAGCGGAAACATAGCAAAAAAGGTTGTTGCAAATGCTGCAAAGAATTTAGTTCCAACGACATTAGAATTAGGTGGTAAAAGCCCAACAATCATAGCCTCAGATGCTAATTTAGAGCTAGTAGCCAAAAGAATTATGTTTGTGAAAACATTGAATGCTGGGCAAATTTGTTTATCACCAGATTACATCATGATTAAAAAAGGTCTGGAAGAAAAACTCATAGCTGAATTGAAAAAAGTTTTTAATACTTTTTATCCAGAAAATAATGGTGCAGATTACACGTCTATGGTAAATGATCACCACCACAATAGAATGCAAGAATACTTATTAGATGCAAAGGATAAAGGCGCTCAAATAATTAATCTCGGCAATTTTGATTCGTCAGAAAAAAATACAATTACAACAAAGGTACTGTTAAACGTTCACGATGACATGCGTGTGATGCAGGAAGAAATTTTTGGTCCATTGCTCCCAATTATGGTTTACGAAAATCTTAGTGAAGCTGTTTCTTATGTTAATAACCATGATCACCCGTTAGGTTTATATTTCTTTGGAAACAAAAAAACTGAACAAAATTATGTGATTAATAATACAAGATCAGGCGGAGTTACCGTCAATGACACCATGTTTCATTTAATGCAATCTAGGTTGCCATTTGGTGGTGTAGGGCCATCTGGATATGGCTATTATCATGGCCATGAAGGTTTCTTAAACTTCTCTAACCTAAGGTCAATTTATTACCAAACAAATTCAGATAGTATTTTTGGCATGCTTAGACCACCAAGAAGCAAACCTTTTGAGTTGCTCTCAAAAGTAATGAAAAAATTGTCTTGAATCAATTTCTAAGAAAAATCTCATTTAGGTATCTCTTTAGAAGAGGCACTAAAACATTATCATCACAAACATTACTTACTGCTAGTGGGGTAGGAGTTGGAACAGCTGTGCTAATTGTTGTACTTTCAGTAATGAACGGATTTGAGAATGAACTCCAAAAAAGAATTCTTGGAGTGATACCTCATCTTACCCTAGAAAAAAGTGGTGGTTTTGAAAATCTGGAACAAGTGTCAGCTGATATCAAGGAAGATGATTCTGTTCTAAAAGTTGCGCCATATTATGCTTCTCAAGTAGTAATTAATAATAGAAGTAATTCAAAGGGCATTATGCTAAAAGGCACTAGTTCTTTGAATGAAATTTCAATTATTCCTGACAATATGTTGATTGGTAGTCTATTGTCTCTAGAGGATGGCGCTGCAATTATTCTAGGTGACAGTCTGGCATATGAACTAAATGTTGCAGTAGGTGACTCAGTAAATTTATTAAATATTGATCAAACAAATCCTCTTATTGGTGTTCCAAGAGTGGTTGCTTTTAAAGTTGTTGGACTGTTCTCAGTAGGTTCAGAAGTCGATCAAATGTATGGTCTAGTAAGCACAGAAGCCTTCAAGAAGCTCATACGACCAAAAAATGGTGCTGGCATTGAGGTAAGAGTAAAAAATGTCTTAGAGGCTAAGGCAATTGGTAGATCTCTTGTTACCGAGATTGAGAGCGGTGAATACATAAAGCTTAATAGTTGGGATCAATCTTATGGAGGTCTTTTTAGGGCCGTACAGCTTGAAAAAATAATGGTCTCCCTCTTAATGTCTTTAATTCTATTAGTTGCGGTTCTAAGCTTGCTTATGTCGGTTAATAACCTGATAAAAAACAATGAAAAAGAAATAGCAATTTTGAGGACAATGGGTTATTCCAGATGGGACATTCAAAGCATATTTATGCAATTAATAATTACTATTGGTTTAGTTGGTATTGGCTTAGGAAATCTGCTTGGCATTTTTGTTGCATCAAATATTACTGAATTTTTAAATTTTCTTTCTCAAATCTTCAACATTTCGATGCTGGATGTTTATTATTTGGACTACTTCCCATCTATTGTTAGCACCAATCAAATCTTATGGATTAATATGACAACTTTTATTTTATTGCTTATTTTTGGTTTCATTCCCTCAAATAAAGCAGCTAATACAAACCCAGTTAATATAGTGAATAAATCATGATTTCTATTAAAGATCTACATAAAACATATACAGATAATTCAGCTAAGCAAATAGTTTTTGAGAACGTTTCCTATGAATTTAATTCGCATGGAGTTTATAGTGTTGTTGGTTCTTCTGGATCTGGAAAAACCACTCTTCTTAACCTGATATCTGGTTTAGATAGTTTTGATAAAGGTTCTATTGAAATAGATGGGATGAATCTAGATACATTGTCCATTGAAGAAAAAAGCGCCTTACGTAAAGTTGATTTTGGGTTTGGCTATCAATTTCATTACTTATTAGAGAATCTAACTATTCATGAAAATTGTTTGGCAGCTTGCCATGGCAATGATAATAGCCATATTTCTAGCATTTTAAAAAAACTAGGCATTGATCATATTAAGAATAAATTTCCATCTAAAGTTTCTGGAGGTGAAAAGCAAAGAGCATCAATTGCAAGAGCATTATCAAAGCAACCAAAAATACTAATACTTGACGAACCCACTGGCAATTTAGACCAAGAAAATAGCCTTATTGTGCAAGATTTTCTAATAGCTTACGCAACTGAAAATAAGTCGCTAGTTATCTATGCTACACATGATATTGCATTTGCTAAAAGAGCAGATAAATCTTTAAATATTGTTGAAAGAAGTATCGTAGAAAAATGAATAAATCTATCTATACAAGGCTATTGGGTTATACCTTTGAACATAAAGGTTTGTTCTTTCTGAGCATAATTGGCTTCATTCTTTTCGCAGCAGCTGATATTTCTGCAGTTGAATGGCTTAAACAAGTAATATCTTACATAAATGAGAGCAATGAAAACTCTCTTAACCCATTAAATCTTGCGCTATTTCTTGCATTTATATCTGTGATTAGGGGTATTGGATTCTATGTGGGCAACTACTTTATGGCGAACGTTGGGCTAAAAGTGGTGCACAGTCTAAGACAAGATCTAATTTCTAGCTTGCTCTACCAGCCAATGAGTTTCTTTGATCAAGCTTCTAAAGGAGAAATAGTAAATAGAATAATCTTTACTACAAATCAAATTACTGGAGCAGCAACTAATGCTCTTAAAATTCTTGTTAAAGAGGGTTTCCTGTTAATTGGTCTTTTCGTATACCTTATGTACTTAAGCTGGAAATTGACTTTGGTGATCCTAGTCATTGCTCCCTTAATTGGAATTATTGTCTCTATAGCTGGTAAGCGTTTAAGAAGAGTAGCTAAAAAAATCCAGGACGTTATGGGTATAGTCACCCAAGTAAGTAATGAAATTGCATCTGGAGCACGTGAAATCAAATCCTTTAATAATGAGAGTGGTGAAGAAGAAAGGTTTAAGAAAGCTAACGATGAAAACCTAAAACAAAATCTTAAAATGGAAAGTACTGGGAATATCACTACTCCTTTAATTCAAGTTTTCGTGGCTTTTGCTTTAGCAGCAATGAGTTACCTTGCACTTACAAACTTAACTGAGTTGAATTTGCCTTCTGAATCATTCGTGGCTTTCTTTACAGCTGCAGGCTTGATGGCTAGACCTATAAGACAACTCTCAAGCTTAAATGCTGTTATACAAAGAGGTTTAGCAGCTGCAGAGGATATATTCTCTGCAATAGACAACGCTCCAGAGAAATATGATGAAGGCTTAGATATTAATAAGACTTTAGAAGGAGAGATTGAAATTGAAAATGTTTCTTTCTCATATTCTCACGACTCAGATCCAGTTTTAAAGAATATCTCAATCTCAGCTAAGCAAGGTGAAACTATTGCTTTGGTTGGTAAGTCAGGAAGCGGTAAATCAACAATAGTAAACCTATTAAATCGTTTTTATGACGATTATGAAGGAAGAATAAGAATAGACGGATATGACATCAAGAAAATTAAATTAACTGACCTTAGAAACTCCATATCTTATGTTTCACAAGACCCAACTTTGTTTAATGATACTGTTAAAAATAATATTGCATATGGACTAGGTGAAGTTACAGATTCAGAAGTTTTCCAAGCAGCTCGAGAGGCCAATGCTTATGAATTCATTATGAACTTACCCGAAGGTTTCAATACCATTATTGGTGCTAATGGCATAACTCTTTCAGGTGGAGAAAAACAAAGAGTAGCTATTGCTAGAGCCTTGTTAAAAAAATCGTCAATATTGATATTTGATGAAGCCACTTCAGCCCTTGATAATGAATCAGAAAAAGAGATACAAGCGGCTATTGAAAAAGCATCACAGAATAAAACTACATTTATAATTGCTCATAGACTTAGCACAGTAGAGAACGCTGACAAAATCTGTGTACTGGAAGATGGCGAAATAACGCAAGCAGGAACGCATAACGAATTGATCAAAGAAGAGGGCTTATATAACGTATTACAAGGCAAGCCAGAGCTTATTGAAGAGATCAATATATCGGATACAGAAGTTGATTTTGTACCAACATTAATCAATGAGAAAAAGAGTTTCTGGGATGAATATAATTTTGGCAATATTGCTTTGACACCACTAAGTTTTGTTTATTGGGCTATTAGTAGTTTTAAAAATACTTTTCTAAAACCTAAAACTTCAGTCGGTAATGAAATTCCAGTAGTGGTTGTTGGTAATGTAACAGTTGGGGGGAATGGTAAAACTCCTCTAGTAAGTCAGATAGCAATTGATTTAAGAAATCTTGGTTATAAGCCTGGTATTATTCTCAGAGGTTATAAGGGTTCATTTACAGGAACAAAACTTATCAATGAAGAGACAACATCAAAAGAAGTAGGAGATGAAGCTATTTTCCACTATAACAGAGGTTTTAATGTTGTTGTTGATAGAGATAGAGCTAGGGCGCTTTCATACATTGAAAGACATACTGAATGCGATATTGCTATATCAGATGATGGTCTCCAACACACCGCTTTAAGAAGAGACTTTGAAATTGTTGTTGAAGATGCAAATAGGAATTTTGGTAATCAGCTTTTCTTGCCTGCTGGTCCATTAAGAGACAATATTTGGAAGACTAAGAAAGTTGATCTTTTCATTTATAGTGGCAGAAAAGACGGTAATGACAATTTCTTTGAACTTGAACCAGAATCATGGGTCAACCTTGATACTGGAGATACCTATGCCGTTGATGAGTATCCATTTGGCAAGACTGCAAATGTAGTTAGCGGTATAGCAAATCCAAACAGATTCTTAAAAACATTGAATGGTCTTAAAGTAAATTTTGATTACAAACTTTTTCCAGACCATCATTATTTCACCAAGAAAGACATAGAATTTAATTTTGAGAGGCCAATCTTAACCACCGAAAAGGACGCAGCCAGAATGGGTGAAAAATTTAAGGGGTCTAATATTTGGTATCTAAAAATGGGTGTGAAATTAAATACAAATATTAGCAAACTTATCACGGAAAAGATCAATGGCTGAAGGTTTTACAATCCTGATACCAGCAAGAATTGGATCAGAAAGATTACCAAGAAAACTTCTGGAAGAAGTGGGTAATAAAACTGTGATTCAAATGACCTGGGAAAGGTGCAAACAAAGCAATGCTAATGAGGTAATAGTAGTTACTGATTCTGATGAAATATTTCGACATATTTCTAATTTAGGAGGTAAAGCGTTTCTCTCAAAAAATAAACATGATTCTGGTACAGATAGAGTGCAAGAGTATGTCGAGTCAGTTGGGTATAAAAGTGAAGCAGTTGTTATAAATGTCCAAGGTGATGAGCCTTTAATAGATATTGAAGCAGTAAATGAATTAGGTGATTTTATGCATGCCAATAAATATAAATATGGCACAATTGCCCGACATTTTTCATCTAATGCTGACCTGCTTGATCCAAATAAGGTAAAGGTAATAATCAACGATGATAATTCAGCACTAGAGTTCTTTAGAGATACGCCTGTAGTTGTTAAAAATTTTTCAAAGCTAGTACTTCATCATCTTGGAATATACGCGTATCAAGTTGATTTTTTAAATACTTTTTCCGGTTTGTCTAAAACAGAGAATGAGATAAGCCTTAAATTAGAACAAATGCGAGCACTAGATAATGGTCTACCATTACACGTATTAGAACTCAATTTAGATGAATCGTGGGGAATTGATACTAAAGAGGATCTAATCAGGCTGAGGAGCCATCTTAAGCTTAATTAATGAATATGCATGATCTTACAAAAAAGAACGCTTTAAACCTCAAATCTGAGGCTTCAGATCTCTTTTCTTTTGAAACAGAAAGTGATCTTATTGAGATACTCGATTACGCTGAAAAACAAGAAAAAAACTTACAAGTAATTGGTTCAGGCACTAATACTATTTTTCCACGTTATTTTTCCAAAATAGTGGTTAAATCTTCCAATAATAATTTTAAATATGCTGAAGAAAATGGTTGTGCTTATTTAGAAGTGGGTGCAGCTGTAGATTGGGACGATCTTATTGATTTTTGTTGCAATAAAGATATTTATGGTCTTGAGAATTTAGCTGGAATACCTGGTACTGTAGGTGCTGCTCCAATCCAAAATATTGGGGCCTATGGCCAAGAAGTTTCGAACCTAATAAGCCATGTGGAATGTTTTGATACTGATCTAGCCATAACTAGAAAAATAACAGTTGAAAATTGTGAATTTGGTTACAGAAAGAGCAAGTTTCAAACCTGTGCAAACCTTATAGTGACAGCAGTTGGCTTTAAGTTATCCAAGCAATTCAATCCTGTTTTAGAGCATGAAAGCTTAAAAAATCTTAATTTCACCAAAGCCTCAGATATGATCAAGAAAATTAGAGCAATTAGAAATACAAAATTACCTAATCCAATGGATTTTCCTAATTTAGGCAGTTTCTTTAAAAACCCAATTTTATCGACTTCAGAAGCTGAAAAAAATAAAAAATTAACAAACCTAAAAAGATTTGAGATGCCTAATCAAAAAGTTAAATTCTCAGCTGGAGAAATGCTAGATAAACTAAATTTGAAAGGCATGAAAATTCGTAATGTTGGCTTATGGACACAGCATGCTTTGGTTTTAACCAGTAATGGCATTACTTCAGCAAAAGATATTAGAAATGCTGAGGATATATTAAAGAAATTAGTTACCGACCATTATGGGATTGAATTAGAGAGAGAGCCTTCTTATTTATGAATATTTCATTATTTTTATCTTTAGCCTTTGCACATCTAGTAGCTGTTACATCGCCTGGACCAGATTTTTTTTATATCGTCAAAAGCAGCTTTGAAAAGGGCTTAAAAAGCTCAGTTATTTCTGCAGTTGGTATAGGTCTAGGAGTATTCCTGCATTGTTTGTTTGCTATTGTAGGCTTAGATTTTTTATACCAAAAAATACCTAGTCTCTATACTATAATTGGAACAGTTGGCGCAGGGTATCTGATCTATTTAGGTGTGAGTGGAATCTTTGCCGATCCAGAAGCTAAAGACCTAGCAGTGAAAGAAACTCAGACTCTCAACCTCTGGCAGAGCTTCACAGGGGGCTTAATGGTAAATATTTTTAATGTTAAAGCTTTTATCTTTTTTGTCTCTTTGTTTAGTGGTGTTGCCTTGAGTACTTCTATACTTTTCCAAATTAGTATTTCAGTCTATTTTTTTCTTGCCACTGCGACTTGGTTTATCTTTTTGAGCTTTATTCTTAACAGGGGTTTTAAGTCATTACTGAATCACTCTGTTCAGCGTGCCATATCAAAGATTTCTTCGTGTTTTTTGATTGCCATAGGTTTTGCTTTAGGGGTGTATGTATGGGCTTAAATGAGCTGGAAAAAACCGCTTTATCTCTTGATGAATATCCATTAGATCAATGGGACCCAAAGCTTTGTGAGGGCGTTGAATTTCGTATTGATTCAGATGCTAATTGGTTTTATAACAATTCAAAAATTGAGAGATTATCAATGGTGCAATTATTCTCAAAACTGGTGAAATGGGAGAAGGGCCAATATTTTGCTGTTACGCCTGTAGAGAAAATTCCCATCAAAGTTGAAAAAGAGGTTTTTAGCATAATTGACTACAAACAAGATGCTGGGGATTACTACTTTCAAACTAATACCGAAGAGTGGGTAAAATTAACGCAGGACAATGAATTAACGGTAGAGATGATAAACCATCAACCTTATCCAAAAATTAAGCTTAAAGAGCATATTTATGCATTATTAAGCAGAAATGTTTTCTACAAAATAATTAGTGAATCGAGACAGGACGGGATGTCCATGTACCTAGAGTCTGATGGTAAGTATTTCTACTTGAATTAATCTTGATGCAAGTGCTCTCTCGCAACATTGCTGTAAAGCACACAAGTGAAGCCAGTCTTGGTTCTTTCAACGTTTCTATCAAATCGACAGTAGTCTGAAATGTGAAAATGTTGCTCCTCATAAGATACAGAATTCCAAACTAAAATATTATTTCTTCGACAATTTTCATTGATAAATTTATAGGGCAAGTTTTGGTTATCCACATAACAAACTTTGTCCATATCTGCTTTTGCAGAAAACGACATTAGACAAACAAGTATAAATATTAATTTTTTCATTCTTGCTCTTCTTCGTCCATCAAATTAGCCAGTTCACCTATAATTTCACACAAGTAAGTAAATCTTTCTTCATTAGTTAATAACGAGTCATATTCATCGCTAATATTATCAGCTGAGAGTAGACGTAAGACAGCTTCTTCGAGTTGTTGTAATTCTTGATCTTCCATGTTTTATTCCTCTAAGGTTTAGTTATTTTTTTGACGCAATAAACTCATCAACCTTTTCTTCAAGAATATTTAGAGGTATTGAGCCAAAACTGAGCATATGGTCATGAAAATCTTTGATATCAAAATCATCGCCCAAAGCTGCTTTAGCTTTATCTCTGAGTTCCATAATTTTTAATTGACCAATTTTGTAAGCTAAAGCTTGGCCAGGCCAGGCAATATACCTATCAACCTCATTGTTGATATCTTGTTCTGTCTTAGCAGTATTATTCAAAAAGAGATTCACCGCATCATCTCTGGACCAACCCTTGTAATGCATACCTGTATCTACCACTAATCTTACAGCTCGCCACATATCATAGGTAAGTTGTCCAAATTTGTCGTAAGGATCATCATAGATACCCATACTCTCTCCCAATTGTTCACTGTAAAGGCCCCAGCCTTCAACAAACGCGGTAATACTTAAATACTTCCTAAAGTTTGGAACATTTTCCATTTCTTGTGCCAATGAGATCTGATGATGATGTCCTGGTACTGCTTCATGGACAGAAAGGACAGGTATCTCATACTTAGGTCTAACTTCTGGCATATAAAGATTGGCGTAATAATATCCTGGTCTACCTGCACTTGGAGCATTGTAATACGCTGTAGTTGTGAAAGGTGCAGACTCCATTGGGATTGGAATAACGCCATAAGGTGCTCTTGGTAACTTATTAAATAATGTTGGCATATAAGCATCGATCTCTTTTGACATTGCTCTGTATGCTTGGAGCAATTCTTCGCCAGTTTCATAGTAAAATTTTGGGTCAGTTCTGAGGTATTGTAAGAAAGAATTAAAATCTCCCTCCCAACCAACTCGAGCAATAATGCCTTCCATTTCTGCTCTAATCTTTGCAACTTCCCTCAAACCTATTTCATGAATTTCATCTGGAGTAAGGTCTGTTGTAGTGTGATATCTTGCTAAATATTCATACCATTCTTTACCGTTTGGAACATCACTAATACCAATTGAATCTCTGGATTTTGGCAAGTATTCATTAACTAGAAAATCGTATAGCTCTTGATAAGCAGGATTCAGAACATTTTTAATGTAATCCTTTACTTCATTCTGAAGTGCAGTTGCTTCTTCAGTTGTTGCAACATTACCAACGTCTTTAAAAATTTTGTAGTAGGGGTGGTCTTCAAGATTTTGTTCAAGCATGGCTCCTATTTGAGCTGATACACCTCTAGTTACTAATTTAGGTTGTGTGTAACCAAGCTCTAATCCTTCTTTGTTAATAGCAAGTGAATTTCGAACATTTTGTGTATAACCTTTAACCCTCTCAAACCAATTTTTATAGCTTTGCAGATCATTAAAATTTAGTCTGTTTCCATATAAGTAATAATCCTGTACACCGCCTCTTTGATTCAAGCGCATGTAGTAGCCAGGATATTTTCTACCCTCTAAACTTACCTCATAATCAGACTTCAGTAATCTGTAGTTAAGCTTCCCGTCCTCGGACAAGTTTTCTGGATTTATTCCATTGAGTACTTCTAGAACATACTTTTCATACTCACCTGATGAAAAGAAGTCCTCAACCGAGTTGCTTGATACTTGATCATCGTATCTTTTATCGCCTAGAAGAGAAGCAAATAATGGGCTACTTTCCAGGGAATCTTGCCAATTCTCATCTAAAAATTCATTAAATTTCTTTTGATCTGGATGAGGTTTCTCAGTAGTTATGTATTCATACCCAACATTTGTTGCGATACCAACCAATCCAGCAATAAGTACGACGCTTAATAATTGTCCAAATTTCATAGTAGTAATAGATTACTACATATTTGGATAGTTAGGGCCACCACCGCCTTCTGGTGAGACCCAATCTATATTCTGAGATGGTTCTTTAATGTCACAAGTTTTACAGTGGATGCAGTTTTGTGAGTTAATTTGAAAACGTTTTTTGCCTTCTTCTTCAACTATTTCATACACTCCAGCGGGGCAGTATCTTTGAGCTGGCTCATCATATAGTTCTAGTGTCTTGTTAATTGGCAAATCCGCATCTTTAAGGACTAAATGACATGGCTGCTCTTCTTCGTGGTAGGTGTTGGAAAGGTAAACTGAACTTAATTTATCGAAAGTAATCTCATTATCGTATTTAGGGTAATCTATTTTTTTACAGTCCTTTGCAAGCTTGAGAGACTCGTGATCCGGAGTTGAGTGGTTAAGTGTAAATGGTAGGTTGCCTCGAAAAATAAACTGATCTATTACATTCATTGCAGCGCCAATTAAGCCACCAAATTTATGGAAGAACGGGTTAAAGTTTCGTGATTTATAGAGCTCTGTATACAGCCAACTAGTTTTTATTTCTTCGTTTAAGTTTTTTTGATTTCCTTCTATATTTGATGCAATAACTTTAGCTGCTTCAATGCCTGATTTCATAGCAGTATGAGATCCTTTTATTTTTGAAAAATTCATTGTCCCTGCATTACAACCAACTAAATAACCACCAGGGAAATCCATGCTTGGTAAACTTTGAAGTCCACCTTTAATTAGTGCTCTTGCTCCATATGAAATTCTCTTGCCTTTTTTGAGATACTTTTTAATAGCTGGGTGAGACTTCCATCTTTGAAATTCATCGTAAGGACTAAGATGTGGATTTTTATAATCTAATGGAATTACCAGACCTAATAAAATTTGTTTTTTATCAGAGTGGTACATATAAGACCCTCCAGGAGTATCATCTGGTAATGGCCATCCATTTGTATGCATGACCAATCCTTCTTCGTGCAGCTCATTATCAACTTCCCAAATTTCCTTAAAACCAATTCCATAATGCTGAGGATCTTTACCTTTATCTAACTCGAATTTCTTAATGAGTTGTTTACCTAAATGGCCTCGGCAACCTTCAGCAAATACTGTGGCTTCGTTAGCTAAAATTTCCATTCCTGGCTGGAAAGAATCTTTTGGATTTCCATCACCATCAACACCCATATCACCTGTTATCACTCCAGCGACACGATCATTTTTATAAATCAATTCTGCTGCTGGAAAACCTGGAAAAATATCAACACCTAGTGACTCAGCTTGCTCTGCTAACCATCTGCATAAATTTCCCAAACTCAAAATATAGTTACCATGATTTTGCATGGTTGGCAAAACAAAAGATGGAACTGGGATACTGTATTTATCGTTTACAAGAAATCTAATAGCATCTCTTTTAACCTTAACATCAAGCGGTGCACCTTTCTCTTTCCAATCTGGAATAAGCTCATCTAAAGCCTTAGTTTCAAAAACATTACCAGAAAGGATATGTCCACCAATTTCAGCGCTTTTTTCAAGCAGACAAATAGTCTTATCAAGATTCTTTTCTTTGAAAGTTTGTGCAAGTTTAATTGCTGTTGAAAGACCTGAAGGACCACCACCAATTATGACTACATCATAATCCATTGATTCTCTTTCCATATTATTTACCAAGGTGTTTAATTTTTATCTATTTCCTATATATTACTAACTGACAAAATTTAAATATATGAAAATACTGATTCCCATTAAAAGAGTAAATGATTACAACGTCAAGGTTAGGCCTAATCAGGCTAATACCGATGTCGACCTAAATAATGTAAAAATGGCAATGAATCCCTTCTGTGAAATTGCAGTAGAGGAAGCTATTAGGTTAAAAGAGGCAGGCAAAGCTGATGAAATTGTAGTAGTCACAATTGGTGATGATAAACATCAAGAACAGCTGAGAACAGCTCTTGCACTAGGTGCTGATAGAGCAATTCTGGTGAAAACTGATAATCCTGTCCAACCGTTGGATGTTGCTAAAGTATTAACCAAAATATATGAAGCTGAAAATCCAAACTTAGTAATTATGGGTAAGGTTGGAATTGATGGTGACCATAATCAAACAGGACAGATGTTTGCAGCCTTAACGGGCTTGCCACAAGCAACTTTTGCATCTGAAGTAAATATTGATGGTAATAAAGTTGAAGTTACAAGAGAAATTGATGGTGGTCTTGAAACACTTTCAGCTGAAATGCCTGCGGTAGTAACCACTGACCTCAGATTAAATGAACCAAGATACGCTTCTTTACCAAATATTATGAAAGCAAAAAGAAAACCTCTTGAGGAGATGGATCTTGAGAGCTTGGGTGTCTCTGTAGAAGCAAAAGTTAGTACTTTGAAGGTTGAATCACCTCCGGAACGAAAAGAGGGCGTTAAAGTAGAAACTGTCGACCAATTGGTTGATAAGCTCAAAAATGAGGCAAAAATAATATGAAAACATTGGTCTTAGCAGAACATAATGGCACCAACTTATCTGCAGCTACATTAAGTGTAGTTGATGCAGCAAAACAACTTGGAAGAGAAGTGGATCTACTTCTAACTAATAATTCATGTACATCAGTACTAGAGGAAGCTAAAGCAATAGATGGTGTCTCAAAAGTCCTTAACTTTAGCCATGAAAAATTTTCTAGTGAGGTGGCAGAAGACGTTGCAGCTTGTGTTGTTTCTGTGAGCTCAGAATACGACTTCTTTCTAGCAAGTTCTAGCACTTCAGGTAAAAACAATTTACCAAGAATAGCTGCATTATTAGATATTCAACAGATTTCAGAAGTAACCGACATTATAGATGATAAAACATTTAAAAAACCCATCTATGCTGGTTCTTGCATAGCAACAGTACAGTCATCTCAAGAAAAAAATGCTTTAACTATAAGAACCACATCATTCGATAAAGCATCAAACACAGGTGGCTCTGCATCTGTCGAGGATAAAGAAGTTCCTGAAACTGACTCAAGAAAGTCAGATTTCGTTAAAAATGAGCTAACAGTCTCAGATAGACCTGAATTAACTTCCGCTGACATAGTGATTTCTGGTGGAAGAGGGATGCAAAATGGGGAAAACTTTGCTTTATTGGAAGCTGTAGCTGAGAAACTTAATGCTGCAGTAGGCGCATCCAGAGCAGCAGTTGATTCCGGTTTTGTGCCAAACGACTATCAAGTTGGGCAAACAGGAAAATCTGTAGCCCCAAATCTTTATATAGCAGTTGGGATTTCTGGAGCTATTCAACACTTAGCTGGTATGAAAGATTCAAAAACTATTGTTGCCATAAATAAGGATGAAGAAGCCCCAATCTTTAAAGTTGCTGACTATGGGCTGGTTGCAGATCTTTTTGAAGCATTGCCTGAGCTAGAGTCAAAGCTTTAGCTAAATGAGTAAATAGACTATTAATCCAATAGATCCTATAAAAATCAGCAAAACAATTAGTAGAGCCAAGACCAGTCTAAATGGGTTATCTTCAATCATGTCTTGCAGATTGTCCTTTTTACCGGTACCAGAAATCAAGGAAAATAAATCATTTAAAATTTTCATAGTAAACTTACATACTAGATATGATTAACGTAACTGCAACAGCTGAAGAATATCTTTCAGAACTTATTAAGAAAAAGGACTTTAAATGCGATATTCGAATTTTTGTCTCTGATCCAGGCACGCCACGAGCTGAAACTTGTTTGGCATTTTGCAGGGAAGATGAATGGCAAGCAACTGATCATAAAATTAAGTTTGAAAATTTTATCTTATATATTGAAGAGAAAAGCTTAGCTTTTCTAGATGATGCAGAGGTAAATTACGATAAAGATAATTTTGGTGGACAACTTACAATTAAAGCACCAAGCTCTAGAGTTCCAAATATTGGCGAAAATGCGACCCTAGAAGATAAAGTTAATTATATTCTTTACGATGAAATTAACCCTCAATTAGCATCTCATGGGGGTAATGTGCACCTCGATTGTATTACAGACGATAATTACGTTGTATTGCAATTTGGAGGAGGTTGCCAAGGATGCGGTATGGTAGATGTAACTCTTAAGGAAGGTATAGAAAAGACTCTTTTAGAAAAACTTCCTGATCTAAAAGGTGTCAAAGATATAACTGATCATACGGAAAATGAAAACGCATACTACAAATAAGCTTAATTCTCTTCTTTAGGGTATTTGTAAACACCAACAAGCAAACCAACTTTAGGGTGATCAAAGTAATGAAATTCATCGAGAGAAATTCTTCTTTGCTCATCTAGTAAATACAGAAATTCCTCTACTTTTTCATCCTCTTCTGTACCGGTATTTTTAAGCAAAAATTCTCCAATTAGTGGTTTTACATTGAATTCAGATTTGCTCATTATGTAAGCATTTTCTAAAGCATCTGGCCCTTCAACACATTTAGCATGTATTCTTGGGTATCTTGATTGAAAGACTTTTACAATGCATTGATTTTCACCAGAAGAAACCAGCACAAAAGGGCTTTCACTCTCGTTATTAAGTGGCTGATACCAAGATTTATGGTCTGTTAGTTTGAGGTTATTTATTTTTGATATTCTGCGCATTGTGCCATTGAGCTCATGCTCTTTCTTATCAATAACTCTGTAAATTCTAGGTGGCTTTATTATCTCGACTTCATCCTCTTCAGCAACCTCATAGTCATCAAAGAAAATTTCCTCAATATAATCAAGATCAATTTTAATTTGACCTTGTGGTAACTCTATGGTTTCAAGATTGATTTGAGGTTCTTCTGCTTTCTCTAGAGCAAGAATTTCATTTGCAAGAGTATATTCCTTAACTTTTTCAAAGGACTCTGTCGTCATCTGGTTTTTCCAAATCACAGCAGCTACTTCAACTTTTACGTATTGTATTTCTTCCTCGGAGAAAATATGAAGAGAGAGGGCTATAAAAACAGCCAGAAACTTGAAAAATAGACGCATAAAGTTTTTAATACCAATTGAGTTTAATCATAAACACACTTAGATAATACTAGATTTTATTTAATGAATGGAAGAGGGTAAATTATGGATCTTAATTTTTCGAAAGAAGACTTAGAGTTTCGCGATGAAGTAAGAGAGTTCTTGGATAATGACTATCCAAAACATGTCAAAGAAAAAATGAATAACGGTGACGAGCTTAGTCGTCAGGAAATCGTTGATTGGCACAAAGCAGTTGCCAAAAAAGGATGGATGGGTCATTCGTGGCCTGTAGAACATGGAGGCACAGGTTGGGATGCTACTAAGGTTTATATATACCTTAGAGAGCTTGCTCTCGCTGGTTGTCCGACATTTGTACCTTTTGGTTTACAAATGGTTGCTCCGGTAATTTGGACTTTTGGTTCAGAAGAACAAAAGAAGAAATACCTGCCAAGAATACTAAACTTTGATGATTGGTGGTGTCAGGGCTATTCAGAGCCTGGTTCAGGATCTGATTTAGCTTCTTTAAAATGTAAAGCAGTCAGAGAAGGTGATGAGTACGTACTTAATGGGCAAAAAACTTGGACCACACTAGGTCAACATGCTGATTGGATTTTTGTACTCGTAAGAACTGATGATTCTGGAAAAAAACAAGAAGGAATTACATTCATACTAGTCGATATGAAAACACCGGGTATTGAGGTCAAACCAATTATCACTATTGATGGTGATCACGAGGTTAATGAGATTTGGTTCGACAATGTCAGAGTGCCAGCTGAAAATGTAGTTGGTGAAGAAGGTCAAGGTTGGACTTACGCTAAATTCCTACTCTTCCATGAAAGAAGCTCCATTGCAGGTGCTCCAAATATGAGAAGAGTTCTAAATAATATGAAAGTAAGGGCTAAGAAAGTATTTCATACTGATAAGCCTTTATCTGAGGATAAAAACTTTCAATCTAAGGTGGCACAGTTTGAGCTAGACCTTGATTCGCTGGAGATGACAGAGCTCAGAGGACTTGCGGCAATGAGGGAAGGCAAGAGCCCTGGAGCGGAATCATCCTTGCTTAAAATTAAAGGGACAGAACTACAACAAAGATTAACGACCCTTGCTGTAGAAATGGCAGGCCATGATGCTATGCCATATGGCGGACCTTATGGTTTCTCAGATGTTGAGGTTGCTGCTACTAAATCAGACCAAATTACAGCACCTAAATATTTAAATTTTAGAAAAGTAACAATTTACGGTGGTACAAATGAGATTCAAAAAAATATCATCGCAAAGGCTGTTTTAGGAATATAGAGTAAATTATGAATTTAAGTTATACAGACGAACAGAATCTCTTAAGGGATATGGTCTCAAAATTCTGTAGCTCAGATTACGATTTCGAAACTAGAATGAAAAGTGTTAATTCTGAGCATGGTCATAACCCAGAGCATTGGAAACAATTTGCTGAATTAGGATGGTTAGCAATTCCTTTCACAGAAGAAATGGGTGGTCTAGATGGTGGAGATACTGATTTAAGTCTTATGTTTGAGGAATTTGGTAAATCCATTGTTGTTGAACCTTACTTAGCAAATGTAGTTTTATCAGGTGGAGTTCTTAAAAGATGTGATCATGGAGAAAAATCAGCTTTGGTTGAAAGTTTAATAACTGGAGATGCTCAATTTTCTCTGGCTAATTATGAACCACAAAAAGGCTTCAACTTAGACAATGTTGATTGCGAAATTTCTGCAGATGGAGTGGTAAATGGTGAAAAAACAACTGTTTTAAATGCTCCAAATGCTGACCACTTTTTAGTCTTTGGAAAACATGATTCAGGCTATGCTTTTGCACTTGTTTCAAAAGAATCAGAAGGTCTTAATGTAACTTCTTATAAGACATATGATGGTTTTGTTTCAGGCGATCTTAAGTTAGACAATGTTACAGCTAGTGCAGTTTTTTCCAAAAAAGATGCATTAGAAATTCTTAATGCAACAATTCTAGAAGGCATAATATCCGTCTCATCTGAAGCAATTGGGGCAATGGAAAAGTGCTATAAGCTTACTATTGAATATACTCAACAGAGAGAGCAATTTGGTCAATCTTTATCAAAATTTCAGGCACTGCAACACAGAATGGTAGATATGTTTATGGAAACTGAATTTAGCAAATCATATCTATTAAAAGTCTTAGCAACAGATGATGCTGCTGAGAGAACAAAACTAGTTTATGGCCTCAAACATCAAATTGCCAAAGCAGGTAAATATGTAGGTGAAGAAGCTGTGCAACTGCATGGTGGAATGGGTGTAACAGAAGAAATGTCTGTTGGCCATTATCTTAAGAGATTATTAGTCATTACCAACCTATTTGGTAGTTCTGACTATTTCTTAGATAAATACATAGATAGTTAAATTGGTTAAGAGATTCAATCCAGACAAAAGAAGAAGACCCAAGGTTGATGATTACTTTGGTGACTGGAAGTGGAGAGAAGCTCTTGCTGAATCAATGGTTCCTATCATTGGTAAGCTCTTTAGAAGTGGAGTTCATTTGCTTATGTATGGTCGCCCACTTAGCAATTGTTCTCCCATAGAAATAATGAAACTTCACAGGTTTGTAAGAGAAGCTGAAGGCAATGAATTAAGTGAGCTTGAAACCTACCCCGTTATAGAGCAAATTGCCAAAATGAAACTTATGCCTTGTGAAATAGACATTGGTGAAATGGTTTCTGATCTATTAAACAATCCTGAGATTGATGCATCACACTATTTGAGCAAAACATTAGATGGCCAAGAACGTACCAAAAGATCATACCCTCTTAGACCAAAAGACGTAGTTCTCTATGGGTTTGGAAGGATTGGAAGACTGCTAACCAGAATACTTGTTTCAGATACAGGAGCTGGCTCAAATTGGCGTTTAAGAGCAGTTGTAATAAGAGATTCGGGACATGATGATGATTTAATAAAAAGAGCGAGCTTGTTAAGGAATGATAGCGTTCACGGTACATTTCCTGGAACGATAAGAGTAAATAAAAAAAATAATTCTCTAATTGTTAACGGAAATGAAATATTTATTATTCATTCAAACGATCCTCGCAAAGTTAAATACAAAGATTATGGGATAAAAAAGGCGACAGTTATCGATAATACTGGAGCCTGGACAAGTGAGGAAGACCTAGGCCAGCACACAAGAAACCCATCAGTTGATAAAGTAATTCTCACAGCTCCAGCTAAGGGCAAGATCAAGAATATCGTTTTTGGTATTAATGACGAAAAGATGAAACAAGAAGATAAGATTGTTGCTGCAGCATCTTGTACTACTAATGCGATAGTGCCACCGCTTAAATTAATTAACGAAGCCTATAGCATTGTAAATGGTCACATAGAAACTATTCATGCATACACAAATGATCAGAACCTTGTAGATAATTATCACAAATCTGATAGAAGAGGGAGGGGCGCTGCATTAAATCTTGTTATTACTGATACTGGTGCTGCTAAAGCTGTATCCGAGATACTTCCTGAAATGAAAGGAAAACTAACTGCTAATGCAATCAGAGTTCCTACGCCAAATGTAAGTCTGGCTATTATGAACCTAAACCTCAAAAAAGGAGTGTCTGCTGAAGAGCTAAATGAACTATTCAAAAAGGCAGCTTTTCACTCTAATCTTAGAACTATAATTGATTACTCGAACTCAATCGATGGGGTCTCTTCGGACTTTTATAGCAACGAATTTGCTTGTGTTTATGACGCACAAGCAACTATTAGCAATTTTAACTGTGTAACTATTTACGTCTGGTACGATAACGAGTATGGTTACTCCAAACAAGTTGTAAGGCTTTTGAAAAAAGTTCTTGGTGTAAATTTAATTAGATACCCAAAACAGTAAATGAAAAAAATTAAAATGAAAGGGGGCCTGGACGTACCTCTTCACGGCTCTGTAAGAAATAATAATCTTGATACAATCGACCCTCAGTTTTCTGCAGTGATAGCAGAAGATTACTTTGGTCTTAAGCCAAAAATTCTGGTAAAAGAGGGCGAAGAAATAAATGTTGGTCAAGCAATCTGGGAAGATAAAACCAATCCAGGTTTCACAGTAAAATCTCCAGCATCTGGCACAATCCATGAAATAAATAGAGGAGACAAGCGAGCATTAGTTTCTGTTGTGGTTAAAAGACATGGTGATCAAACAAGAACATTCGAAAGATCAAGCAATCATCTTGAGAACCTCTCTAATGCTGGTTTGTGGGATAGTTTTAAGGAAAGACCTTTTAATAGGGTTCCTGATATAGGCACTAGCCCCGATTTTTTATTTATCAATGCGTGCAAGTCAGATGACTTAGAAGTTAGCCCTAATCAAATTTTAGAGATAGAAAGAGAGAGTTTTATAAGTGGCTTAAAATACCTTAAAGAAGCTTTTACCTGTCCTCTTTATTTGTGCTCATATTCTAATATTTATACTGGTGACTTAGATATTCAGCAATTTGTTGTGGAAGGTAATTACCCTTCTGGAAACAGCTCTCTTCATATTCAAAATATACAACCTCTAACAAAAAGCAAAAAAACTTGGACTATCAACTGGCAAGATATCGTTAGAGTTGGTAAATCCATAACGAGTGGTAATTTTTGTTATGAAAGGTATGTCAGCGTTTGTGGTCCAGCCTGTAATGAACCAAAAGTTATTCAAACAAGACAAGGTGCTAATATGGAAGAAATTACTGCAGGCCTCACTTCTCAAGATGTTAGAAGAGTTTCCGGTAGTTTGTTGTATGGAAGAAGTGGTGATAGTTATTCAGATTATCTTACTCGCTACTCTAATCAAGTTTCTTTAGTATCAGATGAAAGAAAAGCAACATTTTTTAATTGGTTAAAACCTGGTTTCTCTGACCACAGCAATTCAAATGTTTTCTTATCAAGTCTACTTAAGCCCCAAAAATTTGATTTTGATACAAATATAAATGGTGGTTACAGAGCAATTGTACCAATAGGTGTTTTCGATGAAGTTAACCCTTTTGATATTGATCCAACATTATTTTTAAAGTCGCTAGCTATTGGAGATTTAGTTGCACTAAGGGAATTGGGCATCTTTGACTTAAGCGAAGAAGATATGAGTGTCTTTTCGTATGTTTGCCCTAGTAAATATGACTATGTGTCACTATTTAATGATTGTATGAAAATGATTTGGAAGGAAGAGACTTCATGAAATTTTTAGAGAATTTTTTTGATAAAAATAGGCCTTCAAAAGATAAAGACTATTTCTATTTATATGAAGTAATTCAAAACTTCTTTTTTTCATCAAAAGTTGCGACAACTGGTAAAACCCATATTAGAGACAGGCTGGATATCCAAAGAGTCATGGTTGTTGTTTGGTTGGCAACTTTTCCAGCTATGTTCTGGGGCATGTATAACATGGGTTTTTGGGGTCTGGATTACATGCAAAAAGGAGGTTTTACCTCTACAGGTGATTGGCATAATGTCTTAGTACAATTAGTGGGAACAGATCCTAGTAATCATTTACATAGATTTTGGTTTGGAATGGTATATTTTGTGCCCATCTATCTCACTGTTTTCGTCGTAGGTATTGCCTGCGAAGCAATCTTTGCAACCATCAGAAGGCATGAAATTAATGAAGGAGCATTTGTCTCAACTGTATTATTTTCTCTAAGCTGTCCTCCAGATATTCCACTTTGGCAAGCGGCGTCTGGAATTGCATTTGGGATAGTAGTAGGCAAAGAATTCTTTGGAGGAACAGGAAAGAACTTTTTGAACCCAGCATTAACTGGCAGAGCTTTTATTTACTTTGCTTACCCATCTGAATTATCTGGTGATATGGTTTGGATATCATCATTAGCAGATAATGGACCTATAGACGGCTACTCAGGAGCTACAGCCCTTGGAATAGGAGCACAAGAGGGGATAACAGGTATTCAATCTAGTTATACTTGGACACAAACATTTCTTGGTCAGATACCAGGATCAATTGGTGAAACGTCAACACTACTAATATTGCTCTCAGGCGCTTATATGGTTTATGCAAAAATTGCCTCTTGGAGAATAATAATGGCTACATTAATTGGGATGATTCTTATGACAAGTCTATTAAATTTTATTGGATCAGATACAAACCCAATGTTTAGTGTCCCTTGGTGGTGGCACTTAACCATAGGTAGCTTTGCATTTGGACTAGTGTTTATGGCAACTGAACCTGTTACCGCTGCAAATACTAATATGGGCAGATGGATCTATGGCTTCTCAATTGGAGTATTAGTAATACTCATAAGAGTTGTTAACCCAGCTTTTCCAGAAGGCATGATGTTGGCAATTCTTTTCGCTAACTTACTTGCCCCTGCAATAGATTATTGTGTAACTTCATATAACACGAGTAAGAGAATGGAGAGGTATAACTCATGAATAAGATGATTATTCCATTAATTGCCTGCGTTGCTTGCGCTGTAATTGTCTCTGTGACTGCTGTTTCTGTAAGACCAGAACAAAACTTAAACATTGAAAATGAAAAGAAACTTAAGATTCTTGCTGCTGCAGGTATTGTGACAGACGAGGTTGAGAAAGAATTCTCTAATATTGAAACGCTTTATGTAGATTTTGTGTCTGGTCAATTAGTTCAAGTTGAAAGTAATTATGATCACATTAAGGCATCTGCAAGTGCTCAAAGCTCTAGCATTGTTCCTAAGGATCAGGATATAGCCATACTCAAGAGAAGAGAAAATATTGCTCCTATTTATGTCTGGTACTCTGAGGAAGAACAAATTCAGAAAGTTGTTCTGCCTATAAGAGGCTATGGTTTGTGGGGCACACTTTATGGTTATATATCTTTAGATTCTGATTTAAATACGGTCAAAGGTATTGAGTATTATGACCACAAAGAGACACCTGGTCTGGGCGGAGAAGTAGACAATCCTGATTGGAAATCCGATTGGGACGGAAAGAAAGTTTATGATTCTTCAGGAGAAGTAATTCTTTATGTAACAAAGGGCCCATCTTCTGAGGATTATGAGATAGATGGTATTTCTGGAGCAACTCTCACGAGTAATGGTGTTACAAATATGATTAGATACTGGCTTGGTGAAAATGGTTATGGTCCAGTATTACAAAAATTAAGAGAAGGTTTAGTTAAGGCATGAAGGCAATTTCGGTAAAAGAAACAAGAAAACTCCTATTTACTCCAATAGTTGAGAATAACCCTATCGCACTGCAAATCTTGGGTATTTGTTCTGCTCTTGCAGTTACTGTGAAGATGGATGTAACTTTGATCATGTGTATAGCTTTAACATCGGTTGTAACGCTCTCAAACCTGTTTATTTCCATTATTAGACATTACATCCCAGATAGCATAAGAATTATAGTTCAAATGACAATTATTTCGTCATTGGTAATCATTGTTGATGAGCTTTTAAAGGCATATGCATATGAAGCGAGTAAACAATTATCTGTCTTTGTTGGTTTAATTATAACTAACTGTATTGTCATGGGCCGTGCAGAAGCCTATGCCATGAAAAACCCACCAATTAAAAGCATGCTTGACGGTTTTGGTAATGGTCTTGGTTATAGCTTTGTCCTATTGGTTGTTGCTGCAATTCGAGAGGTATTTGGTAGTGGTACTTTCTTTGGTATGCAAATAATGCCAGATAGCTATCCTGTTAATAACTTCCTATTACTACCTCCTAGCTCATTTATCATTATTGGAATAATGATTTGGGTTATAAGATCATTCAGTAAGAGCCAAGTTGAAGAAAATGAAAACCCATTAAAAGCTCACACTTTTAAGCCTTTGAAAGTTAAGAAAGAGGTGCATAGTGGCTGATCTATTAAATCTCTTTGTTAAAACAGTTTTTATTGAGAATATTGCTTTATCTTTATTCTTGGGAATGTGTACATTCTTTGCTATTTCAAAACAAGTTAAAGCAGCATTTGGTTTAGGTATTGCGGTAATAGTTGTTTTAACCATTACTGTCCCTCTAAATAATCTAATCTATAATTTCGTGCTGAAAGAAGGAGCTTTATCCTGGGCTGGTCTAGAAAACACAAACCTGAAATTTGTAGGCTTAATAACTTACATTGGGGTAATTGCTGCTGCAGTACAAATACTCGAAATGTTTCTAGATAAATATGTGCCTGCTTTGTATAACGCTTTGGGCATATTTTTGCCTTTGATAACAGTTAATTGCGCAATTCTTGGAGCATCGTTATTTATGATAGAAAAAAACTATAATTTCACTGAAAGCATAGTTTATGGTTTTGGAGCTGGTTTTGGTTGGGCTTTAGCAATTGTCCTCTTGGCAGGCATCAGAGAAAAGTTAAAATATAGTGATATACCAGAGGGGTTAAGAGGACTAGGTATAACTTTTGTAATAGTTGGTTTAATGAGTTTTGGTTTTATGTCATTTGGGGGTATTTTGCTCTAATGGATATCTATCTAGGAATACTTTCGTTCACATTAATAGTTGCATTTTTAGTTGCCTTTGTAATGTTTGCAAGATCACAACTTGTATCAACCGGAGAGGTCTCTATTGAAATTAATGGCGATCCAGAAAAAAGCATAAAAGTTCCTGCAGGTGGTAAATTATTAAGTACCTTAGCTTCCAAAAATATTTATCTTGCTTCTGCATGTGGTGGGGGAGGAACTTGTGCAGAATGTAAGTGCCAAGTAACCGATGGTGGAGGATCAATTTTATCCACTGAGCAATCTCATTTTAACTATAAACAGCAAAATGATAATTGGAGATTATCTTGTCAGGTTGCAGTTAAAGGAGACATGAAAATTCAAATACCAGAAGAAGTTTTTGGTGTAAAAGAATGGGAATGTGAAGTTGTTTCAAACGATAATGTCGCTACTTTTATTAAAGAGTTAGTGTTGAAACTTCCAGAAGGAGAGAACGTTAAGTTTAGAGCAGGAGGATATGTTCAATTAGAAGCTCCCGCTTATGAAAAAATTAGTTATAAAGATTACGATATAGCTGAAGAATACCATGAAGATTGGGATAGATTTAAAATCTGGGACAATGTTGCCACTAATCCTGAACCAATAATTAGAGCCTATTCAATGGCAAACTACCCCCTAGAAGAAGGAGTCCTCAAGTTCAACATAAGAGTAGCTTCACCACCTCCTGGATCAGATTTTCCACCAGGCATAATGTCATCTTATGTGTTTGGTCTAAAGCCAGGAGATAAAGTAAAGGTGTTTGGACCTTTCGGAGAATTCTTTGCTCGTGAAACACTAAATGAAATGGTTTTCATTGGAGGTGGAGCAGGCATGGCGCCTATGCGTTCACATATCTTTGATCAACTAATTAGACTAAATTCCAACAGGAAAATTTCTTATTGGTATGGCGCTAGAAGTATGAAGGAGATTTTCTATAAAGAAGAGTTTGAAAAACTAGCTGAGGAACATGAAAATTTCTCTTTCCATATAGCTTTATCAGATGCATTGCCAGAAGATAATTGGGAAGGGCTTTCTGGTTTCATACATCAAGTAACCGAGAATGAGTATCTATCAAAGCATGATGCTCCGGAAGATTGTGAATACTACCTTTGCGGACCTCCAATGATGAATTCTAGCTGTATCAAGATGCTTACTGATCTTGGGGTTGAGCCTGAAAATATAATGCTCGATGACTTTGGTGGTTAGAGGACTAAGTCTTTTTTGTCTTGCTTTCTTAGTAAGTTGCTCTAAACCAATATTACAAGACTTTTCTGGTGAGATTTACGGCACAACATATTCAATTAAAATTGCAGAAAATTCTAGTTATGCAGACCTAGAATCAAAAATAAAAAATGAGCTCACAAGAGTGGATTATGTTTTTTCGACGTATAAACCTTCATCAGAGATTTCACTCATTAATAACGATAACGATATAGAGTGGTCTGATGAATTTAAAAACCTCTATGAAACAAGTCTGGAAATATCAACTTTAAGTGACGGAGCTTTTTCACCAAAAAATAACAATGGTTATGACTTTTCTGCTATTGGTAAAGGTTATGCCATTGATAAAATTGCCGAACTAGTTGAGCAGAATGGTGTAAATAATTACTTTATTGAAATAGGAGGTGAAATTCGATCAAAAGGGGCTAAATTTAAGGAAAATTGGATCTTTGGTATAGAAAGACCAATAAACAGCAAAAAAAGTCCTTATATCGCCTTTAACATCCCTAGAGGAGGTATATCTATAGCTACCTCTGGTGAATATCGGGAACCAAATCATATTTGGGGAAAAGGTCCAAGAGATTTGTTGTCTGTGACAGTGGCTCACGAAAGTGCAACTTATGCAGATGCATGGGCTACAGCTTTATATGTACTAGGCAAAGATCAGGGTTTGGGAGTTGCAGAATCAAATGGTTTAGCAGTCTTTTTTATTTCAAATAATGGTGATTCCATTCAAAGCAGTAATTGGGGTATGATATCCCCATGATTAATGCTCTTTTAGCCACTTTAGTAGTTGCCTTATCAATATGTGGAATGGCAATTGGTTTAATACTCAAAAATAAGCCTTTAAGCCCTAGTTGTGGTGGGGTATATCTTTCTAAAGGTGAGACTTGTCAAGTTTGTGGCAAAGTTAAAGACTAGAGTCAATCACATCTAATATTTATAAGACTAAATAAGTAATTTTTTGTTGCGCTTTCATTCATCCAGCTATCACTTGATGAAATGAGATCTAAACAACCTTCATTATCAAGATTTATTGGCATTCCCTTAAATAAATACTGATTGTTATCGTATTCATTGGCTTTAGGTTTTTGAGGCATAATGCTTGCTGCCACTGACGAAAAATTCCCTTCGCCATCATTTAGGGCAATATGAGCACCATGTAGGTCAGATAAAAAGTCTCGAGTCGAATGGAAGATATCTATATCGCCGTCGTTATCATAGTCTCTAAGATATATGTTGCCTTCTCCATGATGACTATCAGACCTTGGTTGATTGCTAAAGTTAGAAGTGGTTACATCTGTCATGAGGCCTGTACCATCACCTAAAAGAACCTGAATATATGCTCCCTCGTAATAAGGCAAATCCCTTGTAACTGCTACAACAATGTCGTTATTGCCATCATTATTTATATCGCCCCAGGCAGCATGATTAAATTTATTATGATTTCTGCCAAAAGGACCAATTGGTAATTCTGTCAGGGTCCAATTCTCAAGATTAGCTGTTCCATCGCTCAAGAAAACAAAACCATCCTCTGGAAGATTCTCAAAGTTCCAACGGTTATCAAAATTCCAAAAAACTAAATCATCAAAATCATCATTATTTAGATCTACTACTAAACTACTCATAGGGTTTCCGTAGGCAAATTGATGGTTTCTTTCCAGATAATCATGAAAAGAAAAGTTTCCTGAACCATCATTAACTAATAAGATATTGCAAGCAAAAATATCAATATCACCATCATTATCAAAATCCCCTGAGCTTGAGTCATGACTGAAACCACAGAGTTTTCCCTCGCCATTATTTTGGTCATCAATATTGGTTGATGATTCAATAAATATTCCTTCAGAGTTGCTTAAAAGCAGAAGGTCAGGGTAGGGCAATATAAAATTATTTGCGTAATCTGGATCACGATATTGCAATCCCATAGAACCTGCAAATATATCATCAATGCCGTCACCATTGTAATCAGCAATTGCTAGTCTATATGCAAAGGGATGACTTGGAACTTCACCATTTTCATAGATTGAAAGATCTTCATAAAGATTACCATTTCCGTCATTTAAATAGATATTTACAGGTGCATTTACCTTTTGATCAAGATCAATAGTATGAGGAAATAATGCCCATGAAACCACCATATCTTCGTATCCATCGCCATTGAAATCACCTGTAGCCATGTTATGAGCATCTTGACCAAACAGCTCATTCTCCCATGTTTCACAATCTTCAGGTGTGGGATAGCAAATAGTTGCTGTAAATCTATCGGTAATTCTCATACCCCCAAAACCCAAGTCATGTGAGGCAAAATAGTCAGTTTTTAAATCACTGTAGTTGTAAGGTTCTGGGTCAGGCACATACCTTAATGTGTTGGCTTCTCTGGAAACGTTATGAGTAAAAATTCTTGAGCCAGAAGGACAATTAGCTGCAGGCACTGAGCTTACGGTTATATTGAATTGCTCTTCTTCAAGTAAAGTAATAGGAGCTCTATATGAAAACGTTTTATTATCTGATGTTGCAACCCAATGTATATCAGGCCCTGAAAGACTAAAAGAGCAGTTATAATTGGCTGAAACAGTGATTGTTTTTGGTTCATAGCTTCTAACATTAGAATCAAAATTACTCACATTTATTGTTAGAGGTATGGATTCAGGCGCTGTTTCATTACTTGATCCACCACCTCCACCACATGCTATAAGCAATAAAGTGTATGAAAAGATGAGGGGTCTCTTTAGATAATGCACTTATGTATAATAAATTTACTTAAATTCTTTGTAAAATATAATTCATGACAAACTTTGAAGCGCTTTATTTAACCTTATTTATTGTTGGTTTTTGGGTAATATTTGGCTGGCTTTCATTAAAAATTCGTAAATTTTTAGGAGAAAAATTATCCAGAAATAGTGCTTTCACTTTGTATGCAGTAGTTCTTTTACTTCCCTTATTGCTTCCTTTTATTTTTGGCTGGATATAAAAAAAGGGCCGTATTGATACAGCCCTTATTGTTTAATCACAGTTTTGCTTAGAACTGATCTTCTTCTGTAGACCCTCTGAGAGCAGAAGTTGAACTTTCCTCTCCTTGGATACAGTTATTTACAGCATCAAAGTAACCTGTTCCTACTTCTTGTTGGTGTGATACAAAGGTATAACCTTTCTTTGCATCTTCAAATTCTTTTTCCTGGAGTTTGACATAAGCTGTCATACCATCTGCTACATATTCATTAGCTAAGTTAAACATGCCATGCCACATTGAATGAATACCAGCTAAAGTTATAAATTGAAACTTATAACCCATTGCTCCAAGCTCTTTTTGGAACTTAGCAATAGTTGCATCATCAAGGTTTTTCTTCCAATTGAAAGAAGGTGAGCAGTTATAGGCCAGCATAATTTCTGGGTGGTCTTTTTTAATTGCTTCTGCAAATGTTTTAGCTTGCTCAAGATCTGGTTTAGAAGTTTCACACCAAACAAGATCAGAATAGGGCGCATAAGCTAGTCCTCTAGAAATTGCCTGATCTAAGCCCGCTTTTGTTCTAAAAAATCCTTCTGATGTTCTTTCACCAGTTAAGAAAGGCTTATCATTTTCATCGACGTCAGAAGTAACAAGATCTGCTGCATCAGCATCTGTACGTGCAATTAGTATAGTTGGAGTCCCTGAAACATCTGAGGCTAACCTAGCTGCGAGAAGTTTCTGTACTGCTTCTTGTGTAGGCACTAAAACTTTTCCACCAAGGTGACCACATTTCTTAACGCTTGCTAATTGATCTTCAAAATGAACGCCTGCAGCTCCAGATGCAATCATTCTTTTCATTAATTCAAAAGCGTTTAAATTTCCACCGAACCCTGCTTCAGCATCTGCAATTATGGGAGCAAAGAAATCAACATTTGGCTCTCCATTTGAAGTCATCCATTCTATTTGGTCTGCTCTTCTAAAAGCGTTATTAATTCTTGTTATGACTTTTGGTACAGAATCTACTGGATATAGAGACTGGTCTGGATACATTGTGCCAGCTGAATTGTTATCTGCAGCAACTTGCCACCCTGATAGGTAAATTGCTTTAACTCCTGCCTTAACCTGCTGAACTGCCTGTCCACCTGTTAACGCTCCCAAGCAATTAATATAATCTTCAGAAAATAAATAGTTCCAAAGCTTCTCAGCTCCTTTTCTTGCTAATGTACATTCAGGTTGCAAAGAACCTCTTAATTTTACAACTTCTTCTGCTGAATACGGTCTTTTCACGTGCTTCCATCTTGGGTTCTCAGCCCAATCTTTCTCTAAAGCAACGACTTGGTCAGTCAAATTCATTTATATACTCCTATATGCGGGCAGTGTGAGGAAATCAGTTAATTCATCGCTCAATACTAAATCTTTCAATAAAGCTTTAGCTTCAACAAACTTACCTGAATTCAAAGAGTCTTGCCCAACCTCTTCTATGACAACATTGTATTCTTCCTCTAATAGTTTTTCAAACGTCTCTTTGGATGATAT
>CENP01037714.1_pt1 | contig 34208 bp, 27 predicted proteins | sample 361281 | NCBI WGS metagenome assembly CENP01 (sample SAMEA2591122, study PRJEB7988) | marine metagenome | biome: marine biome (ENVO:00000447); feature: deep chlorophyll maximum layer (ENVO:xxxxxxxx); material: saline water (ENVO:00002010), including plankton (ENVO:xxxxxxxx) | depth 70 m | reverse complement strand
GTTTTATTAAATATCAAAATTTGTCTTTGATTAAATGATAAATTTGGAATATGAGTAAAAGGATATTTGTATTACTTCTAGTTTTGATGAGTGTATCGTTAATCGGTATAATATTTATCCAATACTTTTTTATTTTAAAAAATTACGAAGAGAATAATAAGCAATTCTCGATTAATGTAAATTATGTCCTTGAGGAAACTACTTCTGATGTAGAAAGAAATGAATTTAGAAAGTATGTTCGAAAATTCCGAGATCTAATAGAAAATGAGGCTCTTGTTGATGTTGATACATTGTCAATTCAAAATTTAATAATTATTGACGAAAATCCAGAAAAAAGAGAAACTATAATTTATAAAAATGGTGTTATTGAAGAAAACCTAATAATCCCCAAGACTAAAAGCTATTATGATGACATTATTGATGTAATTTCAGACCGCGAAAATATTTCAATTAAGAGACTTTCTAATCAGCGTGAAGAAAAGGTGTTTTCTAACAGAAGAATTGAAGATAATTTAAGCCCAGAGCAATTTTTATTAAAAGTTGGAAAAATATCAAAAAGCAAAGAGGTCTTGTTTGAATCTGCGTACAATGATATTTCAAAAAGGAATCCAATTGAAGATAGAATTGGTGACATTAATAAATTTGAAAAAATCATAGAAAGAAATCTAGAAAGAATGAATATTAATCTTGATTTTGAATACGCAATCTTCAAACAGGATAGTATTACCAAAATATCATCTGAAAAATTTGATTTATCAACCCAAAGTTACTCATCACTTATTTTTAAAGATGAAAATGATTTGAGTAATTATTCCTTGAAGGTTGCATTTCCTGGAAGAACTCCCTTTTTATTGGGATCTTTGGTTTCGGTTATTATTACTTCAATCATTTTTACATCAATTATTATAATAGCCTATGTGACTACTATTCTTTTGTTATTAAGACAAAGACAAATTTCCCAGATAAAGACAGACTTTATAAACAATATGACTCATGAGTTTAAAACACCAATTGCAACTATAAATCTTGCTTTATCAGCTATCAAAAACCCTAAAACAATAGTCAATAAAGAAAAGGTTAAAAAGTATCTTCAGATGATTTATGATGAAAATAATAGAATGCATGATCAAGTTGAGAATGTTCTGACGATTAGCCATCTGGAGAGAAACCAACTTAATATTGAAAAAACTAAGCAAGATATTAATGAAATTATAGATTTAGCTATATCTCATGTCAGTTTGATTGTAGACAATAATAACGGAAGTATTATCACTGAAAAAGATGCAGATAATTCTATGGTTATCGGAAATGAGACTCATTTAATAAATGTTATGGTTAACATTTTGGATAATGCAATAAAATACAACGATAATAGCCCTGAAATTTTCATCAAAACATTAAATATTGGGGACAGAATCCTTATTGAGATCAAAGACAATGGAATTGGAATGAATAAAGCTGTACAGTCAAAAATATTTGAAAAATTTTACAGAAAACAAACCGGAGACTTACATGATGTGAAGGGTCATGGATTAGGATTAGCTTATGTTAAAAAAATTATTGCTTTTCATAACGGAAATATCACTGTTGACAGTGCTGTTGGTAAGGGAAGTAAGTTTACAATACAATTAAATACATTAACCAAATAATTACACATGAATAACAAGAAAAGAATATTATTAGTTGAAGATGATCCAAATTTTGGAATCATATTAAGAGATTTTCTTAAAATGAACGAATATGATGTGATTTTGGCTAAAAATGGCATGGAGGGGTTTGAAAAATTTAAAAAATTTGAATTTAATCTATGTATTTTGGATGTTATGATGCCTTATAAAGATGGGTTTACTTTAGCAACTGAAATTAGAAGTGTTTCAGCAGATATCCCCATAATTTTTTTGACAGCTAAGTCAATGAAGGAAGATGTATTAAAAGGTTATAAAGTTGGAGCAGATGATTACCTTAAAAAACCATTTGACAGTGATGTTTTATTATTTAAAATTAAAGCAATATTAAAGCGAAATAAATTATCATCAGTTATAGACTCTGAAGAGACTGAATTTAATTTTAGTTCATTTTATTTTAATTCAAAACTAAGACATCTAAAATACAAGGATGAATCTGCGGTTAAATTGTCTCCAAAGGAAAATATGTTGCTAAAATTATTATTAATACATATAAATGACTTAATGCCAAGAGAATTAGCTTTGACAAAAATATGGCATGATGATAATTATTTTACTTCAAGAAGTATGGATGTTTACATTGCAAAACTCAGAAAACAGCTTCAAAAAGATTCCAAGGTTAGTATCAATAATATTCACGGAGAAGGCTTCAGGTTGATTGTTGAATAGATTTGAAAGATTTAATCATATTTAACATAACTTTTAAATCGTAATCATAACTGTACCAATTTACTTTTTTGTTTGATTTAAACCACGTTAATTGCCTCTTCGCATATCTTCTAGAGTTTGTCTTAATTTTATCAATTGCTTCCGATAAATTTATCTTGTTTTCTAAATATTCAAATATCTCCTTGTAACCTATTGTATTTAAGGCATTTAATTTTTTATACTTAATCAGTGCATTAACCTCATTTACAAGCCCTTTTTTTATCATAATATCAACCCTAGAGTTAATAAGAGAATGAAGCTTTGGTCTATCACAATCTAATCCTATAATTATTTCATTATATTTTGATTGTTTTTCAGAGCTATTTAAAAAGGAAGAATATGGTTTATTTGAAGATATTGTCACTTCTAGTGCTCTTATTATTCTTCTATGATTATTCAAATCAATTTTTTTGTAAGTTATTGGATCAAGTTTTTTAAGCTTTGTGATTAAATTTTTTAAACCGTTATTATTGAATTCTTCATTTAAATTTTCTCTTATCGAGATGTCAACTTTTGGGATTTCATCAATTCCATATAAAACGCTATCAATATAAAGACCAGAACCACCAACCATAATTGCAAAATCCTTCATTTTAAAAAGATTATTTATTTTTTCTCTGGCATCTGATTGAAATTGAGAAATATCATAGTCATCCGTTACTGAAATGTTATTTATTAGATGATGTTTTACTGAAGATAGCTCTTCACTTGTTGGTTTAGCAGTACCAATATTTAATTCCTTGTAAAACTGTCTAGAATCGGCGGATATTACTTCAGTTTTGTAATGATTTGCTAATTTAATTGCAAGTGATGTTTTTCCTATAGCTGTTGGTCCAACAATCGTTATTAAAAATTTATTCATTTTCAAAACTTACAAGTTTATCGAGTTTATCTCTTTTAATATTTTTTGTTAGCAATACAAATAAATTAAGTGTTGCCTCTGCATCTCCATCGGCCCTATGTCTATTTTTGATTTCAATTCCTAGATTTGAAACTAATTTACCCAGACTGTATGATTTCATTTCAGGAAAAACAATTTTTGATAATTCAATCGTACATAGTAATTCACGTTGAAATTTAATACCAATTCTTGAAAACTCCTTTTTTAAAACTCTGTAATCGAATTTAACATTATGAGCAACAAAAACACATCCCTTTGTAAAGGAATTAATTTCTTGAGAAATTTCACTAAAAACAGGTTTATTTTCTAACATTTTATTATTCAATCCTGTAAGTTTTTCTACAAATGGTTGTATTTTTTTTTCAGGATTAATCAATTTATGGTATTTGGAGATATTACCGTTATTAGACAATTTAAAAATTGCAATTTCGGTTATTTTTTCCTCATTGAATTTACCTCCGGTTGTTTCTATGTCAATAATTGTATAAATAATATCAGTAGTTTCTTTCACCAAAAATTAAACTTCCCAATCTAATCATATTGCTTCCGCATTCAATCGCAATTTTATAGTCATTACTCATACCCATTGATAAAATTTTGAAACTTTTATCTCTATTGTTAATTTCATCAAATATCTTCTTAGCATGAACAAATTCAGATCTAATAATTGATTTTGCGTTTGTATTACTAGCCATGGCCATAAGTCCCTTAATCTTTACATTTTTCATCTCTTTGCACTCATCTGAATAAATTATTTCTTTAAATACTTTTTCACTAAGTCCAAATTTAGATTCTTCTTTAGAAATTTTTAGTTGTAACAAGCAATTCAAAATACGATTATTTTTAGCGCCTTCTTTGTTTAAAATTTTTATTGATTTTAAAGAGTCAATTCCGTGTATTAAATCGACATATGGCGCCATGTATTTTATTTTATTGCTTTGTACATGACCAACCATATGCCATTTTATGTCTTTTGGTAAATCTTCGTATTTAGCAGACATTTCTTGAATTTTATTTTCTCCAAATACTCTTTGACCTGTTTCGTAAGCCATCATAATATCTTCAGCAGATTTTGTTTTTGAAATGGCAACTAACCTGACATTTTCAGGAATATCTGAAATTATTCTAATAATATTTTTATTTACCATTAACTAAATCTTTTAGAAACAAATTCAGCTTTTTTTGAATCAGAATAATCATAAAAGCCTTCACCAGACTTAATTCCTAATTTCCCATTATTAACCAATTCTATTAATAGCTTATTAGGTCTATATTTTGGATTTTTTAATCCATCAAGCATCACCTCTAAAATTGATTTACAAACATCTAATCCAATCAGATCTGCAAGTTGTAACGGACCCATTGGATGCCCCATACCTAACTTCATTATTCCGTCAATATTTTTGACGTCAGCGACACCTTGATCTAAGGATTCTATTGCTTCATTTATCATAGGCATTAATATTCTATTTGAAATAAATCCAGGAAAATCATTTACCACTAGTGGAATTTTTTCTAGTTGTTCTGAAAGAGTTATAATCATATCAGTTGTTTCTTTACTTGTATATTTAGAATTAATAACCTCTACCAACTTCATGATAGGAACAGGATTCATGAAATGCATACCAATTACTTTATCTTTTCTTGTTGTAGCTTCAGCTAATTTTGTTATAGAAATTGATGAAGTATTTGAGGCTATAATTGTATTCTTTGGACATTTCAAGTCAAGTTCTTTGAAAATTGATTTTTTTAATTTGAAATTTTCGCTTACAACTTCAATTACCAAATCTGCGTTCAAGATTGAATTAAAGTCAGATGTGTATTCAATATTACCTACGGAGTTTTCTGCCTCAGATTCGGTGATTTTTTCTTTATTTACCATTCTTTGAAGATTTTTCAAAATGGTTTGTTCACCTTTTTTTAGGTTTTCCGAGTTTATATCATATAATTTAACATTGAAATTGAATAAAGCAAATGTCTGGGCAATTCCATTTCCCATTGTTCCAGATCCAATTACAGAAATATTTTTCATATTTATTTGAAGTTTTTAATTATTTTAATAGCTACATCTAATGCATTATGACCGTCAGAAATATCAACTCTAGGCTTTTCATTATTTTTTATGGATAGTGCAAAGCTGTTTAATTCATCCAAAATGGCGTTATTTTCAGATATCTCAGGTTTACTAAAATAAATTTTCTTCTTTTTTCCGTTTTCTGCCTCAAGTATCATAATTGGTAATTCAGATTTTTTTTCATCAATTTCTATAACTTCTGCTTCTCGTTTTAAGAAATCAACAGAAATATATTTGCCTGATTGAAAAAACCTGGTTTTTCTCATATTCTTCAGGGATACTCTACTAGCAGTTAAATTAGCTACGCAACCGTTTTCAAATTCTATTCTAGCATTTGCAATATCAGGACAGTCACTAATAACCGAAATTCCGTTAGATGAAATTGTTTTAACTGGTGATTTAACAGAGCTTAATATTATATCAATGTCATGAATCATCAAATCAAGTACGACTGAAACATCAGTTCCTCTTGGGTTAAACTTAGCTAATCTATGAGACTCGATAAACATAGGTTTGCTAATGTTTTCTTCAACTGTAATGTAAGCAGGATTAAATCTCTCAACATGTCCAACTTGTATCTTAATGTTATTAGATTCCGATAGCCTGAGTAACTCTGTGGATTCTTCAGTATTTGAGCAAACAGGTTTTTCTATAAATAAGTGTATTCTCTTGTCAATAGCTTTTTTAGCATAATTGAAATGAAAAGTTGTAGGAGTAACAATATCTAATACTTCGATATCATTTAACATCTCTTCAAAACTAGTATATGCTTTACATCCATATTCTTTTGCTATTTCATTAGATAATTCTGCATTAATATCATAAACGCCTATGAGTTTATAATTTTCAGATTGAAATAGCAGCTTTGTGTGAATTTTTCCCAAATGACCACATCCTACAACACCGGCTTTAAGCATACATATTTTTTTACAAATTTAATATTTTGAGACTAATATGTTTTAAATTTAAATAATTTAATGGTTGACTCATTTAAACATAAAGGACTTAGGAATAAACTTGTTGAAGAATTATCTAACAAAGGAATAAAGGATGTTAAAGTTTTAGATGCTATTTCAAAGGTTCCAAGGCATTTGTTTATGGATTCGAGTTTTATTGATCATGCTTATCAAGATAAAGCATTTCCTATTGGTTCAGGGCAAACAATTTCCCAACCTTTTACAGTTGCTTTTCAGACTCAACTTCTTGAGATAAATAAAGGAGATAAAATTCTTGAAATAGGTACTGGAAGTGGCTATCAAGCCGCTGTTTTATGCGAAATGGGGGCAAAGGTATTTACAATCGAAAGAATAAGAGAGCTTTACAGAAAAACATCAGCTTTTTTACCATCAATCAATTATTTTCCAAAGAAAATGATATACGGAGATGGTTATCAGGGATATCAAAAAGAAGAACTATTCGATGGTATAATAGTTACTGCTGGAGCGTCAAAAATTCCTGAGAAGTTACTTTTACAATTAAAAATTGGAGGTAGAATGGTAATACCTGTCGGTGAAAATACACAGAAAATGGTCCTTTATTTAAAAAAATCTGCATCAGAATTTGATGTTGAAAATTTTGGTGATTTTCAGTTTGTTCCAATGCTGAAAAATAAAATTTAATTTTTCTTTTTATTAATTCTGTCGAGACTTCTTTTATTTTCCTTTTCTTTTATTGAAGATCTTTTGTCGTAAAGTTTTTTACCTGTAGCTGTGAAAATTTCTAATTTAGCTAATCCTTTTTCATTTATAAAAATTTTATAAGGAATTATCGATGATCCTTTTTGCTGAATTGACTTCTTTAGCTTACTTAGTTCTTTTTTGTTTAAGAGTAATTTACGAGGTTTTTTTGCATTATATGTTTCATCATTTGAAAACCCGTATTTTTCAATATTCATATTTATAATAAAAAGTTCATCATTTGTAAATTTGCAAAAACTTTCCCTGATAGAAACTTTACTATTTCTGATTGATTTTATCTCTGATCCAGTTAACACAATACCAGAAATATATGAATCATTTAGAATGTATTCATATTTTGCTTTCTTGTTAATAATTTTAACTGAATTTTTCATCTAAAAGATTTTATTATTGATTTAAGTTTCCTTTTAATGTTTTCGGAATTATTATAAATTAAAATTTCGTCCGACGGAAATGGTATAAAACTTTTTTTAGATAATTTTATTTCTCCTTTGGTTAATGCTCTTATATCCCCCCAAAACTCTAAATATATATTTCTAAACCAAAACTCGCTGTTCAGAGGAAATTTGTCGATAATATTTTTTTGTGAGTCTAGGTATCTTACTTCAGCTAAAACTGTAGCAGATTTTGATTGAAAAAACTCAATGGTTTTAGCCGAGATAGTTACGATTTTATCTATTTTAATGTCGTTTCCTAAACTATCTTTCATTACATTTCCATCTGAATCTAACTGGTATGTCCAGCCATCTATTATATTTTTTTCTCTATCTACTTCCTTTTCTACAATTCTTTCAGGAGATATCAGAAAAGATTTGAATGATAAATCAATAAAATAATCATAATTTTTCTTGTAGGGGTTATTTTTTGTGTAGAAGCTCTTCCATTTTGAATTTAAGTCATAACTATTGATATTCAACAAATCATTTTCAAATTCCTCATGAATGATAGATTTAGAATCGTTAATTAAGCTCAATAATATTTTATCAGAACCGTTCAACAAACACAAATTAATTAGGGATCTAGTTTCAAGATAGTTAGGATTGATCGATTCAATTAACATCAAATATTCATAAGCGTTTCTGTAGTCATACTTTTTATTATTTGAAATTAAAGACTTAGAAATATTTAATAAATATTCAGATGCTTTATATCTGTAGTTAATTAATTCTGAATCATAATTTTCAAAATCAAATTTTAATCTTTCATTTGAAATATTCTTTAGTTTGTTTTCTCTATTAATCAGTTTATTATACTCGAAATATATATCATCATAATATTCAGGATTGCCATCCTTTTTCAATCTTTCAATTACATCTTTTGAACTTATAACTGATCGATTGTAGATATCCAATAAAATTGATTCATATTGAATTATTTTCTTTTTATTTTTTGTCTTTTTGAGTTCAGAAATTGTTTTATTTATTGCTTTGTCAAATTCACCAGATATAACATTATTATTTATCTTTTTGATAGGACTACATCCAAAGAAAATTGTAAGGATAAAAAGAGTAAAAAGATGTTTTATCATTGCTGTTAATTAATTATTAATAAGTATTGCATTAATCTTGTTTATTCTGATATTTTTTTTTTGCAATTGTTTAATTTTGTCTTGTAAAAATATACTACAAATATGCAAAAAGATAAGCAGATTTTTGATTTAATTGATGTTGAAAAAAAACGTCAAGTAGAGGGTATAGAGCTAATAGCATCTGAAAACTTCACTAGTGAGCAGGTTATGTCAGCTACAGGATCAATACTTACAAATAAATATGCTGAAGGTTACCCTGGAAAAAGATATTATGGTGGTTGTCAAGTTGTTGATGAAATTGAGACCCTAGCTATTTCCAGAGCAAAAGAATTATTTGGTGCTTGTTGGGCAAATGTTCAGCCTCATTCTGGAAGTCAAGCTAATTCTGCTGTGTTTTTTGCTTGCTTGAAGCCTGGTGATACGATACTTGGTTTTGATTTAGCACACGGAGGTCATCTAACCCATGGCTCTAGTGTAAACTTTTCAGGTAGACTTTATAATCCCGTTTTTTACGGAGTAGATGAAACCACAGGAATGTTAGATTATGACGAGATAGAAAGAATCGCAAACAAAGAATTGCCTAAAATGATTATTGCAGGTGCCTCTGCTTATTCCAGGGATATTGATTTCAAGAGATTTAGAGAAATTGCAGACTCTATCAAAGCATTATTACTTGCAGATATTTCTCACCCGTCTGGATTAATAGCCAAAGGAATATTAAATGATCCTGTACCTCACTGTCATATCATCACAACAACCACACATAAGACCTTAAGAGGACCAAGGGGAGGCTTAATTTTAATGGGCAATGATTTCGACAATCCATTTGGAATTAAACTTAAAAACGGTTCCTTAAGAAAAATGTCTTCTTTACTCGATTCAGCTATTTTCCCAGGAAACCAGGGCGGACCACTTGAACATGTAATTGCTGCAAAAGCTGTTGCTTTTGGTGAGGCATTATCTGAAGATTTTCTATTTTATATACTCCAGGTTAAGAAAAATGCTAAAGTTATGGCAGATGAATTTATAAAACGAAATTATAAGATTATTTCAGGTGGTACTGATAATCATATGATGCTAATTGATTTAAGAAATAAAAATATTACAGGCAAAGATGCTGAAGCAGTTTTAGGTAAAGCTGAAATAACCGTTAATAAAAATATGGTTCCATTTGATGATAAATCTCCTTTTGTGACATCAGGAATCCGTATTGGAACTGCAGCGGTGACTACAAGAGGTTTGAAAGAGGATGATATGCTTAAAATTGTAGATTTCATTGATAAAGCAATTATCAATAATGATGATGAAGCTGTTTTGAATGAGATTGCCTACGAAGTAAAAGCCTTCATGAGTTACAGGCCTCTATTTGACAGTTAATCTTCAATAATAATATGTTGATAAGCCCCTAAATCTGGGCTATCAGTTCTATTATTGTTTAGAATATCAAATGGTGTTTGAGTAGCAAATTCAAGTGAGCCAAGCCCGATAATTTCAGAATTTTGGTTAATTCTTAAGTCATTATCCAAAGCATTTATGAAACTAGGAGATATGTTTTGAAATAAGTTCTCATAATGCAGATTATTTGAAAAATCATAAATAGGGTTATTGTCAAAATAATCATTTATATCATTAAATTTTATTAAGCTGTTATTAAGTTTATAATCAAGGTTTGTATCGCCTAACTTTTCAATGAGGAATTCTATGTTTTGATTTCCGTCAATTATAGAATTTGTAATGTCAACGTCAAATAAATTATTGATGAACTCGTTATCGTCAGAATCAATATAAAAATTATTCAAAAGCAAAGACGGAAATTGTCTAATTCCAGAATTCCAAAAATTGGATATTGTAGAGTGATTTAGTCTGTATTTACCTCCATAAGTAGCGGCAAATGATGACTGACCAGACTTATTTATTACAAGATTTTCTGCATCGATTGATGATGAAAACGAAAGAACCCCAAAATTACTACTGTTATATATTTCAACACTTGAGAGATTAAGTTTATAATTATCAAAATTAGCACCACCTGTAGTATATATTCCAACAGACGCATTTTTTATTGTACAATAACTGAATTCATTATCAAAACTACCGTCAAGAAGCCATATAGTACCCCATTGTCCTGGAATATTTTCAAAGAATGGCTCTAATCTATCTCCCTCAAAAATGATATGATTTTCTAATTCATCCTGATTTTGACTAAACTCTCCATTAGCTTTAATACTAGCACCGTTAGTAACAATTATTCCAGAGTCATCATGGAAATGTATTCTGGAACCTTTTTCAATTATTAGCTCATGTCCTTGACCAACAGCAGCATAACCATATATAACATAGGGTTTCTCATTTGTAAAAGTTAATTCTTCATCATTCAAATACCTTCCTCTTATTTCGGTTTCTTCATTTATTCCATCTCCGTCAAAATCTATCTCAAGAGTTTCATAAATGAACTGTTGATTGTTTTCATTTCTGTTTGGGTAAATAAAAACCGCATCTTTGACAAGAGATACCAGATTTACTTCTTGAGTATTATTTGAGTTTAAAAATTCTATTTTATCATCATACAAGAACGATGTTTGATCTGTATCAATATCATTTATATCAATTGTTGTTTCAATAAATATATAAAGACTGTCATTTGCTAAAAGTTCAATATTTTCAAATCTTTTTCCCTGATCATTATCTTGATTATAAATACCATCTACATTAAGTCTATAAAAAGAATTTTCTCCATTTGAAAGTTTGATTTCGGGAATTAATATGTTTTTACTCGAATTATTATAAACCTTTAGGTTGTAGGTGCTAGATCCTATGTTGGTAAAAACAGTATCTAAATAAACAGTATCTTTTGAAAATGTTAATAGTGTGTCATTAATTTGAAAATCTATCTCATTGTCACATGAATTCCAAAGAAAAATAACAGAAACAATTAATAATATTTTTAAAAAAAAATTATACATGATTATTTTTTAATTCTTATTTCAAATATTTTATCCCACATCTTTCCGGTTACAAAAATTGAATTCCTCTTCTCATTATATGCGATTCCGTTAATTACATCAAGTTTTTCGTGTTTGGTAACCATATTTTTAAGAGATGATAAATTAATGACAGCTTCTATACCACCATTATTTGGATTAATGATAGCAATACCATCAAATAGGTATCTGTTTGCGAAAATTTTTCCGTTAACCCATTCAAGTTCGTTAAGACCTACAACTTTATTTTTATTTGTATAGATTTCAATAAATCCATCTTCTTTTTGGTTGATAGGGTCTAATAACCAAATTTTTTCAGTTCCATCACTTTTATACAATTTACTACCATCGTTACAGATTCCCCATCCCTCTAAACTATTATTGTATTCAAACGAATTAATTTGGTCAAAAGTATTTACGTCATAAACAAAACCGATTTTCTCCTTCCATGTTAGCTGATAAATTTTGTTATTTAAAACAGTAATTCCTTCGGCAAAGAAATTTGATTTAAGTTTATATTCTTTTAGTATGTTTCCATTTCTGAAGTCAACCTTAATAAGCTTCGATTTTCCATACTGACCTAGGCTTTCATAAAGAGTGTCATTATAAAATTCTAGTCCCTGAGTATAATAGTTTTTAGGTCTTTCAAATACGTTTAAAATTTCATAATCTAACACAGTGGGTGTGACATGATTTAATAAGGTAAAGCTTATCTTTTTGGTGGTATTTTCGTCTTTAATAAACACCTCTTTCTTACCAAGTGTTATATTATCTAATAAGAATTGATATCCACTATTTATTTCTGAGTTTAGATTAATTGGTTTTATTTTCCTAACCTTATCGTTAGACTTTATTTCAAATGAAATGCCGGATAAATTTTTATTAATACTATTAACTCTTATTGTAAGAGTATCATCAGTTTGAATTTTACTATTTATGATATTGCTAGATACGGTAAAATCTGGCTTTTGCTTATTTTCTCCACATGATATCAAAAGAAAAATGATAATACAAAAACCGCTTATAAAAAATATCTTTTTTTGTTTCATAATTACTTCAAATTTAAGCTATATTTTCAAACATATTCAAAAATTATTCTTCTGCATTTCTAATTAATTGTATATTTGAGACGGCAAGTCCTACACAACTAGCTCCTGATTAATCCTCCAGGGTGGGAACACAGCAAAGGTATTCGGTTGTAGCAGTGTGATGTAGATAGCTTGCCATTTTTGTATCATTATGTCAAAGGTAATTTTAATAACAGGCGGATCTTCAGGAATTGGTAAAGCTATAGCTACTTATTTAAGTAAAAATAACGGCTATATTGTTTATGGCTCAAGTAGAAACTTAAAGAAATTAGAAAACACATCATTCTTACCAATTAAATTAGATGTTACTTCTGAGGAGTCAATAAGTAAATGCATACAAAAAATAATAAAAGATCAAGGAAGAATTGATGTATTAATAAATAATGCCGGGGTAGGTATAACAGGACCGTTAGAGGAGACACCTAATGCTGAAATTGAAAAACATTTTAAAACAAATTTATATGGTCCGATAAATCTTATCAAAAAGGTGTTACCATATATGCGGAAAAATAATTCAGGATTAATAATAAATATTACATCAATTGCTGGCCATATTGGCACTCCATTTAGATCAATTTATAGTGCTGGAAAATCTTCATTGGATATTATTTCAGAAACTTTAAATATGGAGACCAAAGACTTTAATATAAAGGTTGTATGTGTTGCGCCTGGAGATTATTTAACCAACATTTCAAAAGGTAGATTCCATTCTCCGGTAATTCAGGGTTCTCCATATGAATTTAAATATAACTCGTCACTTAATAAAATGAATGAAAACATAACAAAAGGAGCAAATCCTATAAAAGTTGCAAAACTTGTTAACAAAATTATACATTCAAAGAATCCCAAGAAAAAATATATTTCAGGCTCTCTTTTAGAAAGATTTGGAATAATTTTGAAGTTTATTTTACCCCAAAAAGTTTTTGAATTTTTAGTGTTAAAACTTTTTTAAATTAGACTAACAAATCAGGTGGTTTTTATCGTAAATTTATACAAACTAATTATATGAAATTTTTTATTGACACAGCTAATATAGACCAAATTAAAGAAGCACAAGATTTAGGTATTTTAGACGGAGTTACAACCAATCCGTCATTAATGGCAAAAGAAGGTATAACAGGTCAGAGTAATATTCTTCAGCATTATAAAAATATATGTGAAATTGTTGATGGTGATGTATCTGCTGAGGTTATTGCAACTGATTTTGAAAATATGGTAAAAGAAGGTGAGGAATTAGCTTCCCTTCACAATCAAATAGTTGTAAAACTTCCAATGATAAAGGATGGGGTGAAGGCAGCTAAATATTTTTCTAATAATGGAATTAAAACAAATGTAACTTTGGTCTTTTCTGCAGGACAAGCATTATTGGCAGCTAAAGCTGGTGCAACATATGTTTCGCCTTTTCTTGGAAGACTAGATGATATCTCAACTGACGGTCTAAATCTAATTTCAGAAATTAGAGAAATTTATGATAATTTCAATTTTGAAACTCAGATTCTTGCTGCTTCAATAAGACATACAATGCATATAATTGATTGTGCTAAAATAGGGGCCGATGTAATAACATCGCCACTTTCTTCCATCACTGGCTTATTAAAACATCCTTTAACAGACATTGGACTAGATAAATTTTTAAAAGATCACAAAAAAGGGAATTAATTTCTATTTTTGCGGCAAATAAAAATTTGAAATGCTTTCAGTATCTAATTTATCTATCCAGTTCGGTAAAAGAGTCCTATTTGATAATGTAAATTCCTCATTTAATAATGGAAATTGTTACGGTATCATAGGAGCTAATGGAGCTGGTAAATCAACTTTTTTAAAGATATTAAGTGGTAAAATTGATCCAACATCAGGACATGTTCATCTTGAATCAGGTAAAAGAATGTCTGTTTTAGAACAGGATCATCGAATATTTGACGATAATTCTGTATTGGAAACAGTTATTATGGGGGATATCAAATTATATGAAATTAAGAAAGAAATTGATTCTTTATATGAAAATTACTCAGATGAAAATGCAGAAAAAATAGGGTCACTTCAGGTAAAATTTGAGGAAATGGATGGTTGGAATGCTGAAAGTAATGCAGCATCTCTGCTTTCAAACTTAGGAATAAAAGAATCCCTACATCAATCAAAAATGAGTGATGTAGATCCTAAACTTAAGGTTCGTGTATTATTAGCTAAATCATTGTTTGGTAATCCTGATGTGCTTGTTATGGATGAGCCTACCAACGACCTTGATTATGAAACTATATCATGGTTAGAGGATTACTTAGCAAATTTTGATAATTGTATAATAGTCGTTTCGCATGATAGACATTTTTTAGATTCAGTATGTACACATATTTCTGATATTGATTTTGGAAAAATTAATCATTATTCTGGTAATTATACCTTTTGGTATGAATCATCTCAGTTAGCAGCCAGACAAAGGGCTCAACAAAATAAAAAAGCTGAAGAAAAAAAGAAAGAGCTAGAGGAATTTATAGCTCGGTTTAGCGCTAACGTTGCAAAGAGCAAACAAGCAACAAGTAGGAAGAAGATGATTGATAAATTAAATATTCATGAAATTAAACCCTCTAGTAGAAGATACCCCGCAATAATATTTGAAAGAGAAAGAGAAGCTGGAGATCAAATTTTAAATATTGATAATCTTTCTAAGTCAATTGAAGATGAATTATTATTTAGTAAAATCGATCTCAATTTGGTTAAAGGTGATAAAGTCTTGCTTTTTTCAAAGGATTCTAGAGCTACAACTAGTTTCTACCAAATAATCAATGAAAAATTAACCGCTGATTCTGGTAATTATAAATGGGGTATAACAACAAATCATTCATATCTACCCCTTGATAATAGTGAATTTTTTAATAAAGATATTTCGCTGGTTGACTGGTTAAGAAACTGGGCACAAACCGAGGAGGAGCGTGAAGAAGTATACTTAAGAGGTTTTTTAGGAAAGATGATATTTTCAGGTGAGGAGGCATTAAAAAAGTGTACAGTGCTTTCTGGTGGAGAAAAGGTTAGATGTATGCTTTCAAAGATGATGATGAAAAAAGGAAATGTTTTAATTTTAGATGAACCAACAAATCATCTTGATCTTGAAAGTATTACTGCTTTCAATAATTCGCTAAATAAATTTAAAGGAACTGTTTTGTTTTCAACTCATGACCACCAATTTGCTCAAACAATAGCTAATAGAATCGTAGAATTAACCCCCAAAGGAGTAATTGATAGGTATATGAAGTTTGATGAGTATATGAATGATGATAAAATCAAAGAGCTGAGAGCAAGTATGTACTAATTATCTCAACTCTGCATTAAACTCTTTTTTCAATTTACTTGTAATATTACTCATAACAGATTCAATTTCAGCCTCAGATAATGTTTTATCATTGTCTTGCATTTTGAAAGATATACCGTAGCTTTTTTTGTTTATTGGAAGACTTTCACCCTCATAAACATCAAATAAAGTAATTTCTTTAATGAGTTTTTGATTTATTTGTTTTGAAACTTTGTAAATATTTTCAAATTTGATGTCAGAATCAATTAAAATTGACAAATCTCTAGTGACCTCAGGGAACTTTGAAATGCTTTGAAACTGTGTAGGTTTATTTGAAAATTTATTTAAAACTGTATTTATATCTAACTCTGCGTATAAAACATCCTCATTTAAATCAAAAAATTTGCAAATTTCTTTGTTGATAATACCAAAACTTAATATTTCAGATTTACTGTAAGAAATTATTTCTCCCTCAGAAATATTTTCAGAAACAACTGGTTTTGATTTAATATTATTAAATCCTAGTTTATCTGTTAGAGACTTTACTATTCCTTTTAAAAAATAATAATCAGATTTTTTTTCAGGATTATTCCAATGCTGATTATTTTTAGGTCCGTATATAAATATCGCTAGCTTTTCAATCTCAGTATACTTTCCGTTATCAGTTTTATGATATTCCTTTCCAAATTCAAATAATTTTAAATCAATTTTCTTTCTGTTCACATTATATTTAATTACTTCTAATCCAGAAAAAATCATAGAATTTCGAAGTTGTGATTGATCTATGCTTGAGAAATTTAGTATATCAATATTTTCCAGATTTTTTAAATCATTATTGAGCTTGTTTTTCTTCATGGAAATCAATGAATTGGTCATTATTTCATAAAAACCAACAGAGGCGAGATGATTGGAAATTGAATCAATTATTTTATAATTGTAATTATTTTTTTCAATAATAATTGATTGATTAATTTTTGTTGCTGAGTCGATATTGTCATATCCGTATATTCGTAATATTTCTTCGATAACATCAGCCTCCCTTTTAACATCATTGCGGTAATTAGGAATTGATAGGCCTAAATTTGATTCAGTAATACTATTGATTTTAATGTCTAAAGAGCTGATAATATTTTTAATTATTTCCTTTTCAATTTTTTGACCAATAATTTTTTCAATTTTCTCAAAACCTAATATGATTTGAGTGTCTTCAAATGGTTTTGGGTAAATGTCAATTAAATCACTAGACACTAAAGAGCCATCGCAAATTTCTTTAATCATCAAAACTGCTCTTTTTAGAGCGTATTTTGTGGTATTCGGATCTATTCCTCTTTCAAACCTATATGATGAGTCTGTACTTAAATTATGATGTTTTGCGCTTTTTCTTACCGTTACTGGGTCAAAAAACGCACTTTCAATAAATATTGAGTTAGTTTCATTTGAAATACCTGAATCAACTCCACCAAATATTCCAGCTAAACATAGAGGGTGTTTTGAATCAGAAATTGTTAAGTCATTCGGGTTAATTATTCTCTCTACCTCATCCAATGCTTTGAATTTTAGTTCTTTTCTATACTTCTTTACATTTATTGTTTGATTATTAATCTTATCATAATCAAATGCATGTAGAGGTTGACCAATATCGTGCATCACATAGTTTGTTATGTCAACAATATTGTTAATTGGAGATAATCCAATTGAAATAATTTTATTTTGAAGCCATTTTGGAGAATCCTCAACTTTAATATTCTCCATTACAATTCCACAATATCTAGGTGTTGATAAGCTATCTTCAATATTGATTTTGATATTTTTTATTCTTTTATCTATTGCAAAGTCGCTTACAGATGGGGTTTTTAGTTCTAAATTTTGCCCTTCATGTATAAGCTTGGCTCTTAGATCTCTTGCTATACCAAGATGACTCATTGCATCAGCTCTGTTAGGGGTTAGTCCAATTTCATAAATCCAATCAGATTCAATCTCATATATTTTAGAAAGGGGAGTTCCAACTTTTAGTTTATCATCAAGAATCATTATTCCGTCATCATATTCTCCTAAATTCAACTCATCTTGACCACAAATCATACCATTGCTGATTTCACCCCTAATCTTGCTTTTTTTTATTTTTACTTTTTCGTTGTTAGGGAATAGTACTGTTCCAACCGTGGCAACAGCTACAGTTTGGTTTTTATCTACATTTGGAGCTCCACAAACTATTTGCAGAGGTTCATCCTCACCAATTTCAACTGTTGTAATTTTAAGTCTATCTGCATTTGGGTGTTTTTTTATCGATTGGGTCTTTCCTACTACAACCCCCTCTAAACCACCAGGGATAGATTCAAATTTTGTTATTCCTTCAACTTCAAGACCTAACGAGGTTAATTTATTGCCAATATATTCATGATTTTCATCAAAATCTAAGTACTCTTTAAGCCAATTATAGGAAATTTTCATTAAAAGATAGTTCAATTTGTAGCAAATATAACAATACTATTAATCTAATAAAATCAAAAGTTTTATTATAATTTATATCTATTGAAATTATACAGATGACATTGTTAGCTTATATATTCCCAAATATCTTTTTTTTGAATATTGTTTTTTAATGTTTTTAGAATCAAAGAATTATTTATATTCTCAAGATTAGGATCTTTTGAAAGTATTTTTTCAACCAATTTTCTAACTTTTAAAATTAATTTAGTGTCAGAAATTAAATTTGTTACTTTCAAAGGCATTTCTCCGCTCTGTTGTGTACCCATTATATTTCCGGCCCCCCTCAATTCTAAGTCTTTTTCAGCAATAATAAATCCATCATTAGTATTTACCATTGTTTCCATTCTAATCTTGCTTTCCTTAGTTTTTTTATGACCAGTTATTAAGAAGCAATAGCTTTTGTGCTGACCTCTTCCGACTCTACCTCTAAGTTGATGTAGTTGAGATAAGCCAAACCTTTCAGCGCTTTCAATAATCATAACAGTAGCATTTGGAATGTCAACACCAACTTCAATTACAGTTGTTGAAACTAATATTTGTGTTTTATTTTCAATGAATCGCTGCATTTCATATTCTTTGTCTTCGTTATTCATTTTACCATGTACAATAGATATTTGATATTTTGGCATTGGAAAATCTCTGGAAAAAGTTTCGTATCCATCCATTAGGTCTTTGAAATCTAGCTTCTCACTTTCTTTAATAAGTGGGTATACAACATAAGCTTGTCTACCTTTTTTAATTTCATTTTTTAAAAAATCAATTAATTTAAGTCTTTGGTTATGTGTTTGATGAATTGTATTAATATATTTGCGACCTGGAGGCAGTTCGTCAATTATTGATATATCTAGATCGCCATAAACTGACATTGCTAATGTTCTAGGAATTGGGGTGGCTGTCATAATTAGAATGTGAGGCGGTAGTTTGTTTTTGTGCCACAACTTACTTCTTTGGGCTACACCAAATTTATGTTGTTCATCTATTATCGCTAGTCCTAGATTTTTAAATTCAACATTATCATAGATTAATGCGTGTGTACCTATAAGAAGATCTATTTCACCTCTTTTTAAGTTTTCTTTAATATCTTTTTTATCTGAAGCTTTGCTTGAGCCTGTAAGTGTTTTCACATTGATATTAAGTATATTACAAAATTCTTTAAATTTATTATAATGTTGATATGACAAAATTTCAGTTGGAGTCATAATACATGCCTGGAATCCGTTTCCAATAGCAATCAATGCTGACATGAATGCAACAATTGTTTTTCCTGAACCTACATCTCCTTGTAGAAGTCTGTTCATTTGGGCTCCATTACCTAGGTCCTTTCTAATTTCTTTAATAACTCTTTTCTGAGCATTAGTTAAATCGAATTTCAATTGATTGTTATAAAAATTTTTAAATTTATCACCAATTTTACCAAATGGATATCCTTTAATCCTTTCTTTTCGCAGTATGCTCTTTTTTATAAGTCTTATTTGTAGATAAAAAATTTCTTCAAATTTTAATCTGTAAATGGCAGCGCTCAATTCGCTAGACGACCTTGGTTTATGAACACAAATTATTGATTTTCTTCTATTCATTAATTTGTATTTATCGATAATATATTTGGGTAAATTTTCTTCTATATCATTATTGATTTTAATTAAAAGTTCTTCAATTAATTTTGTGAAAACCCTATTAGTTACACCTTTTTTGTTTAAATTTTCGGTTGATGGATAAACACCATACAAACTTGTTCTTTTACTAAGATTATCTTTATTATATACTTCGAGTTCTGGATGAGGAATTGATTTAGTCCCCTTAAAGTCATTAATTTTTCCAAAAAGAATATATGTTTTATTCAATTTAATAGATTCTATAAGCCATTTATTTGTTTTGAACCAAACTAATTTAATTTTTCCTGTTTTATCAGAAAAACTACCAACTAATCGTTTTTTTGATCCTATTCCGACTTCTTTAAGTTCTTTAATTTCGCCAATTAATTGAATTTCTGAGCTTATTGTATCTATTTCAGATATCTTGTGATATTTGGTTTTATCAATATAACGATATGGAAATTGAAAAAGTAAATCTTTAAAATTTGAAATCTTAAGTTCATCTTTAATAAGTTTTCCCCTATTTGGACCTACGCCTTTTAAAAATTCTATCTGAGTATTTAAAATATCATTATTCACAATCTTAAATTTAATATATTTTAGTTATTGATTTTTGTTTATAACTAACTAAATGAATATTAATATTTCCGTTAAACAATATTTAATTTAACAACAAATTAACCCATTGAAAGATTTTTTAAATAACCTAAATAATTCTCAGTTAGAATCAACATTGCAAATGGATGGTCCGATGATTGTTATTGCAGGAGCTGGCTCTGGAAAGACAAGGGTTTTGACTTATAAAATTGCATATTTAATGACAGAAGGTGTAGACCCTTTCAATATACTTGCTTTAACTTTCACAAATAAGGCTGCAAAAGAAATGAAAGAAAGAATTGCAACAATAGTTGGGAATGAAGCAAAAAATTTATGGATGGGTACATTTCACTCGGTTTTTGCTAGAATTTTAAGAATAGAAGCACATAAAATAGGATATACCTCAAACTTTACAATATATGACTCTGATGACTCTCAAAAGCTGGTATCAAGGATAATTAAAGAGTTTAATTTAGACAAGGATCAGTATAAGTATAAATCGATTTTTTCAAGAATATCATCGATGAAAAACAGCTTTATTACGCCGAATGACTATCTAAACAATGAAGAGCTATTATTATTTGATAAAATTTCAAACAGATCCAAATTTTATCATATATATAATGAATACGTACAAAGGTGTTTTAAGGCAGGTGCAATGGACTTTGATGATCTTCTTTTAAAAACTAATGAACTGCTTAATAGCTATCCAGATACACTATCTAAGTATCAAAATATTTTTAAATATATTCTAGTAGATGAATATCAAGATACAAATCATTCACAATATTTAATTATTAGAGCACTTTCAGATAAATTTCAAAATATATGTGTTGTAGGAGATGATGCGCAAAGTATTTATAGTTTCCGAGGGGCTAATATTAATAATATTTTAAACTTTCAAAAAGATTTCCCAGATTCAAAAATTTTCAGATTAGAACAAAACTATAGATCAACTAAAAATATAGTTAATGCTGCTAATAGCTTAATTGAAAATAATCAGAAAAGATTAAAGAAGAATGTTTGGACAGAAAATGAATCTGGCGAAAAAATAAGTGTAAACAAGTTATTGACAGATGGAGAAGAAGGTAGGTTTGTCGCTAGTTCAATTTTTGAAAATAAAATGCAAAGTCAATTACAAAACAGAGATTTTGCAATTTTATATAGAACAAATGCTCAATCTCGTTCTTTTGAAGATGCACTCAGAAAAAAGAATATTGCATACAGAGTATACGGTGGCCTTTCATTTTATCAAAGAAAAGAGATAAAAGATGTACTAGCATATTTACGATTATTGATTAATCCAGATGATGAACAGGCTTTTAAAAGGATCATAAATTTTCCTGCTAGGGGTATTGGTCAAACCACCTTAAATAAAATTGCTGTCGAGGCTAAAAATTGTTCAGTTTCAGATTATATTTTTATTAAAGATTTTTTGAAATCATCTGAAATTCTTAATAATTCAACAAAAAATAAACTTCTGGACTTTGTTATAATGATTGAATCAATTAAGAATAAATTAGAACATGCAGATGTGTTTGATATTACAAAAGAGGTGCTTAAACTATCTGGATTATATAATTTATATAAAAATGATGAATCACTTGAGGGTATAAACAGAATTCAAAATATCGAGGAATTACTTAATGGAATAAAAGATTTTGTTGAAAATAATGAAATAGGTCAGGCTTCTGTTTCATCCTTCTTACAGGATGTTGCCTTAGCAACTGATCAGGACAATGATACAAATGATAAAAATAAGGTTTCACTAATGACAGTTCATTTAGCTAAAGGACTAGAATTTCCATATGTGTATATAGTCGGATTAGAAGAAAATTTATTTCCAAGTGCTATGAATTTAAACTCGCGCATTGAGTTAGAAGAAGAAAGAAGACTTTTTTACGTAGCACTCACCAGAGCCGAAAAGAAAATTTATCTATCATATGTACTTTCAAGATATAGGTGGGGTAAGCCTGTTGATTCAGAAAAAAGTAGATTTATTGATGAAATTAAGGGGGAGTATTTACAAAACAATGTGATTCAAAGATCTATAAGTAAAGATTTTTCACAAAAATCCCAATTCAATAAAGTTGGTATTAGATATAAAAAGCCTGAGACTAGACCTGCTAAAAATTATGTTAAACTTAAATCTTCATCGTCCAAATCTAATCTTTTTGATAGTAAATTAATTGTAGGAAATATAGTTATCCATGAAAGATTTGGAAAAGGTGAGGTCATTTCTTTAGAGGGTAAAGGAGGGGATAGAAAAGCAGAAATCAAGTTTGAAAAAGGCGGCCTAAAAAAACTTTTACTTAGATTTTCAAGACTTGAAATTATTTCATAAAAAAACCCACAAGTGTGGGTTTTTTTTTAAAGTATATTCTAGAATTAGTTAGATAAGTTCTGCATTTCTTTCTCAATCATATCATAAAATTGATCGATTTTCGGCATTATAATTATTCTAGTTCTTCTGTTAGTAGCTCTATTTTCAGGGGTATCGTTATCAACTAATGGGTCGAAATAACTTCTTCCCGCAGCGATTAATCTGCTAGAGTTTACATCTAAATCTTCAAGAACTCTTACAATTGAAGTGGCTCTCTTAACACTTAAATCCCAATTATCAATAAGTACACCTCTTTCATAAGATCTGCTATCAGTATGCCCCTCAACCATACACTCAAAGTCTGGCTTTCCGTTCACAACTGTTGCTACTTTTCCAAGAATTTCTTTTGCTCTATCAGAAACCTCATAACTACCAGTTTTAAATAATAATTTGTCAGAGAGTGAAATGAAAACAACAGCTTTGTCAACATTAACTTCTATATCTGGATCATTAATACCAATTTCTTTTTTAAGGCTTGTAACTAATGCAAATGTCACACTATCTTTTCTGTTTAATGCATCTTGAATTCTTGTTATTTTTAAATCTTTCTCTTTCATACTTTCAAGAGTTTTTTCAAGATTTTCAGCACCTTTTGTGGTCAATTCAAGATAATCTTGACTTTGAATGAATAACTGATCATTTCTTCTTTTCAAATCAGATAGTTGTTCTTTATAAGCATTTGCAAGTGTCTCAGAAGTAGATTTTTCTTCTAAACAAGCATTCAATTTAATTGTTGCTGTATTTAAAAGATCTTGTGTCTTCTTATGTCTGTTTTCAAGTGAAGTATATTCTTTTTTACTTACACATGAAGACATTACAAATAATGTAATTAAGCTTAAAAAAAATGTTTTTTTCATTATAAAATATTTTATGTTAGTAGTACCTAGTAAAATTAGCAAAAAGAAAACTTAAATCAGATAAATTTTTCACCTTTTGTGAAATAAATATCTAAATATAATTGACCTGATTTGAAAATGTTTTATAACTCGTTTATTTTTTCTTCTAAATTCTAATAACAGATTAATATGCTTATAAAACGAAACATATGCTTTAATTATTGCTATAGAATGCTTGAAACCCTTATCAAACAGTAAATAAACAGAAACAATTAAGTCGATAATTAATTTCTCCAATAAAAGTAAAAACAGATTATTTTGTGAATTTTTTGTAATCATAAACAACTTATTTCTAAAATTTAAATAAGTTTTTTTTGGGTTGTTTTGATTTAAGGTAGCTGCATTAGCATGAAAAACTTCAGTTTTATTATTATATTTTATTTTAAAACTTGAATTTTGAATCCTCCAACAGAGATCAATTTCTTCCATATGAGCCCAAAATCTTTCGTCAAATCCATTATGATTTTCAAATATTTTTTTTCTTACAAAAAAACATGCTCCACATGCCCAGAATATATCTTTTATTTTGTCGTATTGTCCTAAATCTTTTTCAATTTTTTTATAATTCCTCCCATCGCAATAGGGATATCCGTATTTATCTAGGTAACCACCTGCTGCACCTGCATAATCAAATTCTGATTTTTTGTAATAGTTTTTTAGTTTTGGCTGAATTACAGCAGTTTTTGGTTCTAAGTCAAATTGTTTTAAAATATTTTCTGTCCAATTTTCTGTTACCTCAACATCATTATTTAAAAGACACAAGATTTCATCATTTATATTTTTTAGTCCAATATTATAACCTTTTGCATATCCGTAATTAGTATCTAATTTTATGATTTTTATTCTCCTGTAGTTATTTTCAACAAAGCCAATAGAATTATCATTAGAACCATTATCAATAATGTAAATATTATGTTTTATTGGTGTGAACTTGATTAATGATGGTAAAAATTGCCTTAATAATTCTTCACCGTTCCAATTCAATATAACTATACCTAAATTCATTTATTAACGGGGATTTCCTTTAAAAATTCGATATTTTTTTGATCATTATTGATTCTACAATAATAATGAATTATTCCATTGGTAATCATTAAAAATTTTGCATTTATAACCTGGTTATACCTTAATATTTGATCAAAGCTTTCTTGATTAATTTTTATATTCGGAGCTTTACACTCAACAAGTAAAATACATCCTCCATTTATATCATGAACTAAAATATCAAATCTTTTTGTTGTGTTATTTAATTGGATTTTTTTTTCAATTGATATTAAATTTTTTTTAAACTTTTTTTCATTAATTAAAAATTTAATACAATTTTGTCTAACCCATTCTTCAGGTGTTAATTCAATATATTTTTTTCTAATTTCATCAAAAATAAATCTCTTTTGATTAATTTCTTTTAATCTAAATTCATAATTTGGGAATGATAAGTTTAACATTGATATTTTAATTATTGAATACTCTTTCCGAAATAAAAAATGATATAAAAACAAAAAATTTCTCGCCAATATACCTTTTGATGGGTGAGGAGGAATTTTATATTGACAATATAACTAATTTATTTATTGATAATGTACTTTCTGAAGAAGAGAAACAGTTTAATCTAAATGTATTATATGCAAAGGAATCATCCGTTGATCAAATTATTTCAATTTGTAAAAAATATCCTTTAAACTCCAGATATCAGATTGTTCTTGTTAAAGAAGCTCAAGATTTATCTCGTAGTTTCGATGGTTTTACAGGCTATTTTAAAAACCCACTTAATTCAACAATTTTAATAATAAACTACAAACATAAATCCATTGATAAAAGAAAGTCATTTTTTAAGGTATTACAAAAAAATGCTAAAGTTTTTGAATCTAAAAAGTTATATGATAATCAGGTTCAAAACTGGATAACTGATAATGTTCATGGTGCTGGTTTTTCAATTGACAGAAAATCTGCCATATTGATTAATGAACATTTAGGGAATAGTTTGAGTAAAATCTCCAATGAACTTGAAAAGCTATTTGAAATAAAAAAGAAAGAAAAGATTATAGAGCTTTCTGATATCGAGAAATACATCGGTATTTCAAAAGAATTTAACAATTTCGAATTAAGAAGAGCTTTAGGAGAAAAAAATTATAATAAAGCATTTCAAATAGCTCAATATTTTACAGAAAACCCAAGCTCAAATCCGCTAGTTGTAAGTATTTCTGTTATTTTCGATTTTTTTAATAAACTACTAATTTATCATTCAAATTCAAATTTAGATGAAAGAAGGTTAGCTTCTATGCTAGGGGTAAACCCTTATTTTCTCAATGAATATAAGCTAGCATCATCAAACTATAATCTAAAACAGGTTGTAAGTGTTATTTCACTAATTCGAGATTATGATATGTTTTCAAAGGGTGTGGGAATCAAAAAGTCTGATTCTTTTCTTCTAAAGGAAATGGTGTTGAGAATTATTAAAATAAATTAAAGTGGGAATTTTCCAGGATTTAATTCATTCATAATAGAGTATATCCTCTCAAAAACATCGTCAATAGAGGGTTTTGAAAAATAATCACCATCTGTACCGTAAGCAGTTCTATGGTCTTTTGCGGACATGGTGTGGGGTTTACTGTCTAAATAATCATAAATATTTTGATTATTAATCAAATTATCTAAGATATAAGCGCTTGCACCGCCTGAAAAATCTTCATCAATAATCAATACTCTGTTGGTTTTCTTTACACTTTCGGTTATTTCCTTTTCGATGTCAAATGGTATTAAAGATTGACAATCAATTATTTCACAACTTATGTTAAATTTTAGTAATTCTTCAGAGGCTTTTTCTACTATTTTTAAAGTTGACCCATACGAAATTACAGATATATCTTTACCAGATTTAATTTTATCAACCTTTCCTATTTGAACAGTATAGTCACCAATATTTGTTGGCATTTGTTCTTTTGTGCGATAGCCATTTAAACATTCTACAACTATAGCGGGCTGATCTCCTTTAAGCAAAGCGTTATAAAATCCTGCTGCAATTGTCATATTTCGTGGAACTAACAGGTATATACCTCTCAGTAGATTTATCATGCCACCCATTGGAGATCCAGCATGCCAAATACCTTCTAGTCTATGTCCTCTTGTTCTAACTATTAGCGGAGCATTTTGTTTCCCTCTAGTTCTGTAATGAAGAGTAGCCAAATCATCACTTAGCAACTGGATTGAATAGAGTATATAATCTAAGTATTGAATTTCTGCAATTGGTCTTAAACCTCTGAGGGCGAGCCCAATTCCCTGTCCAATTATAGTAGCTTCACGAATACCTGTATCAAAAACTCTGGTTTCACCAAATATCTCTTGAAGACCTTCTAATCCTTGATTTACTCCACCAATTTTACCAGCATCTTCACCAAATATTATAACATTATCGTTTTTCTCCAGTATTTTTTTAAAATTTTCTCTTAAAATAATTCTTCCATCAACAGAATCAGCATTATCATCATATTTGGCTTTAATTAAGGGGATTTTTGATGGATTATAAGCAGATTCACTATATAAGTGAGAACTATAATCATATTGTGTTTTAACACGTAATTTCGATAACCAATCCCTTAGTATGTTTACTTTTGGGTTTTTCTCTAGCATTAATACCCTTAAAATAGCATTTGTTGATGTAAATAAATCTCGTTTATTTGGTTCTTTGATAGAATTTAGATCATTTAAAATCTTCTGGATGCCTGAATTGTTTGACTTAATATAATTGACAAACAGGCTATTTAATTTATTAATATTATTTGTTGTTTCGTTTAAAGATTCTCTTTTTGCTAATAACTTAGATTCAAGAACAAATTTTTTAGTATCATCTTCAATTTTATCAAGATCTTTTGAAGAAATGATATTATTATCTAAAATCCATTGACGCATTTTCTTAATACAGTCATAATCTTTTTCCCATTTTAATCTTTCTTCTGATTTGTACCTCTCGTGAGATCCCGATGTAGAGTGTCCTAAAGGCTGTGTTAATTCATTCACATGAATGATAACTGGAACATGTTCTGTTCTGCATATTTGTTCAGCCTTTTCATAAGTTTTCATAAGCTCAACATAATCCCATCCTTTGACTTTAAAAATTTCAAAACCATTTGAATTTTTCTCTTTCTTAAAACCCTTTAAAACTTCTGAAATATCACCTTTAGTTGTTTGATATTCAGATGGAACAGAAATACCATAATTATCATCCCATACACTTACAATCATTGGAATTTGCATAACTCCAGCTGCATTAATACTCTCAAAAAAATGACCTTCACTTGTTGATGCATCACCAATTGTTCCCCATGCAATTTCATTTCCATTGTCAGTGAATTTTTCAGAGCCGGTGACTTTTAAGTTTTTATAAATTTTTGAAGCTTGGGCTAATCCTAATAATCTTGGCATTTGACTTCCTGTAGGGGCTAGGTCAGCGCTGGAATTGAATTGTTTTGTCAAGTCTTTCCAATCATAATTTTCGTCTAAACTGTGGGTTGCAAAAGAACTACCCATTTGTCTACCTGCACTCATTGGATCATGTTTAAGATCGGTATGTGCATATAAGCCAGCAAAAAACTGCTGAGGTGTAACTTCATCAAGTGAAAACATAAAGGTTTGATCTCTATAATAACCAGATCTAAAATCCCCCTTTTTGAAAAATTTTGCCATGGCAATCTGAGGAAGCTCTTTTCCATCTCCAAAGATCCCGAAACTAGCTTTTCCTGTAAGAACTTCCCGTCTACCGATAATACTACATTCTCTGCTTGTAAATGCTACTCTGTAATCATTAAGAATTTCTTCTTTAAATTGATCAAATGATATTGATTTTTTCTTGTTTTTAGATTGCATAAATCGATTGAGTAGCGGTATGCAAATTTACTTAATCATCAAAGCATATCCAATTTTCTTTCAATTTTTACATAAAAAATTAAAATGTAATCAGAAAATTAAAAATTAGGGGTAAAGACATAATTTTTATGAAACTCTTCAAGAATTTCTATTACCTCCTCCTTGGTGTCAGCAGTTTGAAATAAATCTAAGTCAGACTCACTAATATTTTTATTGTTTTCTAGTAAAGATTGTTTTACCCATTCTATCATTCCAGACCAAAATCCTGTACCAACTAAAATAATCGGAAATTTTTCTGCTTTATAAGTTTGGATTAAGGTAATAGCTTCAAAAAGTTCATCGAGGGTTCCAAAACCACCAGGCATTACTACAAAACCTTGTGCGTATTTCACAAACATAACCTTTCTGACAAAGAAATAATCAAAATTAAGTTGTTTGTCCTTATCGATATATTTGTTATTTATATCTTCAAAAGGGAGGTTTATACATAAACCCACGGACTTACCTTTTACTCTATTAGCGCCTTTATTAGCTGCTTCCATAATTCCAGGACCACCACCTGTAATAACTCCGTATCCGCGTTCAACAATTGCTTGCGATATATCTTCTGCCAATTTGTAAAACTTATTTTCTGGATGGGTTCTCGCCGATCCAAAAATTGAAATACATGGTCCGATTGCAGCTAATTTTTCATAACCCTCAACAAATTCACCCATGATTTTGAATATCGACCATGAGTCATTTGTTTTAGTTTCATTCCACTTTTTATCTCTTCTTTCATTCATTTCTTCATCTAAGTTAGCTCTTTTTTAAGAAAATCAGCAGTCAGACTGGAATTGCATTTTAAGAATTCATTAATATATCCTTGAAAAATTATTTTACCGCCGTTTTTACCACCCTCTGGCCCTAAATCAACAATATAATCACCTTTCTTAATCACATCCATATTATGTTCAATTATTATAACACTATTCCCTTTATTAATTAGTGTTTCAATCACCCCTAATAAAACTCTAATATCTTCAAAATGAAGACCTGTTGTTGGCTCGTCCAATACATACAAGGTATTCCCTGTATCTCTTTTACTTAATTCAGTGGCAAGTTTAATCCTTTGGGCTTCACCTCCTGAAAGTGTAGTACTTTGTTGACCTAGGGTAAGGTAACCCAAGCCAACATCCCTAATGGTTTTGAGTTTTCTAAATATTTTTGGAATATGTTCAAAAAAATCAGTTGCATCATTTACACTCATGTTAAGAATATCGTTGATTGACTTCCCTTTGTACTTTATTTCTAAAGTCTCACGATTGAATCTTTTGCCCATACATGATTCACATTCAACATAAACATCTGGTAAAAAATTCATTTCAATTTGTTTTAAACCTGCACCTTTACATTCTTCACATCTACCGCCTGGGACATTAAAACTAAATCTTCCAGGTTTATATCCTCGGATAACGGATTCGTTAAGTTTTGAATAAATATTTCTGATTTCACCAAAAACTCCAGAATAAGTTGCAGGGTTACTTCTGGGGGTTCTACCGATTGGAGATTGATTAATATTTACAATTTTATCAATATTTTCAAGACCTTTAATTGATTTATATGAAAGAGCTGTTTTTTCAGCTCTGTATATTTTGTTGTGTAAAACAGGAAATAATGTTTCATTAATTAGAGTAGATTTTCCGCTTCCCGAAACACCTGTTATAATAGTTAGGGTATTTAAAGGTATTTTTAAATCAATATTCTTTAAATTATTCCCTGTACATCCATTTAATTCTATAAACTTTCCATTACCTGGTCTGTGATTTTCGGCGGCTTCTATTTGTTTCGTATTGTTTATATATTGGGCGGTTAAAGAGTTACAACTAAGTAATTCTTTTTTATTTCCAGAAAAAATTATATAACCACCTTGTTTCCCAGCATAAGGGCCAACATCTATAATATGATCTGATTTTAGAATCATATCACGGTCATGTTCAACTACAATTATTGAATTTCCAAGATCACGAAGTTTTAGTAGTGAATCAATTAATTTTTGATTATCACTTTGATGTAGGCCAATGCTAGGTTCATCAAGGATATAGAGTACACCTGTAAGTTGCGATCCAATCTGTGAAGCTAATCTAATTCTTTGACTTTCACCCCCTGAAAGAGATTTTGATGTTCTGTTTAAAGTTAAATAACCAAGACCTACATTTTCAAGAAACTTAATTCTTTCATTTATTTCTTTTATAATTTCAGAGGAAATAACTTTTTGTTTTTTGCTAAGTTTTGTATTTAAGTTTTTAAACCATTTAGATAAGTCTTTTATTTCAAGATTAACAATTTCATTAATATTTTTATTATCTATTTTAAATTGTAAAGCTTCTTTCTTAAGTCTTGATCCTTGGCAAGTTTCACATAAAACTTCTTTGAAATAATTGTTTGCCCACCTTTTTAATCTTATGGAGTCATTGTTATGATATTGTTCATTTATAAAGTTACATATTCCTTCAAATGAAATCACATAATCTATATTAACACCAATAGATTTATTTTGAACTTTTAATTCATCATTTAAACCATATAAAATGGCATTCATTCCATTTTTCGGAATTTTTTTTATCGCATCATCTAGTGAAAAGTTGAATTTTTTTGAAATCAATTCAATCTGCTTATAAATCCATGATTTCTTCGATTTAATCAAATCTATTGCTCCATCATTTATTGAAATTGAGTCGTCAGGAATAATTTTTCTAATATCAACTTCTTTAATTGTTCCAAGTCCTTTGCATTTTTTGCAAGCACCTCTGGGGGAGTTAAATGAAAAATTATTTGGTTCTGGTAATTGATATGAAATACCAGAATCTTCACACATTAAATTTAAACTGAAGTATCTTGCTTCATTTGAACCTTTTTCAATAATCAAAATTGAGTTATTACCATGAAAAAAACATGTTTCGATACTATCCTTTAATCTTTTTTTTGAAAATTTTTCTTTTTCCAGAAAAAGCTTATCAATGACAATTTCTATATCATGATTCTTGTATCTTTTAAGACTGGTACTATTTGAAATATCAACTATTTCTCCGTCTACTCTACACTGAGTAAAACCTTTTTTTATTGTTTGCTGAAATAAATCCTGATAATTTCCTTTTCTTGATTTTATCACAGGAGATAAAAGAATTATTTTTTTGTCTAGATAAATATTTTCAATTAAATCCAAAATTTGTTCTGAAGTGTAACTGATCATTTTTTTGTCAGTAACATAACTATATGCCTCAGAACATCTTGAATATAATAATCTTAAAAAATCATAAATTTCTGTAGTAGTCCCGACAGTTGATCTTGGGGATTTATTCACTGTTTTTTGTTCAATAGCTATAACAGGGGATAGCCCTTCAATTTTATCAACTTCAGGTCTCTCCATTTTTGATAAAAACTGTCTTGCGTAAGCAGAGAATGTTTCAATATATCTCCTTTGTCCTTCAGCATAGATCGTGTCAAATGCCAAAGATGATTTACCGCTGCCTGAAAGACCAGTGATAACAACAAGTTTGTCTCTAGGAATTTTAAGGTCTAAGTTCTTTAAATTATTTGACTTAGCTCCGTATATTAAAATTTCATTAATATTACTCATAACTATTAAAAGCCAATTGCTGTATCATCACCTCTTTTGTCAGCTCCACCTTCAAGTTTTTTATCCTTATTTACTAAAATTCCATCAACTCTACCAATTGAGCCCTTGTCATTAAGCCTGTAACCAGATTTGATAAGATTATTTTTAATTTTTTCATCAAATAATTCAGATTCAATTCTGATAGAGTCTGGTTTCCACTGATGATGAAATCTAGCAGAGTTTACAGCCTCTTGCATTGTCATGTTAAACTCATGAACATTCAATATTGTTTGAACAACCGATGTAATAATCGTGGAACCACCAGGCGTACCTAAAGTCATAAATAATTCATCATTTTTTTCAACAATTGTTGGTGTCATTGAACTTAACATCCTCTTTTGTGGTTCGATTTTATTTGCCTCACCACCTATAAGGCCATACATGTTTGGATAACCAGGCTTAATTGAAAAGTCGTCCATTTCATTATTTAGAAAAAATCCCAATTCGTTTGAATACAGCTTTGAACCAAAGGTGCCATTTAATGTTGTTGTAACTGCTATTGCATTTCCAAATTGATCAACTATCGAATAATGAGTCGTTTCATCACTTTCGTTTATACCAATATTTCCATAGCCAATATCATTTGAATTAGTTGGTTTTTCAAATGAAAAATTATTCATTCTACTATTCAAATAACTTTCACTAGTTAATTTATTGACGGGGACTTGAATGAAATCTGGGTCTCCTAAGTAATGACTTCTATCTGCAAAAGATCTTCTCTCAGCTTCCACTAGTAATTTTATGTAATTAGATGAGTTGTGGCCATAAGTTTTTAAATCAAAAGGTTCTATCATTTTCATAATTTGATTTATACAAACACCACCACTAGACGGAGGAGACATTGATATAATTTTTAATCCATCATAATTAAATACGATTGGATCTCTCCAAACGGGTTCATACGAATCCAAATCATTCTGAGTTATGATACCACCATTGTTTTGTATAAATTCAACTAATTTTTTAGCGGTTTCCCCCTTGTAAAATTCGTCTCTACCATATTTCATAATTCTCTCAAGGGTGGAAGCAAGATTTGGAAATTTAATCGTATCATTGGTATTAAAGTCATCATCAAAAAGTATTTTTGATTTATTAACAAGTTTAAAATATTTACGATTTTCTTTAATTCTATTTTTTTGTTTTTTTGTAACAATCACTCCTTTTTTCGCTAATTCTATTACCGGACTTATTAATTCATTTATTGTTAATGTTCCATGTCTTTCATAAGCTTCAAAAATACCTGCAATTGTTCCTGGTACTCCAACAGAAAGACCACCTATAGTACTTAGACCTTCAATTATTTCCATATTTTCCTCCAAATACATGTCACTAGTGGAATTTATTGGTGCTCTTTCCCTGTAGTCTAAAGCACCTATACTTCCATCAGATTTTCTATATACCATAAAACCACCACCGCCAATATTTCCAGCTGATGGATATGATACTGCTAGTGCTAATTCTGTTGCTAACATGGCATCAAAAGCATTACCTCCTTTTTTTAAAATGTCTACACCAATTTTACTTGCTTCTTGTCTTGCAGAAACAACCATTCCGTTATTAGCGACAACACCTTCATTCATATTTCTACAGGACAAAATGAATAGAATAAGTAAAATATATTTGGAGAGATTTTTCAATGTTGATATTTTGACCGAATTTACAAATTCAATTTTTTACACTAGTATAATTAAAAGTATATTTGCAAAAAACAATTATAATGCCACTAATAAAATCAATTTCTGGAATTAGAGGAACAATCGGAAACAGAAAAGGTGAGGACCTAACTA
>CENP01021419.1_pt1 | contig 34423 bp, 28 predicted proteins | sample 361281 | NCBI WGS metagenome assembly CENP01 (sample SAMEA2591122, study PRJEB7988) | marine metagenome | biome: marine biome (ENVO:00000447); feature: deep chlorophyll maximum layer (ENVO:xxxxxxxx); material: saline water (ENVO:00002010), including plankton (ENVO:xxxxxxxx) | depth 70 m | reverse complement strand
TCACCTTATCATCTTTTTTATGAGCAATAACTTTGGCTTCAACAGATTTACCTGAGAGATTTGGTTTACCAACTTGAACTTTTTTTCCATCATCAACAAGAAGAACATTATCAAAAGAAACTTTTGAACCTTCTTTTGCATCAATTCTGTTTACAAAAAGTTTTTGATCTTTTTTAACCTTAAACTGACTTCCTTGTATTTCGACAACTGCGTACATTAATAATTTTTGAATTGCAAAATTAAACTATTTATTATAATAAACAAGCCTTATTTAATCTTATAGTTCAATCCAATTATCATTTTTTAAAGACCAATCAACAACTTGTTTTATTCTTTCAGTAAGTTTAATTGAAGGCTTCCATCCTAATTTTTTCATTTTCTCTCCAGATAATGAATATCTTAGGTCATGGCCTGGTCTGGATGAATGGAAATCAACCATTTTATATTTTAAATCTTTTCCTTGTGATTCTGCTATTATTTTGGCTAACTGAAGATTATCCAACTCCTCTGATCCAACAATATTAAATTTTGGACATTTAGCTCCTCCAAAGTCTATTTCACATTCAAGTTTATTAGAGAGAATAAAATATATAGCTGAAGCAACATCCTCAGCATGTATGTAGTGACGTGATCCCGGAATCTTTTTCGTTCTATCTGAGTGAATAGTTACTGATTCCCCATCTCTAATTTTTTTAATACACATGGGTATGAATTTTTCAGGATGTTGTCTTTCCCCAAAAACATTCATTGTATGAGTTATATAAACAGGAAGTTTATAGGTATTTTCATAGGCTACAGCCAACTCTTCACCACCTGCTTTTGTAGCACTATACGGATTAGTTGAATTATATCTATCATTCTCTTTATAGTCCACACCTTTAGGAGCAGGTCCAAAGACTTCATCAGTACTAAAATAAACAAATTTTTCTAGGCCTTTATTCTTATTAATTTCATTTGCATAATTAAGAATATTAGCAGTTCCCACTACATTATCCAAGACAAACTCCATCGGATAATCAATGCTCCTGTCAACATGAGAGCCTGCAGCTAAGTGAAGTATAATATCAACATCTCCAATCTCCTTTTTAATCCATGGATTAATTTCAGATTTTAAATCATGAAATACTATTTTTAATCTTTTCTTTTCAGAATGATCCAAATCAGCTACTATATCATTTAATCTATTTAAATTTCCACTGTAATCAAGTCGATCCAATGACACAATATTCCAGCTAGTTTTTTTAAGCAGATAATAAATTAAATGATGTGCTATAAATCCTGCACCCCCTGTAATTAATATGTTTTTCATTAATTATTAATTTCTAAATCAAATATATATTTTTTTAACCTGTCTTTAGGTTCCCATTTCAATCTTTTTAATGAATCATCGTTAACCCTCATTGTCTCTCTGTAATTCCCAGGTTGATCGCTAAGTCTTTCAAAATCAATACTAAATTTTGCCTTAAAAAAATTATACAATTGATTTATACTATAGTTGACACCTGTTCCTAATTCCCATGCATCGCTGTTGGAATCTTTTGATAATGCAATTTTATAGAGCCCATCCACTAAATCCTCTACATGTATGAAATCTCTTCTCTGTTCACCATCACCAATTATTGTTAGTTTTTCACCATTTTCAATTTTTTTTCTCCATATCCCTATCACATTCCCAAATTTTAGATCAACTGCCTCATTGGGCCCATAAACATTATAAAATCTAGCTATTTCAATATTTGTATTAAAGGATTTTTTGAACATCTTACATATTTCCTCACCTAAAAACTTTGTCATGGCATAAGGAGATTGACTTGGGTCTTGATGCCTTGAAGAAGATCCAGCATAAATTACTTTAACATTATTAATTTTAGCCCACTCTACTATTTTTAGCGTACCTGTTACATTTGACTCATACGAATTTATTGGATTATCAAATGAAGGCTGAACTCTTGATTGAGCAGCAAGATGAAAACAAACGTCAAAATCTCTATTTTTCAGCTTATTAATATCTAAGATATTCATCTCAATATATTTAACACCAGGAATATTGTTAGATCTTTTGCCTGTAGAATAATTATCAATTGATACAACAGAATGATTTTTTTCTTTTAAAAATTTAATCAGGTTTGTTCCAATAAATCCTGATCCACCTGTAACTAAAATATTTCTTTTCATTTATAATTTTTTTCAATAAATTTTATCATACGCTCAGCTATTTTTTTTCTATCGAAGTCCTCAATCATTCTTTCACAATTATTTTCATAATTAATATCTAACTTTAGTTCTAGTGCTTTATCAATTGATGCAATAAATTCTCTTTCGCTCTCTGGTTTGAAAGCTACACCAACTCCATAATTTTCAATCAATTCTTGGGCTTCACCCTCAACACCAAGTAAAATTGGTATCTTTAGTGCAACATTTTCAAAAATTTTAGACGGAATTACATTTTTAAATTCATCATTTTTTTTCAAGTTAACAAGAGCTAAATCAGACAACTTTATATAGTTGTAAATTTCAGTCTTTGGAAGACTATTTATAAAGAGGATATTACCAACTCCAGATTTTTTAACTTTTTTAACTAAAATTTCTTTCTCAGAACCATCACCAACAAATACAAATACTATTGAACTATTATTCATTTTTATTATAGTTTCAACTATAAATTTAAGACCATGAGCCATTCCAATTGTACCTATATACGTTATAATGATTTTACCATTTAAATCTAAATCATCTTTAATTTTGTTTATTTTTTGATAATTAAAGCTAATAGAAGATCGATCTATTCCATTAGTAAATACTCCAATTTTTTTGCTATTAATATTATGACCATAAATAAATTTTTGTTTAAAACTCTGTGTTAGGGATATAATAACATTTGAGCTTCGGTATAATTTATTCTCAATTATTTTTAAAAATTTATATATAATATTGCTTCTTGATAAATAGCCTACAGCTATAATTGAGTCAGGCCACAAATCTCTGACTTCCATTACCCAGGGTTTAAATTTAATTTTAGAAAGCAAAAAGCCTGATATAGAAGTAAAAAATTGAGGACTAGTTGCTATTATGATATCACATTTAACAAATAGACCTGCAATAAATGAGCTTAAAAAAAAGCTTAAGTAGTCTAATATTCTTCTAAAAAAACCCTTATTTGCAGTAATATATGACCATACTCTTATCACCCTTATTCCATCAATATATTCAACTGAATATAATTTGTTAGAGTATCCCCTATATAAAACCCCACCTGGAAAGTTTGGGAAACAGGTAATTACAGTAACACTATAGCCTTGTTTAACCCATACCTTAGAATTCTCATATGTTCTGGATGCTGGAGCATTTACCTCTGGGTAAAAATTATCAGATAAAAAAAGAATTCTCATTTTTTATTTATTGATGTAACTAAATGTTGTTTAAATTGAATTTTTGCTCTTTTTGCATTAACTGTATTGTTAAATCCTTTAGCATAAAAGTAATCAACAATTTCAATCTTCTTATGATATTGAAATTGGATTTCAATTTTATTGTCGATTATTAACTTATCATTTTCCATATCAATAAACAGATTTGGGTGAAAGTGAAGATATAAATCATGATCCTCTTTAGTGTTTGCTATTACATCAATTATTGAGATACCATTTTCTTTAGCAGCCCATTCTCTTTGATGTGATATGTTTTTATCATAACCTTTTTTAATTGCCTTGAAATTATTTTTATTTTCTTTTAATATTTTAGTTTTAGAAGATCTTCCTACTCTGAAAGAACTCCATATCTCATCATGATTTTCATTATTTCTCACAACTATATTATGATAACATGAACTTCGTTCCCTATCTCTAGATTTATTTTTTTCATAAGTACTTATTGCAGGATCAACAATAATTGGTGTATTTCGATAAAATAATAAAAAATTTAGTGCATCGGAATGAGAGTGACCTGGTTGATATGAAGGGGATATGTTACTCAAATCAATAAGCATTGATAAATTGCCTTTGGAAAGTTTTCTTATATTGGAATCCCCTAGGCTTATGGGTTTAATATGAAAATCTAATTTTTTTGATAGCTTAAGTAAATCTTTGTAGTTGGGAGCTATTCCCTCTACAGAGTCATTAATTCTTATAAAATGAGTGAAATTAAATGATATGTTTTTCAACCAACTAAGCATTACTTCAGATTTATTTATAAATACTGAAAGCATAGTTTGATTCCACTCGTTTGGATTATTTTTAGCTAACGATATACACTCTAGTAACCTTCCTAATATAATTTGGTGATACATTGGTGATAGTTCATAATGAGCTCCATCTTTTAAAATTTGCTCATCAAGTTCATATACTAATTTTTTATTTAAAAAAACAGCTAAATTTTTATTTTTAATAAAATGATTACCGACCCATAAAGCCAATAAGTTCTCAAGTAAGTGATTTCCTAAAAGATGTTTTTCTAAATTAGAAGAAAGTCTTCTGATATCTCTTGTTAAAATTTTATATGCTGAAGAATCTGTTTGTGGAAATGAACTTATAAGTTTAGATAGGTTTATTATTCTTATTGAAGTAGGATATGGATCAATACCATCTTTTAATTTTTTATATCTACTCAAATAATTTCTTAGTAAGTCATTAATTTTATTATGGTTTAAATTATCCTGATTAATAAAATCTAGATAGTTTAAATTGTATGTCCAAAGCTTTCCATATTCAGAATAATTCCAATCTACTTCATCCTTAAATTCATACTTTTTGTTTAAAAAAATAAGTAAATTCTTAGATGGGTAAAATTTTGTTATTGGGCTTAAAAAATTCCAATCTATTATATCAGAGGAAGATATATTATCAACTTTAAATTTTTTTTGAAATAATGACAATAAATTTAATCTGTTAAGAATCTGATAAAAAATTTGGGATGGCTTTAACCTATACAGTGTATATAAAAAGCGATTTAATTTTTTAAACATTTATCCAATTACATGATTTTATTGATTGAACAGCGCAGAATGAAGCCATGGTTGTATTATATAAACTTTCAAACTCTATTAGTGGCTCACCACCATTTACCAGGAAACTATTCCAATTTTTGAATTGATTATAGTGACCTTTATCTTGATAATTATTTTGAGATGGATTATTATAACCAAAAAAATTAATTTTTTTAAAGTTATCAATTATAATGTTTTTTCCTGATTGATAAATTTCAATTCTTTCTTTTGAATAGGATTTGTGACCATTTGAGAAATAGTTTATTACACCAAGCGAGCCATTATCATACTTTAATGTTATAGTGCCATTGTCTGAATTAATATTGGTGTTCAATCCACTAGGAGTCATTAAAATAGATTTAACTCGAGAACCGGAAAGGAAAGATATCAAATCAATGTAATGACATGCCTCACCAATTATTCTCCCCCCACCTATATCAATATCCTGTGTCCAATGATCACTAGGTAAAAACCCAGCGTTCATAGTTGCAATTACATTTATTGGACCAGGATTTTCACCCAATACCTTTTTTGCAAAAATAGACAAAGGAGAGAATCTTCGATTAAATCCTACCATAAGAGAAGCATTACTTTTTTCATATACTTTCTTTATATCAAGAAGTTGTTCTAAATTAATTGCTAAAGGCTTTTCGACGAAAGTATGTTTATTAGCTTTAAGTGATTCGATAACTTGAGTTGAATGCAAATTGTGCCTTGTTGAGATAATTACCCCCTTAATATCTTTATCATTTAACAGTTGATTAAAATCTGTTGAAGAGTTATCAATATTATATTTTTTTGCAAGAAGCGTACCTCTTAATCCCTTTGCAGAAACTATATATTTTATTTGAGTTTTTATTTTTTTTAAATTGGGAAGTAGCGTGGAGGATGTAAAATCTCCAGCTCCAACTATTCCAATTATTGCTTTTGTTGGATTATAGATTGTTTTATTAACGCTAATTAAATTTTTGTTGATATCTTCATTTTCGTTGTCAAACTTGATAATATTCGCTATGGAGTTATCGTCAATATTATTATAAATATCAAAATAGTTTTCAAGTGGAACTATTTTTGATATTAATGGTTTTAGGTTAATTAAACCATTTGATAATGCACCTAAAAATGCATTAAAATTTCTTTTTTCTGTCCACCTAACAAAACCTATAGGATAATCAAGACCTTTATCTTCATATATTGAATCGTAACGTCCAGGTCCATAACTACAGGATACTTGAAAGATTATTTCTTTATCATAAAATTCAGATCTGTTTATATCTAATCCAACAACACCAATTAGTATTACTCGGCCTCTTTTCCTTGACATTTTAGCTGAGTCATTTATGATTGTATTGTTTTTTGATGATGCTGTAATCAAAACTCCGTCTGCTCCAATACCCGAGGTAAATTCTTTTACTCTAGAATGTAATTCTTGCTTGTCTGGATTAATTGTTTTTATACCTAATTTGTCAGCAATTTTTAGTTTCTTTTCATCAAGATCAATACCTATGACATTACATCCATTAGATTTAAGTATTTGTGCAGAAATTAAACCAATAACTCCAAGACCATAGACTACTATAGTTTCTCCAAAAGTAGGATTTAGTAGTCTAATTCCTTGTAGCCCAATTGATCCAACAACAGTAAAAGCAGCATCTTCATATGATACATTATCAGGTATTTTTGCAACTAAATTTTCAGGTACTGATACAATCTCTGCGTGATATCCATTACAAGCAACTCTATCACCTACTCTTATACTTTTTACGCCATTTCCTACTCCAATTACAATTCCTGAATTAGAATATCCAAGAGGAATTGGTTCATCAAGCTTACGGAATATAGCCTCTAAAGTAGGCTTAATACCGTCAGATTTTATTTTATCAATAGCAAGTTTAAATTTCTCAGGATGTTGTTTAATTTTACCTAAATAACCTGCCTTACCAAAATTCACTAACATCTTTTCCGTCCCGGTAGATACTAAAGTATTTTTAGTTTGAATTAAAACCTCTCCATGACCAATTGATGGAGCAGGAATTTCCTCAAGTATTGTTTTTCCAGATTTAATGTCCTGTATTATCTGTTTCATTGTATTAAATATTTATATCGTGAAATTGCCTCAACCATGATTCAATTGCCAATAATGACCATATTGGGTAAGCTAAATCTTCTTTTTTACTAGCATTTAAATCAATAAGTTCTTTTATTTTATCATAATTAAAAATTTTACGCTTTTCAATTGACTCTTGACTTAAATAGTCATTAATAAAAGAGTTCATATCATTTTTTATCCATTTTCTTACAGGAGCTCCAAATCCAGTTTTTGGCCTATATATTACTTCATTTGGTAAATACTTTTCTGCAACTCTTTTTAATAAGTACTTGGTAGTATTACCCTTAAGCTTTAAACTTGGTGGAATTTTGGTTGAAAATTTAACTAGATCTATATCTAAGTAAGGTACTCTAACCTCAACTCCTGAAGCCATACCAAGTTTATCAGTATAATTTAAATTATGATCCACAAGAAAAGTGTTTAAATCCCAGAACAACATTTTATTTAATTCAGATGGTTCCTCTTTAATTAGTTTTTCTAATTCTTTAAAATATATAAAACAATCATAATCATTATCATTGATAAACAACTTTTTTAATATATCCTTATCAATCCAACTATATAGGCCAAGTATTCTCTCATTTCTTTTAAGTTCAATATTATAAATTAATTTTTTTATTCTTCTTGAAAGAGAATTTGAAACATTTATATGAATTGAGATTTTTTTAATTAACTTCAAAAGTGGCAATGGTAACATATCGATAAATTGATGGATTCTAATAGCCCTATGCCTTCTATAACCAGAGAAAACATCATCTCCTCCAGTTCCACTAATTAAAACCTTGATTCCGTCATCTCTAGCTGCCTTACAAATATTATATACATTAATAGCTGCTGGATCTGATTGTGGCTCATCCAAATAATAAATAACTTTATCAAAATCTTTAAGTATATCTGATTTAGCATTAACAATTTTTAAATCCACATTGAGGTACTTAGCCACTTTTCTTGCATAAAATAAATCATTTGTAAATCCGTCTAATGATTCGGAGTTTATAGTGTAACAATTAATCTTTTTTTTGGGATTTATTTTTCTGGCCATTGCTACCAATAAACTTGAATCTAAACCTCCAGAAAGAAAAAATCCAATTGGAACATCAGATAACATTTGTCTTTCAATTGCTTTTAATAATTTAGATTCAAGCATTCTGACAAGTTTATCCTCAGTTTTGTTATTAAAATAATTTCCACTAAATGGGATTGAATAATATCTAGTAATAGATAAAGTTTTTATTTTTTTTAAATTTCCTTTTATAAGGTGTCCAGGCAATAATTTTTTATATTCTTTAAATGGAGTTTGATCACCTGGCGACCATAAGAAATTAATATAATTTTTTATTGCATTGGTGTTAATTTTAGCTTTTTGTTTATTGTGAGAAAGAATTGATTTTAATTCCGATGAAAAGTAAATTTCATCTTCATTGATTCTATAATAAAGTGGTTTTACACCAAAATGATCTCTAACTATTAAAAAGTCGCCTGTACTAAGATTTAAAAAAGAAAATGAAAATATTCCATTAAGTTTTAAAATAAATTTTTCACCATATTTAATTAATCCGTATAGTAATGTTTCTGTATCACCAGAGGATTTAAAGTCAATTTCATTTAAATATTTGTTTCTAAGTGATATGTGATTGTAAATTTCCCCATTGAATGATAAAATATATAAATTATCAGAAGATTTCATTGGTTGATTTGCATTATCAGATAAGTCCTGTATTGAAAGCCTAGTATGACCTATAAAATAGTTTTGACCTATAAGTGAACTTTGATTATCTGGTCCTCGATGAGTCAACAACTCTATTCTAGGACTTCTTAAAAAATCCTTAACATTATTTCCATAATATCCAATAATTCCACACATAAAAATAGAATTAAACTATTAATCAAGTTATAAAGGTACTTAATTTTAGGTAATAAAAAAAGTATATTAAAAATAGAGTTTTAATTATTGTCTAGCACCACAAAAATCAATAACAATTTTATTTGAAAGATCAATATCTCTAAACTCTTTATGTGCAACAAGTATTACGACTATATCAGAGACTTGAATTGCAGTTTTAAGGTCTGTAATTTCAAGTTCTTTCTCTACTTCAATATTTGGCTCTACAAAGAATAAATTTCTATTTTTAATCTTACTTTTTATTTTTTTAGCTATAAATAGGGCAGGCGATTCTCTAAGATCATCAATATCTGGCTTAAATGTCAATCCAAGCAATGCAATAGAGGGGATTAACTTTTTGTTTGTCTCAAATTCTTTTTGTGTATTTATAATTTTTTCAACACACCATAGTGCTTTATAATTATTTATTTCTCTACCGGTACTAATTAATTTTGACTCTAATGGGAATTTTGAGGTGATAAAATAAGGATCAACTGCGATACAATGTCCTCCTACACCGCATCCTGGATTTAATATATCAACTCTTGGATGTAGATTTGCAAGTTTGATAAGCTCTCTTACATCAATTCCTGCTTTATCACATATAATACTTAATTCGTTGGCAAAAGCAATTTGTACATCTCGCGAAGAGTTCTCTGTTAACTTACACATTTCAGCTGTTCTGGAGTTTGTAGTATTTAATTTTCCCGAAACGAACGTAGAATAAAAATGAGCTGCTCTTTCTGATGATTCATCATCAATTCCACCAATTACCCTATCATTGTGAATTAGTTCATACATAATATTTCCTGGTAATACTCTTTCAGGGCAGTATGCAATATTGATCTTATTATTTAATTCTGGTCTTTTGGAATAAATCAAATCTCTAATTTTCTCTGTTGTTCCAACTGGAGATGTTGACTCAATAATAAATAAGTCATCATCTTTTAGTAATGGAATAATTTCTAATGTAGCAGCCTCAATGTATGATATATCTGGAGTGTTATCTTTCTTGAAGGGTGTTGGTACTAGGATTAAATAAACATTGCCTTGGATTGGGTTTAAACCAACTTTAAATGATTCATTTTTAATAACTTCTTTTAACTTGGAATTTAAATTTGGTTCGGCTATATGAGCTTGACCTTTTTTTATTGAATTAAGTATGTTTTTATTAATATCAACACCATATACATCAATCCCATTAGCTGCGATAAGAACTGATGTAGGCAATCCAATATAACCTAGCCCTAAAGTTACTACATTATACATTATTTGTTTTTTTTATAAAATCAACAATTCTTTTTGATGTTTGTCCATCACCATAAGGGTTTTTTAATTCACTCATTTCTTTATATCTATTATTATCATTTAAAAGACTTCTAGTTTCCTTAATAATCAAATCTTTATCTGTCCCAACTAGTATCACATTTCCAGAATATACAGCTTCAGGACGTTCAGTAGTTTCTCTCATTAAAAGAACTGGTTTACCCAAGCTGGGAGCCTCTTCTTGAAGTCCTCCACTATCTGTTAAAACAATTTTTGATTTATTCATCAACCATAAAAACTCTGGATATGATAAAGGATCAACTAATAAAATATTTTCTCTATTTGATAAATATTTTGTTACAGGGTTTTTTACTTTTGGATTTAAATGAACTGGATAAACTATAATTAAGTTAGGTTCAGTGGATGCAAGTTCATTAATTGCAGAACATATTTTTTCAAACCCAGCTCCATGATTCTCTCTTCTGTGAGCAGTAACTAATACTATATGTTTATAATTTTTGATGTGAGACTCGATAAAGTCAATATTATCACTTGAAAATTCTTTAATCTTATCAAGGCTAAAAAAAAGTGCATCAATTACAGTATTACCAGTAACTAAAATAGTCTCCTTTGAAATATTTTCCTTAATCAAATTATCTTTTGAGGTTTGTGTGGGTGCAAAATGGAATGATGAAATTCTAGAAGTAATTTGTCGATTAATCTCCTCAGGAAATGGCGAATACATATTATTAGTTCTTAACCCAGCTTCAACATGACAAACAGTAATATTTGAGTAAAATGCTGACAAAGAAGATGCCATTGTAGTAGTTGTATCTCCATGTACAAAAATAAAGTCTGGGTGAAAATCATTAATAACTTTTCTTAGCTCTTCTATAATTATTCCTGTTAGCGAATGTAAATTTTGATTGGGTTTCATTAGATTAAGATCAAAGTCAGGGTGTAATTCAAAAAAACTAAGAACCTGATCTAACATTTCTCTGTGTTGAGCTGTAACACAAACTTTCGTGTCAAATAAATCAGGATTTTTTTTAAACTCTTTAACTAATGGAGCCATTTTAATAGCCTCAGGCCTTGTTCCAAAAACTAACAAAATTTTTTTCATTTTAAAGAGTTATGATTGTAGACTCACTTTATTTATAAAATTAATATAATCTTTTTTAACCTTAACTTGCATTTCGTCTAATGTATTATAAATGATCTTTACCTTAATTTTCATTTCTTTCATTTCACTATTAGACAAATTTTTAGACTGAACAATTTTATTTGATAACTCATCAGACTTATTTAAACTAAAATTAAGCTTTATTTTATCTCCTATTATGCTGTCAAAAGGAGTAGTTCCTTTGGAAATCATAGGAATTAAACCAATTGACAGCAATTCAACAATTACATGTCCAAAGTTTTCGTTAAGAGTAGGTAAAATAAAAAATGAATACTTATTTTTTAGAATTGATATATCACCATCATCTATGGTCCCCATGTACTTTACATTTTTAAGCTTTCTAATAATTTTATAACATTCTTTCCAATATACTTTATCCTCAATAAAACCATAAATATCTAAATGGACCTCTTCATTGTAATGATGAATATTCTTGAGTAAAATAAGTAACCCTTTTTTCTTATGAATCCTTGAATAAAAGACATATTTTTTTTCATAACAACTATTTTCGCAGAATATAAGGGAAAAAATATTAGAAATTTGGAATATTTTATTTGTGCCAAAGTTATATTTTATGTCTTTACTTTCATTCGACTCCGTTGAATGAAATACTATATCATTTTTAAAAATTCTAACAAGTTTAATGAATTGAAATTTTAAAAACATATTAGATGTAGAAATAGCTTTCTTTGCAAGCTGTCCTCTTGGAGAGATAATTAATTTAAAATTCGAAAGCTTTTTTAAAAAAAAGAGAAAAAAAATCTTTACTTCAAAAAAAGAATTAAACCAGATAATATCATAAGTATGATAATTTTTAAGAATATAGAGAAAAATATTTTCTGTGTAAATTATATCTTTCTTGTTATTAGTATCAATATTGTCTGAACCATCAAAATTTTTTTTAGGAGATAATACTTGACAATCATATCCTGAATTATTTAGTGAGTTATAAATTCCATAAATACTTCTAGTAGGTCCACCATATGAAAAAAGTGGAGGAAACGGCCCTATTAATAATATTTTTTTCAAATTTTTATTTTTTTATTTCTGATAAGATTATGTCTTTCATGCTATCAAAATCATAATTTGATTTTATACAACGAGAATAACCATTATTTCTGATATTAATAGCTAAATCATAATTCGCTAAATAGAATTTGATTTTTTTCAAGAGGTCCTCATTTGAATTAAAAAAAATAGCCTCTTGATTTTCTTTAAATAAACTCTCATGTTCATGTGTTCTCTCAGCAAACAGCAATCCTTTACATGCAGGTATCTCCATTGTCCTATCAGTTTGTAAATCATCATTAATTTTTCTTAAAAAGCATAAAGTAATTTTTGAGGAATAAATTGCTTTTCTATACTCCTCTCCCATTAATGGCCTTCTATGAATCTTTAAGTTATTGTTACCTTGGTATTTATTGGACCACAAATTTCCAAAAATATTTACCTTAATACCATTTTCTGATAAATATTTCATTGTTTTGAATCTCTCTCTTTCAGCTGTTCCTATAAATAAAACATCAAAGTCATACTTAATATCATAATCAGCTGGAAAATGATCATATTTTGAAAAAGCTTTATTAAGAAAAACTACTTTTCTTGCACCAATATTCTTTAAGGTCTCTACTGCTGTTGATTTTGTTGTAAAGTGAATATCATATTTTGAAATAGACTTATCAAAGTAAAAAGATGTATTATGTTTTTTTATCATATTATCTGCACTCCAGCTTACAATTTTTGCATTTGAATTACTTTTCAACTTGGCCATTGTTCTTGTTAAAACATAATTACCTTTTATTATTAAAATAAGATGCGGTTTAAATTTATTTGAGATCGACAAAATTCTTGAATTAAAATTTGAATTATCTAGAGGAAATCTTAATCTATAGAAAATCCTTTCGATTAAAGAGAATTTTTTCAGACTCTCAAAGTTGTAAATAACTTTTAATTCAATATTTATATCTTTTTCAAAGCTTTTTATTAAAAATGGTTTATAAGCTTTAAAGCCATTATCAATTATTAGTACTTTCAATTTTTTTTAAATTTAGTATATATCTAGATCCATAGTCAGACCACCTGAATCCTCCTTTAGTAATTACTTTAAGACAATCTTTAGATAGTAGATCAAGTCTACCAGAATCAGACTTTAATGAATTTATTTTATTAGCAATTTCAATTGGATTTTTTATATCAATAGTTAACCCAAAATTGAATTTGGAATTAATAGATGTAATCCCTGTATTTTTTGACGCTATAACAGGTAATCCACATGCCATAGCCTCAAGTATTACCATACCAAAACCATCTTGTAAAGATGGAAGGACAAAGACATCTGCTAAATTATAATATTCAATAAGCTTTGTATGGGGAACAGATTTAAACACTTTAAGATTTGGATATTTTTGCAATTTATTTTTTAAAACTTTCTCAATTTTTCCAACATGATAATGCTTAAATCTACCATTTATATAGTTATGTGCCTTAAGCATATAATGAAATCCTTTTTGAACTGAACCAATACCACATGTTAAAATTGTAAAATCTTCATTTTTATCAACATTTATCTTATAGAATTTTGATAAGTCAGCTCCGTATGGGTTGACTAATAATTTTGATCTATCAATTTTTTCATTAAGAAATGTTTCCAAAGAAAAATTTGATGGTATGGATATATAATCAGATTTGTCATAATTTTTAATTTCATTTATAATTATGTTTTTGGAAATTGCAAAGTTTAAACCTAAAGCTGAATATTCACTGCTAAGAATATCATTCTGAAATTTTATATGTGAACTACCTCTTTCTAAGATTAATTTTGAATTATTAAATTTTGTTTTTAAAAAAGTAATGAAGCTATTTGGCAAATCACTCCAAACTATAAAAAAAGTTTGATGTTTTAAACTAAAAAATTTAATTAGTAAACAAAACAGTTTTTTTAAAAAAAAATCCAGATAGTTATTTGTCAATCTAGATAGTATATAAAGAATAGGAAAACTCTTATATGATGATTTTCCGATACCATATTTTTTTGCTATAAAGTATGGATATGCAGAATATATTTTTACATTAATGTTTTGATTGATGAGCTCTCTTGCTAGATCCAAAGAATGAAATTTACCAAATGAAATTATAGTAATATTCATAAACTGTTAATATAATTCTCAAGATCATGTTCTGGAGTCCAGCCCAGTTGATCAAGTGCCTTATCATTCTCCCTTATAGTTTCTCTATAATTTCCTGGTTGGTCTGGAACAAACTTAGATTTACATGAAAATTTTTTTTCAAACATTTCAAATACTTCATTTATGGAGTAATTTTTACCTGATCCTAATTCCCACTCAAAATTTTCAGAATTAGATTTTGATATCTTCATCAATCCTGACACAATATCATTTATATGTGTAAAATCTCTTCTTTGATTTCCATCACCTACAATTTCAAGTGGAGTCCCCTTCTTTATATTATTTCTCCACTTTCCTATTACTGCTGCCCAATCTCCTTCCATAATTTCATATGGGCCATATACGTTATAAAATCTTATTATGTGAATATTAAGATTGTAAGCGCTTTTATATAATTTACATAATTCTTCACCAAGATATTTTGTCATTGCATAAGGAGATATCATAGGGTTGTGATGTTTAGAGGAGGACCCTGAATAAATTAGAGGAGTATTAAATCTTCTTGAATATTCAAGAATTTGAAGTGTACTTGAAGTATTTGCATGATATGTAATTATTGGATTTTTAAAAGATGGTTGTATTCTAGATAATGCTGCTAGATGATATATTAAATCAAATTTTTCATCATAGTGATTAATATTATTAACGTCATCTTTAATGTATTTAACTCCATCAATATGATTTTCTTCTCTCCCGATAGAATAATCATCAATAGAATGTAATTCATAATTTTCTTCTTTGAGTTTAATAAGAAGATTTGTTCCTACAAATCCAGCACCTCCTGTAACAAGTATTTTCATTTTAATTTAAATTTTAAATTAACTTCATTTTGATTAATATTATTTGGGTTGTCTAAATAATGTGGAAACTCAACATTGTTAGATATAGGTTCTGGCGATCTGGCAAAAGTAATCTCTACAACAAGTGGATCCCCATTTTTATCAATTCCACCATAATTATTTGGATGAATATGCACTAAGCTTAAATTCAAAGAGTCAATAAATTTTTCAATTTTTTGAGAATGTAAGTCTATATCATGAAACTCAATCACTATACCTGTAAATAAGTCTTGATATTTTATTATCTCATCGAATAATCTATATTCTGAACCCTCTATATCCATTTTTAAGAATATATTTTTATTATTCTTTTTACAATAGTTTTTAATAATCCATTCTAATGAAACTATTGAATTATCATTAGAATTATAATTTGACACAAAAGCATTAATGAAGTATTTTTTATTTTTTAAGAAGTAAACTATTTTTTTAAAATAAAATATGATTTTTTTTAAACCATTGACTGTGTAAAATTTAATTACTTTTGAAAGTAGTCTTTTAAGAAGAAACTTTAGTGTAATTTGATTATCTATTCCTATAAAGGGTTTATTAAATTTTTTTTCAAATGACCAGTCATCATTAATTCCTAGACCTATTAAAAAATCTGAATTATTATGTGAGTCTCTTTCTACAAGATAGCCACCGTCACCATCATTACCGATTCGAATCAGATCATATTTATAATTGGGTTTTAGTTTATTAGATAGCATCAGACAAATTTAAATTTAGTAAATTCTTTTCTATAGTCTTAAAAGAAAATTTTTCTTTTAAAGAAGAAGATTTATGTCTTAAAGAGTAAAATTCTTTATTTGATAAAGCATAAATTTTATTTAGTTTTTTGGTTAAATCTTCAATATTATTGCATTCAAAAATATAACCGTTTCCCTTACACAAGTCAATAGATGATCCAACCATATCAGAAACAATTACAGGATTGTTAAACTCTATTGCTTCATTAATTACCAACCCCCATGTCTCACCATATCCAGATGGTAGAACTATTAAATCAATTTTATCATACCAATAGTCCAGTTCTTGACGGTTTAATAATCCTAAAAATTTTACTCTTGAGGATATATTTAAGGATTTTGCTTTATTCAATAACTCATCTTTTTGTGAGCCTTCTCCAGCAAACAATAGGTTTATGTTTTTATTTTGCATTTTTGAAAATGCAATGAGTAAATCCAAAGGATTTTTTTTTTCAAACAGTTTACCACAAAAGAATATATTGTTTGTTTTATCTTTTTCTTTTAATACTTTATTTTTTGGCTCAACAGCATAAGGCATAAAAATTAATTTATCTTTTTGTACTCCATGATGTAAATAAAAATTTCGATTATGGGTTCCAATGAAGAAAAAATAGTCTACTCGAGTAAATAAAAATTTTAGAAAAACATTTCTTAATATTCTTTTAAACCCTTTATGCTGTTCCTCATGTATTATTGGTGTTTCCCCCCTAAGGCCAACCTTAATTCCATATAGTCTCCCGAAGATTAATACTAACAACATAGTTAATCTTGACCATCCATGAGAAATTATAAGGTCTCCCTTCTTTAACATTAAAAGTTCATACAAAATAGATGGATTTAATGTATCAAAAAGTTTTTCTCTTGCTCTTGAGAAAGGGTTCATATTAAATAAAAATTTAAAATTAAATCCATCCAAAAGATCTTCTACAAATCTGTATGAATTAAATTGCTTATCATAATGTTTTTTAACACCATACTTTGAGCAATACCAGACTTCAAAATTGAGATTTTTTTCTAAATGACTATATAATCTTGAAAAGTAAGAAACAGGATGAGAATTTAAAAAAACGATTTTCATATTTTATTATATATTTCTAAATGTTTTAAAGCAATTTGTTCTATTTTGAATCTTTGTGCATTTAATCTCCCTTTCTCTTTTAAAGAGTTTCTTAAATAAGCATTATTCATAAGTTCAACTATGGCTTTTTTAATACTATTAGTATCGAATGGATCAACTAGCAAGGCTGACTTATTTGCTACATTGGGCATTGAAGAAATACTAGATGTTATAACATTAGTTCCTAATACATTTGCTTCAATTATAGGCATTCCAAAACCTTCCAGAGTCGAAGGGAATAATAAAACATCACAATTAAGATATTTATTTATTACTTCAGATTCTTTTAAAGGCCTATCATGTTCAATAAAATTTATTTTAGATTTTAACAGTTGTTTGAGTTGACTTTGATTAAGTTTTCCAATAATTTCAATACTACAGTCTATACCTTCAAGTGCAATGGCTACTCTCTCGATATTTTTATTTGGAGCAGTCCCAACCATTAAAAATTTCTTATTAAATTTTTTTGATTTTTTTACCTCAGTATTTAAAAAAAAATTTTTACTAATTGTTACTGGGATTATTGAGAAATTATTGAGTTTTAACTTAAGAAGGTTTTCAATATCTTTTTTTGTTGACTCAGATATTAAAATAATTCTAGACGATCTATTTATTGGCATCTGAAAAAGAAAATATTTTAAAATTTTCCTTTTAATCCCTTTTGTTTGATAAAGTGAAATACAATCAAGAAGTGTTATTACAAGTTTATTTTTTCTCATTAATAATGAACAATATGTAATATCTCCAATGATATGATTTATATCTGTTTGATTAAAATAACAAAAAAGTATATTGAGTATTCTGGGTAATATTCCTTTATTTTTAAAAGGGACTTTAACTATCTTTATTTTAATAGATTTACCAAGCTCTTCATATAATTCTGAAAAGAAAATTTCAAGACTAAAATTTCCAAGTCTATTTGGGTTTCTTAGAAAAATATTTACATTTTTAGTCATTGGATTAAGACAGGAACTTGAGTTATAGTTTGCTTTTTATTTTTTTAATATCACTTTTTACCATTTTTTTTATCATCTCTTCAAGTGATGTCTTGGGTTCCCACCCAAGCTCTTTATTTGCTTTAGAATAGTCTCCCCTAAGTACATCTACTTCTGCAGGTCTATAGAATTTTTGATCTATAACTACATGCTTATTCCAATCTGATATTCCAACTACTTCAAAAGCAATTTTTAAAAAATCTTTTACAGAGTAATCCTTTCCTGTTGCAATTACATAATCTGTAGGTTTATCATTCTGTAATATTTTCCACATTGCCTCAACATAATCAGGTGCATACCCCCAATCTCTTCTTGCCTCTATGTTACCAAGTGAAATATTTTTATTTAAACCAAGATGGATTCTTGCAACCCCATCAGTAATTTTTCTTGTTACAAATTCTATTCCACGTCTTTCACTCTCATGATTAAATAGTATTCCTGAACAGGCAAACAGGTTATATGATTCTCTGTAATTAATAGTAATCCAATGACCGTAAAGTTTCGAGACCCCATATGGACTTCTTGGGTAGAATGGTGTTTTTTCATTTGCTGGGTTTTCAACCATTCTACCAAACATCTCCGAGCTACTAGCTTGATAAAATTTAATTTTTGGATTAAATTCTCTGATTGATTCAAGTATTCTAAGCACTCCTAATGCTGTAACATTACTAGTTTGTTCTGGAGTATTCCAACTTTCACCAACAAAAGATTGTGAAGCTAAATTATAGATTTCGTCAGGATTTGTGTCTTTTAGACACCTAAAGAGTGAATTTTGATCTGTCATATCTCCATTTACAAATGTTATATTTTCTTTAATGTTATCTAGGTTATCTAAGTTTATATTAGAGGATCTTCTTATCATTCCATAAACTATATATCCTTTTTTCAACAGAAAATCTGCGAGGTGACTTCCATCCATTCCTGTTATACCTGTTATTAATGCTTTTTTACTCATAATTTTCTGTTTAATATTAATATTTAATGTCTAAAATATGTAAAGCCCATATTTTTGACCAATGAGCTTTATTTAGAAACTTTAGTTTTTTATGTCTATCTAAAATAGTTTTTTTAATTCCTTTGTTTACTAACCAGTCTCTATATGGTAATTCAAACCCAGATTTTTTTCTAAAGTAAATTGATTCTGGAATATCATTTTTAAATGGTTCGATCAAAATAGTTTTGTTTTGACGAGAATTAATTTTTGAATTACTATCAATGCCTATTACATGGTCAACCAGTAAATCATCCAAAAATGGCACTCTAATCTCAATAGAATTTGCCATTCCAAAAACATCTGAATCTTTTAGTAGTTGTCCCTCCATGTAATTACTTATTTCATAATAACCCATTTTATCAACAAGATTTAAACTTTTAAGGTTTTGGGATTTAGATTCTATGAATTCATTTAAATATTTTTCCACAAGCTTTCTCTCAATATTAAGTATTTTTGAAATTTCAGTTAATGAAAAAACACCTCGTTTGGATAAATAGATACCATAATCTGACCGAAGCTTTAAATAATCAAGTTTTTTAAACTTATTCTTTAAGATTTTTAATGGTATAAAATGAATTAAATTTCTTAAAAACTTCAGAATCGATAAATTTTTAAATGTTGAATATCCATAAAAAATTTCATCAGATCCAATCCCACTAAACGCAACTTTAGCATTATTTTTTTTAGCTAATTTAGAAACAAAAAATGTATTAAACCCGTCTATAGTTGGTATATCCATGTTTTTCAAAAAATCATTTAAGTTATTGTTAAAATCCTTAAACTTTAAGATTAACTCTTTGTTTTTAAGTTTATACCTAGTTATTATTTGTTGTTGATATTTTTTTTCATCATTAAATTGATCAAAATTAATAGAGTAAGTTTCAATATCCTTCCTAATTGAATTGGAAATAAAAGAAAGTATAGATGAATCTATTCCACCCGACAAAAAACATCCAATTTTTGCATCTGACATCAATTGATTTTGAACAGCATCAAATAAATATTTTTTTTCAAATTTTTTTGATTTACTCTTTTTAAAAGATTTAGTTAAATCAAAAAAAGTTTCCGTGATTATCTTTTGATTCTTTATTTCAGAGAAACAACCCGGAGAAAAAGATAATACATTTTCAAGGTTTGTCCTTGGAAATGGAATATAACCGTGAGATAAAAAAAGTATTTTTGATTTTTCATCTTTTTTGCAGTAATCATAGAAAACTTTTGTCTCTGAGGAAATTATAATTTGATCTTTATCAATAAAATAGTATAATGGTTTTACGCCAAATGAATCTCTTGCAATGACTATTTTGTCTTGATGAATATCATATATAATAATTGAAAAGATACCTTGTAACTTTTTAAAAATCTTGTTGCCATATTCAACAAATCCATTAAGGACAACCTCAGAGTCAGTCTTAGATACAAAATTATACCCCTTAGACTTAAGATCAGATTTTAAATCTTTATAGTTATATATTTCACCGTTAAAACTTAGAACAAAATTATTACATCTGGAAATCATAGGCTGTAGACCATTTTCTGATAAATCAATTATTGATAAACGTGTATGGCCAATGAATAAATCTTTAAATTTTTTATAACTTGATCCATCCGGCCCTCTATGCGATAGTTTTTTTAAGTTTCTTAAAAACTCGTCTTCAATTAAGTTTTTTCTTTTATGTAATAGTACCCCGCACATTTTAATTTAATATTGATTTTAATTTATAATTAGAATAAAATAACATAATAATATGATGGACCATATAAAAAACAGGAACTAATGAAAAACTAATCAATAATAAGTTGCTGAATAAATAAAATATTACTACACTTAATATTGATGAGACAAGATAAAGTTGAGAAAATACAAGATGGTTGTTTGTTGATATTATAAGATTGGAAGATATAATCCAAATTGATCCAATTAATTGAATAAGTAGTAATATATTAAACAGAGTACTATCAAAATAGACTGTGTTGCTTAACCATATTTTCCATATGAATTCACCGAAAACATACAATGAACAACATATTATAGCTGCTATTATAAATGTTATATTCCTAGATTTAAAATACAGGCTTAATAATTCTTTTAATTTATTTTTTCCATAATAGACATTAAACACAGGAAAAACTGATGTTGAAATTAATGCTTGAATTTGCTTTATGTAATTAGTCAAGGTTTTAGCTGAGTTAAATATTATTAGAGACTCACTTAAGTAATACTTTTTTAATACAATTAAAAACCCTTGATTAAGAATATACTCTGAAATAGATAACAGAGAGAAACTATAGCTTGGTTTTAATAAAATTTTAATGTATTTAAAATCAAAATTAAGATCAAAATAATATTTAAACTTTTTTGTGTTAATAATTAAAAGTCCTAGACAGCTTATCAATGAAGGGATTAATAAAAGAGATGAGATTAAGACAAGAGTTTTCCCAGTCAATAGGAGGGAAATAATTATTAGACTCTCCAAGACATATTGAATAGTGTTTATGTAGATAGTAAAATGGTTTAGGTTATTTGCAAATAAATATGAGCTAAGAATACCCCTTATCATATCTAAAAATACTTTTAGAGTTAAGAAATAGACGATCAACTTTGAATCATCTTGATTTACACTAACTATATTGAGAAATTCAAATAAACCTAGCCATTCCCAAGATAATAGTATTAAACTTGATATGATTAATCCAATTGAAAAAGTAAAATAAAGGCCATGTGTTATAATTTTTTCACTCATTTCTTCTTTTTGATTATAACTGATAGAAAATGTATTATTAACTGCTTGATTTATACCAAAGTTTGTTAACTCAAATATTGCAGGTAAAGTATATAATATAATCCAGTCTGAATAGAGTTCATTTCCTAAATTGTTAATGTAAAATGGAATTAAAAATAAAACGAATCCTGTTCTTATAACAAGGGAAATGATATTTGATAAAAGGTTTTTTCTTGCTGGACTCACAAAATATTAGTTTATTCTAAGAGTCAGTTCAAATACTCTTAGAATTAATTTATATGTTTTTATTATTAACGAGTTTTTCTCAATTTTAGTTCTAGTATACGTTAAGAAATTTTCTATCTTTTCTCTTTGATCTGTATCTTTGTCTTTTAATATTTTTATGTAACTAGACATATGAATTATAATAGATAATTTTAAAAAAAACATGTACTTTTTTAAATTAGAGTTATTGATTGTATCATATAAATATCTCAAAGTAAAAATAATATCATCTAAGCCCCCGTTTATCGTTCTGTCATAATTTAAGTTACTTCTATATGACACTCTATAATTACTTGTTATTGAATTTATATGTTTAAATGGTGTGTTTGATGAAAGTTTTAAGAGAAGATGCCAATCAGCAAAGAAATTAAAGTTCTCATTATACATACCAACTTCATCAAATATTTTTTTATTTATAATAAATGCTGGGAATGCAGCTTTTGGTCCATGAAGTTGATTTAAGAAATTATTAGGATATTTTTGAACTTTTGGAACTGATCTTAAAGTCTCCTTTCCAATTACATTACCCTTAGAATCAATAATATTAAAATTTGCTCTATAAAAATTACAATTAGAGTCTCTATGATTTATGAACTCTTCAACAAAATTAGGTTCTAAAATATCATCACTACTAATAAGGGTGAAAAATTTACTACTGCAGTTTTGAGCAGTAAAATTCCAATTAGAACACATTTTGAGAAATTCTGTTGGCTTTAAAATTTTGAATAATTTATTATCTAAATATTGACCTAAAATCTTCTCAGTTAGGTCATCATCACTAAAATTATTTGATATAACAATCTCATCAGGAAGAACTGTCTGCCTAAGAATTGAATCTATAGTTTCTTGAAGATAGATTCCTTGGTTATATGTTGGTATACCAATTGATAAGTTTGTATTCATTTTTTATAACTTTTTATATAATCTGAGCATACCCCAATACAGCTTGATATATCCTCATTATGTTTCTCTGGTAATACAGCAATACTGTTTTTTAGTGGTTGATAACCGGGATAAACCCACAAAAATCCCTTAGAGGTGATAGTTAGTTTATCTTCTTCATGGAAAAAATAATTTACATTTTGAAAAATAGAATTACAAGATAGTTTTTCAATGGTTTTTAAATCTTTGCAGTGCACCCATAACTTATCCTTTTTATCTAATAACCAATTATCAGTAATAAGATACTCCGGATTATCATGTCCAAGATAAAGTTTACCATCATTTAACCTTAAATCTACTTCAACATCATAACCCAGATTAATTACTTTTTCAATAATATCAGGGTTATTTTCATAATTGGATTCTCCATCTAAGTTTCCTCTATGCGAAATAAGAATCATTTTGATTTTAAATAATATTTCAAATCCTCCGGTGTTCCCAAGCCATACATCTTCTGTATTTCATAAGCCATAATTTTTTTGTTATCTGAAATTGCATGATTAAATACTGGACATACATAGAATTCATTATTTACTCTATCATTTTTTCTAATCATTTCTTCAGCATATTTTACAAAATCTGAACCTTTATTCCAGTAGTAAAAGCCAACAGTCGCATTATCAGATATAGGGTTTTTTTCTGCAACCTCAGTAACAAGATTGTTTTTATCAATTTTTGCAAATGACCATTTAGGATGAGTTGCCTTAAATGTTACAATGGAACCATCCCTCGGTGTTTCATTCATTTTATAAAAAAATTCATTAGAGTTCCATTCTACATACTGATCTGAGTTAGCAAAAAATAAGGGCTTATCATTATCGATATAATCTTTAGCTAACAGAGCTGTGCAAGCAGCTCCTTCAGTTAGACCATCTACTTCAACAATTTTAGGGTTTTTGGTAATTATTTTTAATAATGAGTCTAAATTATACTTTTCTCTATGCTCTTTTTGCACAACAAAGATGAAGTTTGCTTCAACATTCAAGTTTTCAATAACTAATTGAATCATAGGTTTTCCATCAATTTCAATTAAAGGTTTGGGAAATGTATATCCAGCTTTTTGGAATCTTGTTCCCGCTCCTGCCATTGGAATTAGAATATTAAGGTTTTTATCTTTCCATTTAGGTGTTTTTTCTTTCATATTTAAATTATTGATTGATTGATTGATGTTATGAGTATTTATATCTGATGTTGATTTAATTCTTTTGACATGAGCTCCAGAGTCATGAGCAGATTTTAAGCCAACTGGGGAATCTTCAAAAATAATTGTTTCTTCTGGTAAAACACCAAAAAAGGACATAGCCTTCCAATAGATTTCAGGATGAGGTTTACTTACTTTTACATCTTCGTTTGATATTATTAGATCGACATATTCTATAATTTGAAGTTTTGAGAGCGACGTTAAAACTGTTCTTTTAATTGAATTAGAACAAATAGCGATTTTATAATCTGGAGATATCATCTTAAATACACTAAAAATGGAATCTGATTTATTAATCTTTTTTATTTGATTAATTGTATTTAACTGTTTATTCTCCCATATTTTTTGAAATTCAAGTTTGCTTAATTTTTTTTCTTTATGTAGCAAGTTTAACTTATCATTTGTTTTTAATCCATCATATTTAGCCAAATGCTCCTCCCATGATATTTGATATTTTTTTTCTAAAGCAGAATTTAGTGCTTCATAATGAATTTTTTTTGCTTCAATTAGAACCCCATCAAGATCAAAACATATTAATTTAATCATAAGTATTGAATGTTTTTAATTTTAGAGTCTTTTAGAATATATCGCCCATCTATAATTAACTTGTCATCAGTCATTTTATTTAAAATATCGTCCCATTTCAAAGCCTTAAATTCATCCCATTCCGTAAGAATTCCTACACAACAACTTCCTTTAGTTGCCTCATATGGATTATCTATATATTCTATTTTATTTGATAGGTTTTTGAAGTCTTCTGAAATTTCCAATAAATCTTTCATAATAATTTCTTTAGAAGATTTCGGATCATAAACTTTAATATTAGCTCCCATTTTTAAAAGCTCATGTGAAATATATATTGCTGCCGATTCCCTTGAGTCATTTGTGTCTTTTTTAAATGACCATCCTAGTAATGTAATTTTTTTATTAGTTAAATTAAAGCCTAATTTTTGTGTTACTTTATCCACAAATCTAGATCTCTGATAATTGTTTATTTTAACTACTTGATACCAGTATTCTGCTACTTCATTCAGCCCAAAATTCTTACATAAGTATACCAAGTTGAGGATATCTTTTTGAAAACAACTCCCACCAAAACCAACAGATGGATTTAAGAAATATTTGCCAATTCTATGATCAGCACCAATTGCTTTGGATACCTCAAGAATATCTGCTCCACTTTTATCACAAAGAGCAGATAAACTATTTATTGATGAAATTCGTTGAGCAAGCATTGCATTTGAGGCTAGTTTAGATAGTTCAGATGACCACAAGTTTGTTGTAATTATTTTATCTCTTTTAACCCATTTAGAATAAATATCAACCAAAAGGTTTACTGCATTATTACCTGAACTTGTTGAATTCCCTCCAATTAAAACTCTATCCGGATCTAATAAATCATCTATTGCTGTTCCTTCTGCTAAAAATTCTGGATTTGAAAGTATTTCAAAATTATATTCAGAATTATTTTTAGTTAAGACTTCTTGAATTTTTTCAGCAGTCTTAATTGGTACTGTTGATTTCTCAACAACTATTTTATCATTTTTAGAAACTTTTGCAACATGTTCAGCACATTTAATAATATATTTCAGATCTGCACCAAATCCAGCACCTGGCCCCTCCTTTAAAGTAGGAGTGTTAACTGCAATAAAAATCATTTCAGATTTATCTATTGCGGAATCAATGTCTGTTGAAAAAAATAAATTCTTATTCCTTGTTTTCTTTACTATCTCTTTAAGTCCCGGCTCATAAATTGGAAGATTATCTAAATCTCCATTCCAAGCATTAATTTTTTGTTTATTTGTGTCCACAATTGTAAAGTCAATTTCAGGACACTTATCTGATAATACAGCCATAGTTGGTCCACCAACATATCCTGCGCCAATACAACAAATACTATTAATTTTTTTCATTAATTTTTATTTAATAGCCAAGATGATGATTGAATTTTTTTACCCATATTATCTACCAATTCTATTTTTAGATTTTTACATATTTCTTTTTCAGCAATTGAATTATTATTTTGATCACCTCCATTAGAAAAAAAAAGATTGTATTTATCCCCTAAGTCATCATTAATTAATTTTAAGGTTTCAATTACTGTTTTATCTTTATCAATTGATAAATAAACTTTATCAACAGCTTTTATATTATTAAGGATTATTTGCCTCTCATCTTCATTCATAAATTCATTTGAACCTTTGAGTTTCCTTTGAAAATCGTTATTTACAATTACGATAAGATAGTCTCCAAGTTTCTTTGAAAGATTTATGTACTCAATATGACCTTTATGAATTGGATTAAAATACCCCGAAACTATGACAGCCTTTTTTTTCATTTAACTCTATTATAATCATCTTCAATTCGAACTATATCATACTCATCAAAGTATTTACCTGTTTGAACTTCAATAAATATTAATATTCCATTTGTGATATTTTCAATTCTATGTTTTGACTTTCTTGGGATTGTCACTGTATCTCCTTCCTTAACTAAATTATTAACATCATCAATTGTTACGTTTGCTTTTCCTGTTATTATAACCCAGGTCTCTGCCCTACCATTATGGAACTGATATGATAATCTTGAATTTGGATTAACTTCAATTCTTTTAATCTTGTAATTTTTTTCGTCATGAATTACATAATATTTACCCCATGGCCTAGTAGCTGATTCTATAAAAGAAAAATTATTTGTTTTCATCATCAAATAAAATTAAATATGGTTGTTTACCAAAAAATTTGTTTGCCAGATAAAAACTAATTTTTCTCTTAATTAACTTTTCAACTTTTATTTCAAGTTTCGTTATATATTCCATATCAAGATTATCTCCAATTAAAAATGCCTCAATTTTTCCAGAGTCGATTCCTCTTGCATAATCACCTACCAAAATAATTTTTTTGACATTCCCCATTCTATTAAGAACCGTGTCAATCATATCTTCAATCCCAAGGTGCTTGTGAATTACCTTTTTTATTATATCAAACATTGGATGCTTAATATTTGCTTGATACTCTATTTTATTTTCATTTTTTATTTTTATCAAGTATCCAGCGTCATGAAGATTATTTAATTCTTTACGAATTGAATTGGTCGATTCATTCATTTCACTAGCAAGGCCATTTAAATAACCTCTATTTGCCTGAGAAATAAAGAATTTAATTAATAATCTTAGCCTGGTTTTTGATTTAATTAAACTATCTAACATAAAATAAGTCATAAAAGTACTTAATTTTAAGCAAAAAAAAAAGTATATTATATTTGTTTACATCTCATGATATATTTATCAATTTTAGTTTTATCAATTTTTTCAGGATTTACACTCAGAAATCTGTTTGTAAAAAAACGAATATTAGATAGAATAAATCATAGATCTTCTCATGATGTAATTGCAACAAGAACAGGTGGATCTGTCTTGTTTTTAGTTTTGTTTCTATACATATCTTTTCTATATTTCAATAGTTATCAACCATTTGATTTTTCAATAATAATTCCTGTTTCAATTCTATTTGTTACAGGTCTATATGATGATATATATGGTGTAGATTATTCATTAAAGTTTATTTTTCAAATAATCTCAGCAAAACTATTAATTGACATGGGATATATAGTTGATATATTTTCTGTTTTCGGATATGAATTTATTTTTTCAAGGTCTTTGGCTCAAATAATAACAATTTTATTTTATATAGCAATTTTCAATGCATATAATTTTATTGATGGTATAGATGGCAACATACTTTTTGAATCAATTAAAAGCCTTGTTCTTATTTTAATTTTATTTGATCTAAGTTCTGCAATATTTGAATTGGCCATTATTATAATCATTATATGTTTAACCATTATTCCCTTTAATTTAAACAAACGCTTTAAAGTTTTTATGGGTGACTCAGGTAGTTTAACGATCCCCATTCTGATAATTTTTTGTTTAAATCAAGGACTGGAAGGTAACTATGATCAAAATGTCCTAAAATATCTATTTATTATATTTATTTATCCGCTTATTGATCTTGTAAGAGTTGTTTTTGTTCGAATTTTAAATAGGAAGTCTCCATTTATTGCTGATAAAAATCATATACACCATCATGTTAATCAATTTTTTAAGAACCACTTTAAATCAAGTTTAACAATCTTGATTTTCTCTGGATTAATACAATTAGCGTTAATTTATATTTTAATCATTCGTCAAGAAGTTCTTTAAAATATATTTCATTTGGAAACATTTCCTTACTTATTTGAAGATTGTTTTTTAAGTGATTAACATCTAAATTGGGTAAACTAGAATAATACTTATAAAATATCTTATGGACATTCACTGAGCTTGATAAGTCTGCAATAAATATTTCAATAAAATCATTTACCTGAAATAGGCTTGAAAGTATTGAAAAGTATATTTCCGCATAAGTTTGACTATTTGGATTTTTTAAAAATAATTCCTTAGATAAATCTAAGGCTTCCAATACACTACCTCTTGCTAACAACAATTTTAACTTTAACTCTTTAGACATTATATCATTTGGATTAGCAGATAATCCATAATCAACTAACTCTTCAGCAAATTCAAGCTCATTACTATTGATGTAGTATCTCGATATATAAGTTGAAACTGGTACTGTTTTAGATGTTAAATTTGGGATTTTATAATTTATAAATTTCAATTTTTCTTCATTGAGTGTGAATAAATTATTTGAATAATCTGACATTAAGGTATCTTCAATAATTAAAGATTTATGTTTTTTAAAAGATACTGTAGAAGCTAATAACAAAGCAAACAGAAACATAATAGCAGTTTTATAAATATTAGTAAAGCTTTTTGAATTATAATGATATAGACTTAGAACCAGTATCATTGGAATTAGAACTTGAATCCTATAAAAGGGAAAATTAAATAATGAATCAAACAAATAAATTAATATAGTAAATCCAGTAAAAATAAAAGTTTCATCACTTTTAAAGAGTCTAATAGATTTTAGAATGTAATAATAGAATAAAAAAATAAACAAAGAAAACCCAATAATTCCATTTTCAACCAGGACTTGTAAAAAGTCATTGTGAACATAATATGGTATATGAATAGAGTCTTGCTCAATTAGATTATAATCTCTAAGAGACTTATATTTCCATGATCCTAAACCATGGCCAAGTAATGGTTTTTCAAAGAATAATGAAGATGCTGTATCATAATAATTTAATCTATAATTTAATGATGTATCATTTAGAGCGTCATTAAAATTAAATTGTTTTTGGTCTCTTATTAAATTAGGGAACGATAGAGTTACTAAAAAAATTAATAGTATAATAATATATGAGCTAATATATAATTTCCTGAATTTTTTAATGAAAAAAATTATACTGTAAATAAATATCATTACTAAAATTGCAGAACGACTTTGAAGAAAAAATATGGCAATGATAGAGGCTATCTCTGTAATTTTAATAAATTTTCTATTAGAAATTTTTTTGATTTTACAAAGAAACACGAATGGTAACTTAATAAGTATAGAATAAGCACTAATGTTTTTATTCATAGAAATTCCAGTAAAAGACCCTGGGCTAAAATAATCAACAAATACATAAATACTCTCAATGAAAATAGCTGCTATAAATACTCTTGAAACAAATAGTATAGGGTTTTTAATCTGTTTGTATGCATTAACGATATTATAAAATGAAAAAATTAATATTGAAAATTGGGAAATTAAGATTAGAGATTCACTAAAGTTTGTTGATTTTATTAATGAATATATACCGAAAATTAAAAGTGATAATATTGGAAATAAAAATGGCTTCTGAAATAAAAAATTTTTAGTTAAAATTCTATTAAACAGGAAAAGAATTGATAAAATTGAGACTACAAAAAATCTGATTCCTATATTATCAAGTGCATTGAAGTTTGGCAATAATGTAGCTATAATTAGAGCTACTATGTATACTTCGTTTATATTTTTTTTTAGAGTTGTAATCAATTTTATTACTTACAAAAATTTTCATAAAACCCCAGTGGGACTTCATTGTTATTAAGGAGATTTTTAAGGTCAATACAACCATTTCTTTTATCATCAATTGAGAGATACGCTATCGCTCTTATATATATAGCCTTGGTTGTTAAGTCATTATTATCATCTGCAATTTTATTTATTTCATCAATTGCTTCAACATTAAAATTTAATTGAAGTAAAGTGTTTGCATAGTTCTCTCTGTAAGGAATTTCGTATGGATTAAGGATTGAAGCTGACCTAAATAACGGTAGTGCTAACGTAAATTTTTTTTCCTCATAATACTTTTCAGCAATTAAATGTTGAGTAGCAGCCTCAAGCATATCTTTATACCCAATTTTTAGTGCGTAATAACCCTGTGCCGCTTGATCATTATTTGATTCTGGATAAATATCAAGTCCTTCAAATGCATAAAGACTTTGCTCACCACCTGTTACTCCTGCCATAGCAAGCAGGTATAACTCATCATGTATAAGTTTTTTGTCTCTTATATTTTTGAATACTTCTTTTAATGTGACACTGTCTTTTACTCTAGCTAAAACCTTTAAATACTCTGAAATATGTAAATCATTATTAGGGATATTTTCATAAGCATCTTTAATCCAGAATAGTGATTGATCAATTGAATCTAATTCATAATATGATTTTCCCAGAAATGCTTGACTTACACCGAGAAAGGGATTGAGCTTAGCCCCTTCTTTTAATAGAGGTATCGCTTTTTCAAATTCACCTTGATTAAAGTGATAAACACCTTGAACTGATTTTATTGGTATTGTAGTAACAGTTAAATTTGGATAACCTGATTTTACATTTTCAATAAAATCTCTTTCAATTGGCATCTGACCACTGGAATTAAAAAACTGTAAAAGTACTTTTTGCTCTTTTGAAGATTCAACTACTAGAATTGCTGAATATATTGATAATGGAATTAAAGTTAAAATGAAATACAAGAAGTATACTCTTTTAAAATTGATTAAGTTTTTAACCCTATGCCCTAGATAGACTATAGAAATGGATAAAACAAAAAACAAATTAATCTGCTGGAGAGGTCTAGCTGAGGGAAAATTAAATAATGCATCAAATGAATAAGATCCAAGAGAAAGTATCAATATTAGACTAAAAAAATAATCCTTATTTAAATTGATCTGGAATAATAACTTCCTTAAAAGCAAATAGATTACAAAAAATATTACAAAAAAATATAAGAATCCACCAATTAGCCCAGACTCTGCTGTAATTTCAAGAAAATCATTATGAACATGATATGGGATTATATATCCCTGCATATTTTTTGATTCTTTATCTACTGATATAAGTTCCCAGTTACCAGTACCTATTCCTAAAAGAGGATTTTCAATTATAGACTGTATTGCTTGCGTGTAATATCTAAATCTTGAATCTGTTGAATAATCTCCATCAGCTAAAGATGCTATCCTGTTAATTGAGTTAGATAGCCCAATATCAGAATTCTTATAGATTCTTTCTTCTAAATAGATGTCAGTTAGGAATGCTATTAGTAATGGTAAAAAAGAAAAAATTAATTGTCTCCTAGAAATTTTAACAAAATTCTTAGTCTTTATGAAATGAGTTAAAAGTAAAAAAGAAAAATATATAAGAGATAAGAACACTAATGTAATTATCGCTGCTCTTGTCTTTGTTATATTAACAACAACAAAAATTAAGAGGGTAGCAATAATAACATAAAGAAAATTGCTCTTTGATTTTAGAATGTAATAATATAAAAATGGGAGCTTGAATAATAATGAAAATGCAAGAATATTAACATTTCCTGAAGTACCTCTGTATATAAGACTCCTTGGATTAGGAAACCCTTGAGAAACAACATCTAGTATATAATTATAAAAACTAGGCGTAATCTCAACTATAACTACAAGAACTATTAGAAATCTTATAAAATCATAAAACTTTGTTTTTATATTATAAAGAAATCCCAGAATTAATGTAAAGCAGACAAGTTGAACAAAATAGTAAGCAATTTGAATTAGTGATTCCTGGTAGTTCATAGCTGGAATTATTGCCACAAAAGACCAAAGAAAAAAACAGAAAAAAACAAATACAGGTATGCTGTAAAATGATTTGTTAAAAAGATTAGTTAAGGATTTAGTGCTGAATAAAAAGATTATTGATACTAAATTCAGACAACTTAAATATAGTGTCTGAATATGAACCTTATCCGCAACACCTAGATATGGAATAACATGATGTAATAAGTATAATACTATAAATACCTTAGATAGTCTTTCAAACATACCAGGTAAAAATAAAAAAACCCTCTCGAAAGAGAGGGTTAATTTGTAAATAATTATTAAATAATTATTATCCTAACCAATGAAGTCTAGTTCTATTGAATCTAGCTGTTCCAGTAGTAGTAGAAAGACCTTCAAACGCAGCTTGACCGTTTACAACATCTCCTCTAGCATCAGCCCAGAAGATATTTGATGATGTGTCAGTTGCAGCAGCAGAAGAACCATAACTTACTAAAGTAGTAGATAGGATACCCGCTTGAGGTGTCTCAACGTTAGAGAAACCTGTGTGAGTAATCTTAACACCATCTAAAGTAAATGTAGTGTTTGCTAGAACACCTGAACCAGCAGTAGCTTCAGCTATAGTTAATAGCATATCGCCACCAATTGCTGAGTTGTCAGTTGTTGCAGCAGTAGCTCCAATAGTCCAATCTAAGATAGACATAGTTGCTTGTCCATTTGATGCAGCTGAAACTTGTGCAGCTGAAGCAGGAGTCCAAGTAAATACTAATGTCTCACCATTTGCTCTTGATCCAGATAAACTAGATTTAAGAGATGGTGCGCTAATTGTTAACGAAGAAGCAGATGGAGTTGCCCAGAATGAATAATCAGCTGAAACTTTACCAAGAGCATACGTTGCAGCCCAATCAGCAGCTAACTGAGAAGTTAATGTTGCAGCAGCAGTAACACCAGCTAAGAAACCAGCAGCACCGATTTCATCAGAAGTTAAAGTAACTGTAACAGCATCCTCAGAACCATACTTAATAGTAAATTGGTCATAAGTCGTAAGTAGCACAGGGTGATAAGCAGTATATGATGAAACTAAGTTCAATTTATCTTGAACATTGTTAGTAGTATAGTTTTCACCGCTTCCACCAGATTCAGACGTAACACCCGCAAGGAATACTAGGTCTCTGTGAACAGGCTCAGTAGTTTTTGTAAAGTCCATAGTAATACCAAGAGTTGTAGCTCTTGAAGTAGCTAATGAAGTTTTTACAGCAGCTAAGTCAACGTCATTGTTACCAGTTAAAGTAACAGCTCCATATGCAGAACCTGTATTTAAAATTTGAATCCCATCAGATTCTAACTCAAACATTTGGTTTGCAGCTTGCTCAATAGCATATGCTCTTTTAGCAGCAACACCACTATATCCAGTTGAAGTCGTTGATTGAGATGATTTAGTATTCATTAATATTGCTCCAATCCAAGCAGTCTTTTCACCACCATCAGTAGCAAAAGTTAAAGAATTACCTGAATTTTGGTCACCAGCAGTTTCACTTGAAGTGTTAGCATCAGCAGCAATATTGTGAAGCTGAACTGTATCAAAGTGAACAGCAATGTCATTAGAAGCAGTATTAGCAGCAGTTAAATAAGTTTTTAACGTACCGATACCTGAAGTAGTAGTATAACTACCTAAGTCAGTTGTATCGTTAGTACCGTCTACAGCATACTGAGTTAAACCATCGTCTGTATCAGATGCTAAACTAGCAACTAAAGCGTTACTATAGACATCAATAGTTGCAGTACCAGTACCTTGAGTTGCCATACCTGTAAAGTCAACAGTAGCAAGTTTTGCATTTGAAGTTACATTCATAGTTAACACTTTGTCACCTGAATTATGTAACGTTGTCATTTCACTGTTTCCAGTAACTGTAAGACTAACAGATGTTCTATCAGCAGTAACACCATTAAAGTTTAAATCAGTTGTGTG
>CENP01013381.1_pt1 | contig 34552 bp, 33 predicted proteins | sample 361281 | NCBI WGS metagenome assembly CENP01 (sample SAMEA2591122, study PRJEB7988) | marine metagenome | biome: marine biome (ENVO:00000447); feature: deep chlorophyll maximum layer (ENVO:xxxxxxxx); material: saline water (ENVO:00002010), including plankton (ENVO:xxxxxxxx) | depth 70 m | reverse complement strand
ACAGTCTTGTATGTTCAAGCAGATAAATTTATTAATCAATTTGTAGATAGTTGTAAAAATGGTACCAACAGCGATTTTCTAAATTTTTATCAGCTAGTAGATATTCTAGTTGTAGATGACGTCCAATTTTTTGCAAAAAAAGAACGGACGCAGGAAATATTTTTTCAAATATTTAATCACTTACATCAGAACAATAAGCAAATTATCTTAACCAGTGACCGCTCACCTAGAGATATGAAAGATGTAGATGACAGACTTTTGTCGAGGTTTAAATGGGGTTTAAGCTGTGATTTGCAATTACCTGATTTAGAAACTAGGATAGCAATTTTGGAGCATAAAATGTATCACGACGGTATAAGTCTACCCAACGAAGTAGTGGAGTATGTGGCGCATAATATTGATAGCAACGTTAGAGAGCTTGAAGGAGCACTAGTGTCTTTATTGGCTCAGTCATCATTGAATAGAAAAGAAATAACCTTAGAAATGGCTAAGAAAATGATGAAAAATTTTATTCAAAATTCTTCACGAGAAATTTCTATCGAATACATTCAAAAACTTGTGTCGGATTATTACGGTATTTCAGTGGAAAATATCAAATCCAAAACGAGAAAAAGAGAAATTACCCAGGCAAGACAAATAAGTATGTATTTTGCTAAACAGCTCACCAAAGCATCGCTTAAAAATATTGGTGCTTACTTTGGAGGTAGAGATCATAGCACAGTAATACATGCTTGCCAGACCGTAAATGATTTAATTGATACGGATAAAAGATTTAAAGAAGATGTTGAAGAATTAGAAAAGCGAATTAAGATCAATACGCTTTAATCATTTGACAACTCCTTTGCAATACTCCCTGAATAAATTTTTTTTAGCGCACTAATTGTCCCAAAGTTATGGTCGTTTATCTTTAGTTCATCTCCCACTGTACATCCAAGTTTGGTGTATTGGACATTATGGGAATGAAAGTGTTCCTCAATATAGTTTGCTTTATCCTCTGCAACACTGATTAAAACCCTTGATTGTGCTTCTCCAAATAAAAGGGCGTCCATGCGGACCTTGCTATTTAATGTAATTTGGCATCCTATCTCATGTTGAAAACATGACTCTGCTAAGGCACAAAATAAACCACCTTCTGAAAGATCATGAGCAGAACTAATCCAGCCATTTCGAATAGCTTGTAAGAGTGAATGTTGAAGTTTAACTTCCTCACTTAACTGAAAACTTGGGGCAGGAGAGTATTCAACATGGTGATATTTTGCTAAATATTGTGAAGAATTAAAATCTTCTGACATTGGGCCAAGGAGGTACAAAACATCATCTACTTTTTGTAAAGACATGGAGGTGATGTGGCTTTGTTTTTCAATTAATCCAACCATACCAATAGTTGGTGTAGGGTAAACGGACTTACCATCTGAGGTAGATTGATTATAAAAACTAACATTGCCTCCAGTAACCGGTGTTTCAAGCGCTTCGCATGCAACAGTAATGCCTTTTATAGCATGTACAAATTGATAATAGACTTCTTCATTATAGGGATTGCCAAAGTTTAAACAATTGGTAATGGCCAAGGGTTTACCTCCTGAACAGACGATATTTCGTGCTGCCTCTGCTACAGCTATTGACCCACCAATTTTTGGATTTGCAAAAACATACCTTGAATTGCAGTCTACAGTCATGGCCAAGGATTTTTCACTGTTTTCTAATTTTACAATTGCAGCATCAGATTTCATTTCAGTAGTTTGTGTAATTGTCCCTACCATCGAATCATATTGTTTCGATATCCAGTTTTTTGAAGCGATATTTGGTTGGGCCAATAAAAATTTTGCAACCGAAATTAAATCCTTTGGACAATTAATTTTCTTATCATCAAATGAGGAAATTTTCTCGAAATAGCTTGGCTCTCTAAATTTTCTTTCGTACACTGGGGCGCCACCGCCTAAGACTAGTGATTCTGAAGGTATTGACGCTTTAAGCATTCCTTTTTGATAGAATTCTACGTTTTTGGTATCTGTTACTTTTCCAATTTGTGCATACGTAATATCCCATTTGTCTAAGATGGCTTCAATTTCTTTTTCATGACCTTTTTCAACAACTACCAACATCCTCTCTTGACTTTCAGAAATTAAAATTTCCCAATCTTTCATACCAGATTGACGGAGCGGAACCTTGTCCAAATCTATGTGCATGCCAACGCCTGCTTTTGCACTCATTTCGGAAGTGCTACAAGTGATTCCTGCGGCTCCCATATCTTGAATACCAACTATTTTTTTTGTTTGAATTATTTCTAAGGTAGCTTCAAGCAACAATTTTTCCCAAAAAGGGTCACCTACTTGAACAGAGGGTAGGTCGTTTACAGAATCCTCTGAAATATCCTTAGAAGCAAAAGAGGCACCATGTATTCCGTCTTTTCCAGTACTTGAGCCATATATATAAACTGGATTATTTATGCCTTCAGCTGTTGCAGAAACGGATTCGCCAACCTTTACCAAGCCTACAGACATAGCATTTACCAATATATTGGTTTGGTAACAGTCGTCAAAATAAACTTCTCCGCCTACGGTTGGAATACCAAAAGAATTGCCATAAGTTCCAATACCCTTTACTACCCCTTCCACAAGCCATTTAGTGCGCTCGTTTTTTATGTTTCCAAAGCGCAGTGAATTGAGCTGAGCGATTGGTCTTGCACCCATGGAGAAAATATCTCTATTTATTCCCCCAACGCCTGTTGCGGCACCTTGAAATGGTTCAATGGCCGAAGGGTGATTGTGCGATTCTATTTTGAAACAACAAGCCAAACCTTCACCAATATCTATGAGTCCTGCATTTTCCTCTCCAGCTGCAACCAATGTTGCAGGGCCCTCTTTTGGTAAAGTTTTTAGCCATTTTATTGAATTTTTATAGGAGCAATGCTCGCTCCACATTGCAGAAAATATACAGATTTCAGTAAAGTTGGGTGTTCTTCCTAAAATAGCTTCGATTTTAAGATACTCTTCTCCAGTTAATCCAAGTGCTTTGGCTTGCGATACAATTTGTTTTTCCTCCACCGCACAAAATTGAATATTTATTTTATTATCTCTACTTGTAATAGAGAAACGTTGATAAATTGAGGATTTTATTTTTTTCTGAAATTAATAAAGAAACTAACGAAAGAAGGTTATATTTGAATTCTCTTTTAAGAAATCAAGACTTTGGTAAGTACCCAATCATTTTTTCATAGTAAGGGGTAAATTTTTTCATGATTTCATTTTTCATTTCTCGGGTGCTTACCATTTTTTTTAAGTCAACATCAAAAGCATCAAGAACACCATAACAAACTAACAGCAGTCGAGAATTTTTCGTTATTGGTTAGAAAATCGGTTGATTTATTTACTCAGTATTCAAAGGTATCCATGAATTTTGTGGTAAAATTACCGGCTACAAAATCTGGGTCTTTTAAAATCTTAAGAAGAAGAGGTGTAGTTGTCTTGATACCTTCGATAACAAATTCAGAAAGTGCTCTTTCCATTTTTTTAATGACTTCTTCTCGTGAGTTGGCTTTAACAATCACCTTTGCAATCATGGAGTCGTAATATGGAGGTATTGTATAGCCAGAGTAAATATGAGAGTCAATTCTTACGCCATATCCACCAGGCTTATGCAATGTCTCAATTATTCCTGGGGAAGGTCTGAAATTATTAAATGGGTCCTCTGCATTTATTCTACATTCCATAGCAAAAGCATTTGGATGATAGTTGTGCCCGCTTATGGGAATACCAGCCGCAATTTTAACTTGTTCCATAACCAGATCATGGCCAATAACTTCTTCAGTAATTGGATGTTCTACTTGAATCCTTGTATTCATTTCCATAAAATAGAAATCTTTGTTCTTATCGACCAAGAATTCCACAGTTCCTAAACCTTCGTAATTTATTGCCTTTCCAGCTTGTATTGCAGCTTCTCCCATTTTTGCACGAATTTTCTCATCTATAAATGGTGAGGGAACTTCTTCAATAATCTTTTGGTGTCTTCTTTGTATTGAGCAGTCTCTTTCTGAAAGATGACAGATGTTGCCATATTGGTCTCCTGCAATTTGTATTTCAACGTGGCGTGGTTCTTCAATAAATTTTTCAAGATACATACCATCATTTCCAAATGCAGCTTTGGCCTCGATTGTTGCTTTTTCCCAAGCATCTTTAAATTCACTATCACTATTTACAATACGCATTCCTTTTCCACCTCCACCTGCGGTAGCTTTTAGAATAACTGGATATTTAATTTTCTTCGCAATTTGAAGTCCTTCTTCAATATTTTTTAATAACCCATCAGATCCTGGAATTGTAGGAACACCAGCTTTTTTCATGGTATCTTTTGCGTTGGACTTGTCTCCCATTGCATGTATCATTTCAGGTGAAGCACCAATAAATTTTATTCCGTGATCTTGACAGAGTTCAGAGAATTTTTCATTCTCTGATAAAAATCCGTAACCTGGGTGTATTGCGTCTGCATTGGTGATTTCTGCAGCAGCCAATATGCTTTGGTAATTTAAGTATGAGTCGGTGCTTTTAGCTGGGCCAATTTTTACCGCTTCATCAGCAATCTTTACCGGAAGGCTGTTTTGGTCCGCCTCAGAATACACAGCAACAGTTTTTATACCCATTTCTTTGCAGGTACGAATAACGCGCAATGCAATTTCGCCACGGTTGGCAATAAGAATCTTTTTAAACATAACTTAGGATGGATCTATAAGAAACAATGGTTGCCCATATTCTACAGGTGAAGCATCGTCTATAAGAACTTTGACGATTTTTCCAGCAACATCAGATTCTATTTCATTGAATAATTTCATTGCTTCAACGATACACAATATAGAACCAACATTTATTTGATCTCCAACATTTACGAAAGTGTCTTTATCTGGTCCAGGGGATCTGTAGAACGTTCCTACCATTGGAGATTTGAATTCTACAAGATTGATATTATCTTCTTTTGTAGATTTTGCACTTGCCACTTCCGAAGGTTCAGATGGTGCTTGGGATGCTGGAACGGCTTGATAAATTGGTTGTGCAATTGGTGCTGCATTTTCCGAAAAAGTTACAGGGCTTGCTTGATTTTTTTTAATTGAAATTTTGAAGTTATCTTTTTCAAGTTCAACTTCATCTACGCCAACTCTAGAAACGAATTTGATTAACGCTTGGATGTCTTTTATGTCCATTGGTTAAGATTTTTCACGAATTTAAGCTTTTCTTTTTGACGACACATGACTAGCTATTATAAAGCCACTTTAGGTAGATACTCCCCCAAGTAAATCCACCACCAAATGCTGATAAAATAAGGTTGTCCCCTTTTTTTAATTTCTTTTCAAAATCCCACATAAGCAGTGGTATAGTTCCACTTGTGGTATTACCATAGCGTTGAATGTTCATTAAAACTTTACTTTCATCTATACCCATTCTGTCTCTTGTGGCATCAATAATTCTTTTGTTGGCTTGATGCGCCAATAAGTAGTTTATATCTTCACCTGTTAGTTTATTTTTTCTCATGACCTCTGCACTGGCTTCTGCCATCTTGGTTACGGCAAATTTAAAAACCGTTTTACCATCTTGGTAGATAAAGTGTTCGCGGTTTTTTATACTTTCTACACTTGGTGGTTTTACAGACCCCCCCGCTGGTTGTAATAGATATTCTTTACCTATACCGTCTGTATAGAGAACCGAGTCTTGAACGCCAAAACCTTCCTTATTGGGTTCCATTAAAACGGCTCCAGCACCATCTCCAAAAATTATACAGTTATTTCTGTTGGAATAATCTACAATTGCGCTCATCTTGTCTGCGCCTACCACAATCACTTTTTTGTAGGTTCCTGCTTCCAAAAAACTTGAAGCGGTTCGTACTCCATATAAAAATCCTGAACATGCCGCGCCAATGTCAAAGCTAAATGCATTGGTAGCACCCACATTGTGGCTTATTATGTTTGCTGTCGCAGGGAATAAATAGTCTCCAGTGACCGTAGTACAAATGATTAGGTCAATTTCTTTGGGGTCAAGATTTGTTTTGTGCAATAAATTTTCAACTGCCTTTGTGCCTAAATAGGAAGTGCCTTCACCGGGAATGTCAAGGATTCTTCTCTCTTCAATTCCGGTTCTTGTCTTTATCCATTCGTCAGTGGTGTCGACCATTTTTTCTAGATCATAGTTGCTTAGAATTTTTTTTGGAACAAATCCACCAACAGCAGAAATAGCAGCAGTTGTTTTTGATTGACTCATAAACTAAAACGAAAGTAGATATAATTTATAATTTGAAAACAACCAAGGACTTACATTTTGAGCGCTAATTTCAACATGTTTTCAAGTGTTGCTTGATTTGAGCTTCCATGACCGATTACGATAGGTTTTTGAAATCCAAGTAAAAAGCTTCCTCCATGATTCTCCATTTTGAATTGACTAAGAAATGGATTTGTAACATCTTGTTTCAAGATAATGTGCGCAAATCCTTCAGATAACTTTAGAATTACATTTCCTGTAAAACCATCACAAACCATAACATCAGCCTTATTTATAAAAATTTCCCAGCCTTCCACATTCCCTACAAAATGGTCAAATTGGTCCTGAAAATTTTTATAAGATTCCACCCTTAATTTATCGCCTTTTGTGGGTTCTGACCCTATATTAATTAAACCAAGTTTTGGTTGAAGAATACCCAATGATTTTGAGGCAAATTCAAGTCCCAGATTCGCAAATTGAGTTAAATGTTCATGTTTTACCTCTGCATTGGCACCAACATCTACCAAAAGTCCAAAATTGCCGTCAATTTTAGGAACTCTTATGGCCAAACAGGGTCTACTTATTCCGTCTTTTGCAGGTATCATTACTTTGGCTGCTACGACTATAGCACCTGTATTACCGGCACTAATAAAGGTGTCAATGTATCCTCTTTGAAGGGCTTCTATACCTTTAAATATTGAACTTTCTGGCTGCTTTAATACCTCCCTAGGGTTTTTTAAACTTGCAGGGATAAAGGTTGAGCATGTGTGAGGTATAAGGTTTTTTTTATTACACGTTTTATCCAGAATGTCTTGGCTTGCAAAGCAGTGTATCTCATGGTCATCAAACTCTCTTTTCTGGGAGATTTGGCTTACCATTTTTTGGGGAAGGTGAGGGGCGTAATCTCCACCCATCAAATCTATGCCTAGACGCAAAACTATTCTTCGTCTTTTTCTGGGATTACTTGAACGCCTTTGTACATGCCCGTGTCCATATTTACTCTATGGTATTGGGAAACTTCTCCAGATTTGGAATCTTTAAACAAAGTTTTCGAACCTAACTTGTAGTGCGTTCTTCTTTTGTCTCTTCTTGCTTTTGACTGTTTGCGTTTAGGATGTGCCATTTTCGCTTTTTAATTTTTTTAATTTTTCCCAATATGGGGGTGTTTCCTTATCGTTTACTTCGTTAAAGTTGTTCAAATCAATACTACAATCTTTCGAGAAAAGCTCACAGGTTGTGCGCATAGGTATTGCCAAATGAATGTAGTCGAATAGCTCTTGATGAATATTTATTTTTTCGGCATTTGGATGAATAAAAACAATATCAGAATCAATATTTTTTTTCAAATTTTCCGTGTCAAGAGACATTTTGTAAATCATTTTATGTTGATATTGAATGGGGAAATTGCCTTTGTTTAGACAATTATCGCAGATTAATTCAATAAAACCAGAAAACTGATAAGATGTATGAAATAGTCCTGAATTTTTGTTCATTTCCATCCCAACATTCACCAAACCTTTGGTTAAACTATTTGATTTAAACACTTCAAAGAACAAATCGTCTATAATAAATTCATAATCGTAAGTACCGTTAGGTAAACCTGCAATTTTTATTTCATATAAACTGGAAGAATGCACCTCCTTTAATTTTAGGGATTGCAAAAATAGCAATAAATATATTTTTTCTGCTGATTAAATCCTAGGAAGTCCAAGATTGAACTTTTCGGATTTTAAATCGGATTTTTGCAGTGGATTCTTAGCACTTTCAAAATAATTTAGTCTGTTATGGTGGATGGTGTTGGCAAGAAAGACAGCATGAATAAAAGAACCCGCATCTGCTTTCTTTTTCCCTGCCAAATCAAAAGCTACTCCATGATCTGGTGAGGTTCTAACTATGGGAAGCCCTGCGGTATAATTGACACCTGTTTCAAAACTCGCCAGTTTGAATGGAATAAGTGCTTGATCATGGTACATAGCCAAAATACCATCAAAATTTTTATAATTTTTTGACCCAAAAAATCCGTCTGAACCGTATGGACCAAAAATGTGCATATCATTTTGCAGTTGATCAATAACTGGAATGAGTACTTCTTGTTCTTCTTTACCTATTAAGCCGTTGTCTCCAGAATGCGGGTTTAATCCCAAAACTGCAATTTTTGGGTTTTTTATCAAAAAATCTTCTTCGAGACTTTGCTTCAACATTTGTGCTTTACTAATTATCAAATCTGCGTTTATGGATTCTGAAATTTGATTAACTGGGATATGCGTGGTAACCATGCCAATTTTCATTTCATCGCTGACCATAAGCATCATGTATGTTTCAATTTCAAATTTTTTTGCAAAAAACTCGGTATGTCCTCTAAAATCAAAGTCTGTATTCTGGACACTATGTTTGTCTATAGGAGCGGTCACAATATTCTGAATGTGCCCGTCCATTACATCTTGAATAGATTGTTTAAGTGCGGCTACTGCAAAATTTCCAGTTTCCTTGGTTGATTTGCCTATTTCTAAATCAAATTTTTTATCATTTACCCTACAAACATTAAGCTTACCGTCTTTTGCTTCTTTTGCATGCTCAATGAGGTGAATATTTTCCATCTCAAATTGGTGTAATTTGATTAGTTCTTTAAAATGGTAATGGTTTAGGTAGAGTACAGGCGTGTGGTGATTAAAAATTTCATTTGTCTGGTAGCAAAAAAAAATGATTTCAGGACCAACACCATTCAAATCCCCGGGTGTTATGCCGAGTCTTAACCTTTTATTAATTTCTCCCATTAAGAGTACAAAGTAAATCTTTCCTTCAATTCTATGTATTGTCTTTTTTGAAGAAATAGCTAAATTGCTTTAATGAAAAATGTTTTTTTCCTCTTATTGCTATGGTTTTTTCCTGCTCAATCCTGCTTTTCTCAAATATTAGATAGCTTTTCGTCCAAAACTGATTTTTTGGCGGGTCATTGGTATGGAGATACGGCCAATTTTACCGTTGAAGGTGGTGAGTTGGTAACAAAAGGTTCTGGAAATGAAATAGCTGCTATATTTCGAAAGACACATTTGCAGGATATTGAAAATTGGGCCTTTAAGCTTCAACTTGATTTTAATCCCTCTAGCGCCAATTTTTTTGATTTTATTCTACTTAGTGATTTTCCCAATTTAAGTAGTGCAAATGCTTATATCTTAAGGTTTGGAGGAACAGAAGATGAGTTAACCTTCTATCAACTTGTGAATGGGAAAGAGCAAAAAATACAATCATGGGCGAAAGGAATTTTGAATCAAAACCATAGCGCTATTTCAATAAAAATAAGTAAGAATGAATTTCATACGTGGAGTTTTATGATGGATACAAGTACAGCAGGAAGTCAGTGGTTGCCTTTAGCAAGGTTTTCTTACGATGTTCATTTTGAAAGCATATTTACAGGATTTTCTGTAAAGAGCACCACCACTCGATGGGGAAAGCACAAGGTAGATTATGTATCCGTTCAAGGTAAAAAAAGACACAATTTCTTCTTGCCTAAAATTACATCAATTCAAAAAATAGCCGATGAGAAATTGTTATTTGTGTTTAACTACAATTTTTCGACTGACAGCCTATCTAATGAGAATTTTTTTTTTGCGAAAAAATCTAGATCAAAACATATCGGTAAGGCAATTTGAACAAATTGATTCAAGAAGTTTAGAACTATCCATAGGCGAAGCCTGGGAACCGGGTGATTTTTTACATGTAAGCATGAAGCGCATTCCAGATTTCTTCGGTCAATATTTAGATACTGTAGTTAGAATTAGGTGGCCACCACTACCCAAGGCTGGTGAAATTGTAATAAATGAAATTTTATTTGATCCTGGTGATTTTTCTTACCAAGGACTTCATGGTCAGCAAGGTCATGAGTTTTTTGAAATAGCGAATTTTATTAACGATACTTTTGATCTACAGGATATAGGTATTTCTATTTTAGGCAAAAAACAAGGTCTTGGCACTGGTTTACTTTTACCAAAACAGATCATTGCTTTTACCGAAGACACCTCAGCAACGTGGCAACAATTTGGCACTTTTTTAAATCAAAATTTGTATCAAATAAATTTTGAAAAATCATTAAAGAATGATGGGGGTAATTTGCAACTATTCAGGCAAAAAGATAGCTTTATTATAGACGAGGTAAATTACAATACCGCTATGCACTATGAACTATTAATTGATACAAAAGGTGTGAGTTTAGAGCGAAAAAGATTGGATTGGCCAAGCAGTAATATAAACAACTGGACTTCTGCATCTGCTTATGCCAATTTTGGAACGCCAGGTTATGTGAACTCACAGAAAATTAGTTTTTTTTCTGCTGTTTCAGAGGTGAATTTTTCAAATCAACAAAAAATTTTGGCTCATAATAATGGGAAATTTTTAGACCACTTGAACATGGAGATTCTATTCCAAAAATCCGGGTTTTTACTTAGTTCTGCTATTTATGACATCTTTGGAAGGGAAATAAAAAATCTGGCCAACAATAAATATTGTGCTCAAGTGGAAATTCTATCTTGGAATGGTATTGCCCGTTCTGGTTTGCCAGCGCCTGTAGGTAACTATATTTGGCTGTTAGAAGTATATCATCCAGATGGGGAAAAGTGGGTAAAGAAATATAGAATTACCCTTTTATGATCATATAAATTATTTCTTTGTCAAGAAGAAGAAGAAATGCTATTTTTGCCCTCCAAAATTTTTCAAGGAATTTATGAAACGCACATTTCAGCCAAGTAGAAGAAAAAGAAGAAATAAGCATGGTTTTAGAGAGCGAATGAGCACTGCAAGTGGCAGAAAAGTTTTGGCTTCAAGACGCTCAAAGGGCAGAAAAAAGCTTACGATTTCTGACGAACCTCGCTTCCGTTAGAAAATGAAATGATGCCTGTTATAAATTTAAACAGGCCATGAAAAAAAAGTATTCAAATACATTTCCAAAATCTCAGAAACTAAACTCTAAAAAAGATATAGAACTTCTTTTTGGGTCGCATGCAACTAAAAGCATTTCTAAAGGGTTGTTGGCACGCTGGATTCTATTTGAAGAACGTAACCTGCAATCGAAGTACCTAATAATTGTTCCAAAAAAGCGGATTGCTAAGGCGGTCTTGAGAAATTATATCAAAAGATGTATGCGTGAAGGAATTAGAAAAAACAAAGGACCCTTTGAGGAATACTTGAGTCAAAAAGGTCAGTATATTCATTTGGCATTTATTTACCAAAATGAAAACCCGATAAAAGCATCTGATATAGAAGAGTTAATGAAAAAAGGCATAAAAAAAGTTTGGCATGAATTGGAAACAAATTATTAGGAAGATATTTATTCTCCCAATTAAGTTATACCAGCTGCTTCTCTCTCCAATTTTGCCCAATGCTTGCAGATTTACGCCTACTTGCTCACGATACAGTGTAGAGGCAATCTTAAAACATGGTATTATAAAGGGTACTTGGTTGTCAATTAAAAGGATAAGTCGCTGTCATCCGTGGGGCAGCCATGGACACGACCCTGTTCCCTAAATATTTATCTTCGCTTTCTAAATGAATCATAAATTCAGAAAATATAACTGGGTTTGGGTAGTCTCATTTATCATTGGCCTATCCGCCTGGAGATACAAAACGCTTGTTGATTACTTCGAAATCAGTAAAAACCTGGACATTTTCGCAGAAGTTTACAGAAAAGTAAACCAAACATACGTTAATGAGGTATTGCCGGGCGAGCTTATTCAAGTTTCTATTGATGCCATGCTCAAGAGCTTAGACCCTTATACAAATTATTATTCAGAAGCACAAGCAGAAGAGTTTAGACTACATGCGACTGGCTCATACAATGGTATTGGTTTGACTTTATCTAACAGAGAGGGTAAAATAATGGTAACCAATGTCTTTAAAGGATTTCCTGCAGATAAAGCGGGTATTTTAGTAGGTGATCAAATTGTACACGTCAATAAACAAGAAATAACTGGAAAAAAGACAAAGGATTTGGCGCCTTTACTAAATGGCTCACCAGGAACGGAAATGGTTTTGGGTGTGCACAGAAGAGGAAAAGATAAGGAGTTTATAGTAATGAGAGAAAAGGTGTTGATGAAAAATGTAACGCATGCCCAGCAAGTAAGTGATGATATTATTTATATAAAACTAAACGGATTTTCTTTTAATGCCGCCAAAGAAGTTGAAGCATCTATAAAAAAACATAGCACTGAAAAAGATCCAAAGGGTATAGTAATTGATTTAAGAGGAAATGGAGGAGGCCTGTTATTAGAAGCTATAAAAATTGTAAATATTTTTATAGATAAGAACAAGCTGGTTGTGAACACCAAAGGACGGTTAGAAAAAGAAAATATAACTTACCAAACGTCTAGAACTCCGATAGATACAAACGTGAATGTAGCCATTTTAATTGATAACAATTCAGCTTCAGCCTCAGAAATTGTAGCAGGAAGTTTACAAGATTATGATAGAGCAGTTGTAGTCGGTCAGCGCTCTTTCGGTAAAGGACTTGTCCAAAAACCTATTTCATTGAGCTATAATACGCAAATGAAAATAACCGTTTCAAAATATTTTTTGCCTTCTGGCCGCCTTATTCAAGAGCTGGATTATAGGCAATCCAATTCATCAAAAAAGAATCAAAATAGGGCCAGTTATAGAACAAAAAATGGTCGCACCGTCAAAAGTGGTCAAGGTATAATGCCTGATATTTTGGTAAGCAATCCAAAAGCAAAAGAGACCTTGGAGATGCTCCGAAGAGGCTGGCTGATTTTTGATTTTGTCACCCAATTACAAAAACAATATGGTGAGTGCAAAATAGAATTTAAAATGAATGATGAAGATTATGCTCAATTTAGAAAATTCATAAACAAAAAAGATAGTTTGTACAAATCGGCGAATCAAATTCGATTAGAAAAGTTGATTGCCCATGCTGAGCAGGAGAAAGACAACCTAGAGTTACTAAAAAAACTTAGAGAAAGCTTAGAAATTACCAAACGACTTGATTCCAAAAAGTTAGACGACTATAAGCCAGCCATAAAAAGAGAAATTGAAATGGAATATGTAAAACGATATTGGCACAATAAGGGCGCAGTGCAAAATGCATTAAACTCAGATTTAGTTCTAGAAAAAACCATAAATATCTTAAAAAATGATTCCTTGTACCATAAAACTTTACGACAGAGTCATGATTAAACTGTTTCTTTTGTTATTTGTTTTTGCCTCATTAGGGGCAATACTTTCAGGCTTGCTAGGCGTAGGTGGTGGAATTGTTTTTGTTCCTTTATTAGATTTTTTTTACGGTCAATTTGATTTACAAGTCAATGAAATCCCAAGATATATATTAGCTAATTCTATCACTGCGACACTTCTTGCCAGCACTACAAGCGCAATAAAACATTATAAAAATGGCGCAAGAGTTTATAGAAAATCCCTAAAAATTGCCTCTACAGCTATATTTTCTTCCTTACTTGTCACATACTCCATTACTCAGATGGATTGGTATCAGATAAAAGATTTTAAGATGATTTTTCTATCTTTATTGCTACTAGTAGCGATAAAAATGTTGTTGCCAATTAAAGAGAAAGTAATGAGTCAGTCAAACCAAAAATACTTTTTTGTGGGTCTATTAACTGGAGTAGTTGCTGCCCTTTCTGGATTAGGAGGAGGTGTTATTATGGTTCCACTTTTGACATTTTATTGCGGAGAGAAATTAAAAAAATCAAGTCAAATTTCAATAACGGCTATTGCATTCTTTATGTTGCCAAATGCGCTCTATTATCTTTTATCAATACCAGAACTACCCCTTTCAAATCACTTAGGTTATGTAAATATTTTTGCACAAGTCATCATATTTTGTGCAGTCTTTATTTTTTCACCTTTGGGCATACGTTTAGCGAATAATCTCTCAAACCGACTTATTCAAAGTATTTTCGCGACTTTATTACTTCTTATCGTCATACGTTATGTTGTACAAATATTTTATTAGTATTTCCATTTTCATATTTACTTTCCTTCCTTCCGGTAAAGCTCAAAAGCTGAACAGAAAAGAAAAAAAGCAAATAAAGTATACGCAATCTGTTGTGAAATTTTTGGCCTCAGATCGTTTAGAGGGAAGGGCTACAGGTTCTGACGGCGAAAAATTGGCCGTTGATTATATTAGCAATCAATTTAAAAAATTAGCTATTGGTGCATATGAAGAAGACAATTACATTCAAAAATTTGAAATTATCACTTTGCGGATTGCTTCTGGAGAATGCTACATCAAAACAGATTCCCAAAACTTTGAAGTATTTAAAAGTTTTTATCCATTAAGTTATAGCAACAATTCCTCGGATATTAAAGCTGAACTGGTTGATATTGCTTATGGTATACCCTATACTGAGACCTATAAAAAAGGATATAAAAAGAAAAATGTTTTAGGAAAAATTTGTTTAGTAAACATTTCAAGCCCGGATGGCATTCATCCTCACTCAAAACACCTTGCTTGGCATGGCATTCAGAAGAGAGTTGATGAATTAGCTAGCCAAGGAGCCAAATGTGTTATTTTTCATTCTTTTGATGGTCAAATGTCTAAACCTCAAGGCCACTTGAAAAAAATCAAAAAAACTTCGAGTATACCCGTTTTATTCATTGAAGATAGCGATTTACATGATTGTATAGGACAAGAAATTCAAGTTAATGTAAAAATTCTTACGCAAAAGGGTTTTGGGAATAATGTTGTAGCATTTGTAGATAACAAAGCCAAAAATACCGTTGTAATTGGTGCGCACCATGATCACCTAGGTTATGGAGAAATATCAGGAGCTTATCCAAGCAACTCCGGGAAAATACATAATGGAGCAGATGACAACGCTAGTGGAGTAGCAGGGTTGCTTCTATTGGCCAAAAAATTAAAAGAGAACAAAAAAGCAAAAAGAAATAATTACCTATTCATAACTTTTAGTGGAGAAGAAATGGGCTTATTAGGAAGTAAATTTTTTGCTGAAAATACAAGCTTTCCTCTAGAAAAAATCAACTACATGTTCAATTTTGACATGATAGGAAAATTGAGAAAAAGCCCAACTACATTAGTTGTGAATGGTGTTGGAACTTCTTTAAATTTTGATTTTTGGCAAGATTCAAGCAAGTATAAAAAATTAGGATTCGATAAAGTGAAAGTAACCAAAAGTGGTATTGGCGCCTCTGATCATTCATCGTTTTACTTAAAAAATATTCCCGTTTTACATTTCTTTACTGGTCAGCACGGAGATTACCATAAACCTGAAGATGATTACGAGAAACTAAATTATTATGGAATTGTACAAATTGTAAATTTCGTTGAAGACTGGATTGAGGATTTAAATAAAAAAGGCAAAATAAACTTTCAAAAAACAAAATCAGAACAAAGTGCAAAAATGCGTTTCCCAGTTACACTTGGCATTATGCCAGACTATGTATTTGACGGAGAGGGATTAAGAATAGACGGAATTACTGAAGGAAAACCAGCGCACAAGGCTGGGATAAAAGCAGGCGATATATTGGTAAATTTGGATGGAAAAATGATCACCAATATTCAGGATTATATGAAAATTTTGTCAAGTTTGAAAAAAGGACAAAAAACTGAGGGCGCAGTCAAAAGAAAAGACAAAGTTATTGGCATTTCTGTTCAATTTTAATGAAAGCACGTGTACTTAAAGCAGGAGGTACATGGAATGTGGTTCAAACCTCGGTTGGTGAAATTGTAAAAACTAGACTCAAAGGAAAATTAAGGTTACAAAATTTTGAATCCAATAATCCTATTGCTGTTGGAGATTGGGTTGAACTATCAAGAGAAAAAGATGATTGGTTGATAAAATTTATCTACGAAAGGGAAAATTCCATCGAAAGACAATCAACTAAAATAGGCAAACAAGTACAAATACTTGCTGCAAATATTGATCAAGTTGTTATAATAATGAGCCTTAAAAATCCTAAATCAAGCTTAGGTTTTTTAGATAGAATTTTGGTTTCAGCAGAGAGCAGCCAGGTTAAAGCATGCATTCTATTTAACAAGATTGACTTACTCTCAAAAAATGAAATTGAGCAAGCTTACTATTGTGAAGAAGCGTATCAAAAATTGGGTTACACATGTAGATTAATTTCATTAAAAGAAAAGAATGGAATCATAGAAATATCAAAAATTGTCCGTGGTAAACTGAGCTTACTTATTGGCAATTCCGGTGTTGGTAAATCTACTTTGGTAAATAGTTTAGATGAGCGTAAAAATCGTCTAGTGGGAAAAATTTCTGAAGCAAATTCAAAAGGTAAACATACCACAACGCTTGCAGAACTCCTTTTCTTAGAAAATAATAATACCATGATTATAGACGCCCCAGGGATAAAGGAATTTGGGCTTTATTCAATAAAACCTGATAAATTGAGGTGGACATTCCCTGAGTTTTTGCCCTACCAAAAAAAATGTAAGTTTAGCGACTGTATGCATAAGAATGAACCACATTGCGAGGTAAAATTGGCCGTGGCAGAAAAAAAAATACAGTTAAGGAGGTACAATTATTATTTAGAGTTGCTCAATGAGCTGCAGTGAGGACTTTTCTACTTCCCAAGTGTGGTCTGCTAAAAGACGTACCCCACTCAAAAATTCATCAAATGGATGGCCATTGCGCCAATCTTTTGGGGACAACAAACTCAAAATATTTCTCCCCTCTTTTTTATACAAAAAATAATTTTGACCAATTACTGGCTTAAATTTTATTTCAGCTTGGTAAATCTGATGAGAAATTTCCAACCGATTTTCAATTTCTTTGGCTTGCTTAATTAACTCCTCTGCCTGTCTTTTCAGCATCTTTATCTGTTGATTGGCTTGATGCGTCATAGCTTCAAGTGCGTTGGCTTGCACTTTGTTCTTGTCAATTGGATTAATTGGTGGAGAAGAAACACTTAAAGGTATTGGGGACAATCGGCTGGGTCCAGTATAATATTCGTTTGATTTATTTTCTTTTTTTTCAGCCATTTTTTAATTTATGGTGTTTATACTACATGAACAAACTAAACCTTGCATTTGTGTTTCCTTTGGGAATTCTTTTGTCTTGTACAAAGACTTTAGGTAGACAAGGCAACATGAAGTTGGTAAAAAAGTCAATTTATGAATATAGTTTTAAGAGGCTAAATGGAGAAACTGTTTCTATGCAAGATTTTAAAGGCAAATATATCTTGATTGTCAATGTTGCCTCAAGATGTGGCTATACGAAGCAATATAAATCCTTGCAAAGTCTATATGAAAAATACCAAGATAAATTAGAAATTATTGGATTTCCATGTAATCAATTTGGATGGCAAGAGCCAGGAACAAGTTCAGAAATTCAAAGTTTTTGCGAAACTACATACGGCGTAACTTTTACTATGGCAAATAAGGTTGATGTAAAAGGTGATAAACAAGACCCTATATATCAATTCCTTACCAATCAAGTTGTAAATGGCAAAAAAGACATTTCTGTGTCTTGGAATTTTAATAAATTCTTGGTTTCTCCTGAAGGAGATTGGTTGGCTCATTTTAATTCAGGAATCCAGCCTGAGAGTGATAAAATTACTTCTTTTCTTCAGTAGTTTTTTCTTCTTCCTTTTTGGGTAAATCTTCTCCTTCTTGAAAAGGTCTTGATCCAATTAGGTCTTCAATGTCACTTTTGAATAAAAGTTCCTTCTCTAAAAGCGCTTGAGCAATTATTTCTACTTGATCTTTCCTGTTTTTTATAATCTGGAGCGTTCGTTTATACGCTTTATCGATGATCGCCCTAACTTCTTCGTCAATTAGTTTTGCTGTATTTTGAGAATAAGGTTTGTCGAAAGCGTAGGCTTCGGTTTGAGGATTAAATGAGATATTCCCTATTTTTTCATTCATACCATATAAGGTAACCATTGCATAAGCCATATTGGTAATTCGTTCTAAATCATTTTGAGCACCAGTTGATATTTTATCAAAGAAAATTTTCTCTGCAGCTCGCCCACCTAATGTCATACACATAGAGTCAAGGAGTTGCTCGGTTCTGTATAAATACTGTTCTTTTGGTAAATATTGAGCAAAACCTAGTGCAGCAATTCCTCTAGGGATTATAGAAACTTTTACCAAAGGATCAGCATGTTCTAAATTCCAACCGACTATGGCGTGACCGGCTTCGTGGTAAGCCACGATCTTTTTTTCTTCTGGTGAAATTATTTTGTTTTTCTTCTCCAACCCTCCAATTACACGATCTATTGCATCATTAAAATCTTGATTATCAACTTGCTTTTTGTCATGTCTTGCTGCAATAAGTGCAGCTTCATTGGCAACGTTTGCTATATCAGCTCCTGCAAAGCCGGGAGTTTGTGCGGCGAGCTTAGACTGGTCAATATCGTTACCAACTTTAATATTTTTGAGGTGCACCTTGAAAATATCTTCTCGGCCTTTCAAATCGGGCTTATCAATTGATATTGTCCTATCAAAACGCCCAGGTCTTAGTAGTGCAGAGTCTAAAATATCAGGGCGGTTGGTGGCTGCAATAATGATAACAGCGGTATCTGTTGCAAAACCGTCCATTTCCGTAAGTAACTGATTAAGGGTGTTTTCTCTTTCGTCATTGGAACCTTGCATCATATTTTTACCCCTAGCTCTTCCAATCGCGTCAATTTCATCAATAAAAATAATACTAGGGGCTTTCTCTTTGGCTTGTCGGAAAAGGTCTCTGACTCTACTTGCGCCTACTCCTACAAACATTTCAACAAAATCAGAACCGGAAAGTGAAAAGAAGGGGACTTCTGCTTCTCCTGCAACAGCTTTGGCCAATAGTGTTTTTCCTGTACCTGGAGGGCCAACCAATAAAACACCTTTTGGAATTTTGCCTCCTAAATCAGTGTATTTTTTCGAATTTTTCAAGAAATCAACAACTTCCACTACTTCGATTTTGGCCTCATCTAGCCCCGCTACATCTTTAAAAGTAACGCTCACATTGGTGTTTTTGTCAAAAAGCTTAGCTCTAGACTTTCCAATATTGAAAATTTGCCCAGCGCCTCCGCCACTTTGGCCACCCATCCGTCTCAAAAGGAAAAACCAGAAAAATCCAAAGATTCCAATAAAAATCAGCCAATTGAATATGGTACCAAAATAGTCTGTCTGTTCTTTTTTTGGTGTCAATACAACCCTATTTTTTTCAGGTATGTCCTTTTGTAACTCTTGTACTTTATCTGAAAAATCCTTCCAATCATAGCCGATGTCTTCAATCACATAATTGGCTCCACCCGGAACGGAAAAAATATTTTTATTTTTTCCTTTACTATCTAATTCTTTTTTGGCTTCAGGGCTAAGGTAAATTTCCGCTCTTTTTCTATTGTAAACTTTTATTTCCTTTACTTTTCCTTCCTGAACCAATTCATAAAATTTTTGCTGTGAAATGTCTTTTGGCTTAGAATTTGGTAGGAAGCTAAATGCAAGAAACAAACCACCAATTAGAACATATATCCAAATGGGGTTGAATTTATTCCCTTTGGGTGAATTGGGTTTGTTGGTTTTATTAAAAGGGTTGTTGTTTCCTTTTTTATTTTGGTTTGATGAATTGTTCACAGTTAGTTGTGCATTGAAGGGCAAAGACTATGCCTTTGGTTAAACATTGAACAAATTAACTCAGTAAATGATTTCTAAAAGTCAAATTGGCAGAATATTTTAATTTATTTGCAAATATGTCCCAAGAAATAACAATTGATTTGAGCAAACAGTTGAGTGACCTAAAAGAACAAGGGTTATTTAAAAAAGAGCGCGTAATTGTGGGCGAGCAAGGTGCTAAAATAAAGTTAAGCGATGGCAAAGAGGTTTTAAACTTTTGTGCCAATAATTATTTGGGTTTGTCTTCACATCCTGAAGTTATCAGCGCTGCCAAAGATACCATTGACTCCCATGGATTTGGAATGTCTTCGGTACGTTTTATCTGCGGTACTCAAGATATTCACAAGATCCTTGAAAATAGAATTGCCCAATTTTTAGGGACCGAAGATACCATTCTTTATGCTGCGGCTTTTGATGCAAACGGGGGCGTTTTTGAGCCATTGCTTGGTGCGGAGGATGCAATTATTAGCGACGCACTTAATCATGCCAGTATTATTGACGGTGTAAGGTTGTGTAAAGCAGTTAGGTATCGATTTAAGCACGGAGATATGCAAGATTTAGAAGAAAAACTTATTGTAAGTCAATCTCAAAAAAATCGCATTATCGTTACGGATGGCGTATTTTCAATGGATGGCTCCATTGCTAAACTTGACAAGATAGTCTTCCTAGCTAAAAAATATAATGCATTGGTAATGGTAGATGAATGCCATGCCACGGGTTTTGTAGGCAAAACTGGGCGTGGAACACATGAGCTTAAGGGTGTATTAGGAGAAATTGATATAATAACTGGAACATTGGGCAAAGCTCTTGGAGGTGCTTCGGGGGGATTTACAACAGGTAAAAAAGAGATTATTGAAATGCTTCGACAAAAGTCAAGACCCTATTTATTTTCAAATACCTTAGCTCCAAGTATTGTAGGTGCTTCGATTAAGGTTTTTGATATGCTAGAAAAAACTACTGATTTAAGAGATAAACTAGAACAGAATGCACTCTATTTTAGAAAAGAAATGGGGGAAGCAGGTTTTGACATCAAGCCGGGGGAGCACCCCATTGTGCCTGTAATGTTGTATGATGCAAAAGTCTCGCAAATTTTCGCAGATAAACTTTTGGATGAGGGAATTTATGTTATAGGTTTTTTCTATCCTGTTGTCCCCAAAGGCGAGGCGAGAATTAGGGTCCAAATTTCAGCTGCCCATTCACAAGAGCAATTAGAAACGGCAATAAAAGCATTCATAAAAATAGGTAAGAAATTAAATGTGATAAAATGAAAATACGTTTAGACAATAAAACGGCGCTGATAGGAGGTGCTTCCAAGGGAATTGGCAAGTCGATTGCTGACCAAATCGCATCTTCAGGAGGTAGGTGTATTTTGATGGCGAGAGATAAAGAAAAGCTAGAACAAATTGCAAAAAAATTGGAAGGTGAAAGGCATGAAATTTTGCAATGTGATGTAACAGATCACCAGTCTTTAGAACAAAAAGTTCGTTTGTTAGACGTAGATATAATTATAAATAATACTGGCGGTCCTCCAAGTGGTTCTCTTTTAGATTCTTCTGCTGATGACCTTCAAAGAGCTTTCGATCTGCATGTAAAAAGTAGCCAAATTATAGCGCGTTTGTTGGTTCCAAAAATGAAGCAAAGGAATTGGGGCAGAATCATAAATATAATTTCAACCTCAGTAAAGCAACCTATTAATAATTTGGGAGTAAGTAATACAATTAGAGGTGCTATGGCCAATTGGAGCAAGACGTTATCAAATGAGTTGGCTCCATTTGGTATTACGGTAAACAATATTCTACCTGGTGCGACACAAACAGATAGACTCGATGAGATTATCAGCAAAAAAGCAAAATCTTTGACAATATCTCAAGAACAGGCAGCCCACAAAATGATAAAAGCAATTCCTGCAGGTAGATTTGCCCAACCTGAAGAAATTGCTTTTACAGCTTGTTTTTTGTCCTCAGAGAAAGCGGCCTACATCAATGGAACCAATTTGGTAGTAGACGGTGGTAGGACCTCTTCTCTCTAATTTAATTGAAATAAAATAGGCAACCTAAAACGCATAGGTACAGCTTTATCTCTTTGTTTGGCAGGTGTCCATCTCGGCATGGCTTTCACAACACGCATAGCCTCTTCTTCTAAACCAAATCCAAATCTTCTTTTCCCAAGAATTTGAACGTCTCTGATTGACCCATCTTTCCATACAACAAATTGAACCATCACCCTACCTTGTATTTCATTTTCGTTGGCCATAGGAGGGTATTCTAGGTTTTCAGCAAGATATCTATTTCTCGCAGCATCACCGCCTGGGAAAGATGCTTTTTCTTGTACTTGGAAAAATTCAAAAATTTCGTTGGTTTCTTCGACTTCGTCTCCGTCATCAATATCTACAACGGGCTCAATTTCTGTTTCTTGATCCACCTCTGTTTCTTCAATTTCAGGTTGATCTTCTTCTATAATTTCATCGTCCTCAACAATCTCCAACTCTGGTGGAGCAGGTGGCGGGGGAGGGAGTTTCTTTTCTTGAACTGTTGCATCAATAATTTCGATGTCCTCGTCAATTACCAAGTCTCCTAAGCTTGATTCATATTGTGGTTTGCTTTTTAAATTGAATGCCACCAAGACTGTGCCTAATGACAAAATCATTCCCACTCGCAAGAACATAGAGCGTTTCTTGCCTAAGTCAATTTCTGGATTTTTTTTAATTTTCATAATGCTTTTTTCTTGGTTTATTCTTTCTTCTCTGTAAAAGTAAATGCTAACCTACCAGATTGCTGTACTCTTCAGCGGTCATTAATTCAATCATCTGGTTTTCGTCTTCCATTTTTATTTTAATCATCCAACCCGCTTCATAAGGTTGATCATTCACTTTTTCGGGATTTTGTTCCAGTGAGTTATTGAACTCAATGATTTCACCTGCAACGGGCATAAAAAGATCAGATACAGTTTTAACGGCTTCTATGGTGCCAAAAGTATCTCCTTGCCCCAATTTTTCACCTTCTGTTTCAATTTCTACAAAAACAATATCTCCTAATTCACTCTGCGCGAAATCGGTAATACCTACAGTTGCAATGTTGTTTTCAACTAATACCCATTCGTGGTCTTTACTGTACTTTAAATTCTCAGGAAATCTCATTGTGATTGCGAAGAAAAGTAAAAAAAATAGCTTGAAAAAATCTAAGTGTTGCTTTTAACTTTTTTCTTTCCAACAAGTAAAATCAAGTTGCCAATTTTTTGTTTTAAATCTGACCGATGCACTATAAAATCTATAAATCCGTGTTCTTTTAAAAATTCGGAACTCTGAAAACCTTGCGGAAGATCCTTGCCAATAGTCTCTTTTATTACACGTGGGCCAGCAAAACCAATAAGTGCTTTAGGTTCAGCAATATTGAAATCTCCAAGCATGGCAAAACTAGCAGTAACACCGCCGGTTGTTGGATTTGTGAGTAGAGAAATGTAGGGTAAACCTGTCTTTTGGTAAATGGCTAATTTGGCGGATGTTTTTGCCATCTGCATTAGTGAAAATGCGGCTTCCATCATTCTTGCTCCGCCAGATTTTGAAATGATGATTAAAGGAGTTGTTTCTTGAGTGGCTTTATCAATGGCCCTGGCAAGAATTTCACCAACAGCAGAACTCATAGATCCTCCAATAAACCTAAAATCCATCGCTGCAATAACTGTTTTGACGCCACTTATTTTTCCTATTGCAGCACTTGCAGCTTCATTAAGTTTTGTATTGGCAATTGCCTTTTCTATTCTGTCTTTATATTTCTTTGTATCTTGAAAATTTAAAGGATCAGCAGGCGATATGTTGTTAAATAATTTGGTGAATTTTTGATCGTCAAAAAGTATTTTGAAGTAGCTTTCAGCATCGATTTTGTGGTGGTGTCCACATTCTGGACAGACTTGTAAATTTGATAAGAAATCTTTTGTGGATATTGCAATTTTGCAAGATTCACACTTGTGCCACAAACCATCTGGGGTTGATTTTTTGTCCTCAGTTTTGGTTCTTATTCCTTCGCTAAGTCTTTTATACCAGCTCATTTCTAAGCAATTTTTATGTCGTTAGATAGGTAAACGTCTTGGACTGCATTGAGCAATAAAATGCCTTCTTCAATGGGCTTTTGAAAAGCTTTTCTCCCAAGAATTAAGCCTGCACCACCAGCTCTTTTATTGATAACAGCAGTCTTTACTGCATCAGCAAGATCATTTTCTCCTGATGCACCGCCTGAGTTGATTAAACTTGCTCTGCCCATGTATGCGTTCGCTATTTGATACCTCGTTAAGTCAATAGGGTTTTCTGATGTTAATTCACCATAAACTTTTGGATGTGTTTTGCCAAAACCTATGGCATTATAGCCGCCATTATTGGTGGGTAGCTTTTGCTTTATAATATCTGCGTGAATTGTTGACCCAATGTGAATGGCTTGACCAGTAAGATCAGCAGAGGTATGGTAGTCTATTCCATCTTTTTTGAAAGCGTCGTTTCTGGTGTATGTCCATAATATGGTGGCCATTCCCAAATCGTGTGCTCGTTCAAAAGCCTGGGCCACTTCTTGTATTTGTCTTTCGGCTGTTTCATGACCAAAATATATTGTTGCACCTACGGCAGTTGCGCCAAGTTCCCAAGCCCTATCAACAGATCCGAACATAATTTGGTTATTTGTATTGGGGTAGCTTAAAAGTTCGTTGTGGTTAATCTTTACTACAAAAGGAATTTTATGGGCATATTTTCTTGCAACAGACTCCAAAACACCAAAAGTAGAAGCTACCGCATTGCAGCCAGCATCTAGTGCTAATTTTACAATGTTTTCAGGATCAAAATATATTGGGTTCGGTGCAAATGAAGCTGATGCTGAGTGTTCTATACCCTGATCAACAGGAAGAATGGAAAGGTAACCAGTATTCCCAAGACGCCCGGATCCATAAAGTGCTTGCAAACTTTTCAGCACTTGAATAGAACGATCAGAATGTGCCCAAACATCTTCAACATGTGTGGGAGAGGGGCAGTGAAGGTTAGATTTTGGTATGGCGGGGTTTGAAAACTGAAGCAAACTATCAGCATCTTGGCCCAATAGATTTTTTATATCATTGAGGGTCATAGTCTAAAATTTATACGAAGTTAAATATCCCTTTTAAATATGGTAATCATTTGGCATTTATGTTGTTCCTTTTTTAACAACAGACTAACTTGCAAATATCAAAATGATAGAGGTTCTAGAGATTCACGATAATTTTTTGGAAGGAGTGTATACCATTCGAGAAAAAGTTTTTGTTGAGGAACAAAATGTTTCTAAAGAAGAAGAATATGATGAATTTGAACTTGCTAGTACACATTTATTGGCTAGCATAGATAAAAAGCCTGTTGGAACTTGTAGAATTAGGAAAACGAAAAGTGGAGTAAAGTTGGAGCGGTTTGCTGTTTTGAAAAATTATCGTAAAATGGGCGTGGGAAAAGCGCTTCTAAAAAAGTGTCTAGAAATATTACAAAATGAAAGCTACATATACTTGCACGCTCAGGTGCAGGTAGTAGATTTTTATTCTTCTTTTGGTTTTGAGGTGTTTGGAAATGAATTTGTAGAAGCCAACATCTTGCACAGGTCGATGCACCTAAAAAAGACTCGATAAAATGGCCAATGCAAGTGCAGAACAAATAGCAATTGCCTTATAAATATTTAGTTTATGATCCTCACTATTTTCAAAAATAATGGTGGTGCTTATGTGTAAAAAAACTCCGATAACCATGGCTGAAATGGTGCGAGTAAAATCAGGATTATTTGGAAGTACATAATGTCCTAAAAGTATACCGATTGGCACCAATAAAGAATAACCAACACCAACAAGAATGAGTTGGTGTATTTTCCAGTTCATTGCTCTAAGCAAGATGATAAGGGTGAATGCTGCGGGAATTTCATGAAAACCAATTCCTACTACCAATTGATACAGGACTTTGGATTCAAAAAATTCTCCTCCAATTGCAGTTCCTTCGAGTAAAGCATGTATTGCTAGTGCAAAAAATAAAATTATGGGGTGTTTTTTTGTGTCACTATGACTGTGCCCATGTTCTATTCCTTGAGAGAAAAGATCTAAAACAATTTGTAGAAAAAACCCCAAAAGTACCCAATAACCCATTTTTGAATAGCCAGTAGAAAATACTTCTGGGATTAAATGAAGCATGGTTATGGATAAAATATATGCACCCCCAAAAGCTAAGAATAACTTTAGATGCTTTTTTAGTTTTTTAGGTGAGAAAATTCCTAAAACAGCTCCGACCAACGGAACAAATGAAAGAAGAATTAAAAGTTTCAAATCTTATGGTCCATTCTCTCGCAGAGAATAAATCGGCACAATTTTACCACAATCCAACCAATGAAACCACCAAAAATTGCTCCAACTAGAATATCTATAGGAAAATGGGCTCCCACATAAATTTGGGAAACCCCTATAGCACTTGCCCAAAACAAAAATAAACTAGTAAGGGGTTTACTATTGGTTCTATTTTTTATCATAGATGAAAAAAAAATCGCCAGGGAAAAATGATTACAAGCATGACTAGAAATGAAACTAAAACTGTTGCGACAATCAATTAGTAAATACATACTTTCTTGGATAATAGCTGTATTACACGGTCGAGGTCTTTGAACCCATGGTTTAATAATACCTGAGCTGAAAAAGTCTGCTAATGCCACCGTAATTATTGCACCTAAAATAACGTAAATTGATTTTAGCTGATATTTATAAATGAAAAATACAATTAGGAAAAGGTATAATGGGAGCCATATCCACTTATTTCGAATTATTGGTAGTAGGGAATCAAAAATGGGGTTGCTTAGACCTTGATTGACAAAAGAGAATATGGCATAATCAATATTTTCTATCAAATTATTCAAAATGTATATTTTTCACAATATCCATTACTCAACAAGGGTGTTTCTTGATTGTTTGCGACACAACTCATCAATAATTAGCTTATCCTGCCCATAGATATCAAAAAAGTATTGAATTTTATCGTCCTCACTAAATGAAATTGTTCTGTAATCAAAGAAAATGCAAATTGGGTCATCTAAAAAAATAATTTTGGTGCTGTCTTCAATTTGGTCATAGAGTAAGGTATCCGTTTCCCATTGCTTCTCTAATTCCTGATCTAATGGTTTTTGCCCCATCATCATTCTAAATTCATCGCGACTTATCTTTTTGTTTTGTCGAATTAAAAATTCACCTATTTCTATTGGCTTTTCTACCCTCACGCATCCGTGGCTAACAGATCTTTGGGCGTTTTCAAATTTCGATTTTTGCGGGGTGTCATGAAGATAGATGCTAAATGGGTTAGGGAATATAAATTTTATTCTTCCAAGTGCATTGAATTCACCAGCCTTTTGTTTGATGTGAAAGGGTTGTTTATCTGCCTTGTAGAGGTCCCAATTTATCGTATCACCGTCTATTAGTTTGTTGTTTTGATAGACCTCGTAGTGATGGTCTGATAGATAGCAGGAATCTTTTTTCATGAGATGCCACATTTCTCTCATGACAATACTCTTTGGTACACCCCACTTGGGGTTTACTACCATGTACCTAATTTTTGAGTGAATTTGTGGTGTTTCGAAATTGACAGGTTTGTGGTACCATTTTTTTGTTTCCAAAAATTTTGAGAGTTTTTCGTTATAGTTTTTAGGCTTTTTCTTTCCAATACAAATTTTTTGAGACCTTATACTGTCTAAATAGTGCAGATATAGTTTGTATTCTGGCAGGTTAACGTATACAAAAGGAGTTTTTATAGATTGTAGTTTAAACCACCTGCATCTCTCCATATTGGCTTGTATCTGTGCAATTTTCTCTTGTTTAGAAAAGTTTAACGCCAAGATAGTATTTAAGCCTAAGACCCCGTCAGGATGGAGACCGTAGTCTTCTTGAAGATTTTTTACCGCATTAAATAGTTTTCTGTTGTAAGTTTCTGATGATGACAGTGCAGAATCTTTTACATCTAAATATCCTTTGTTTATCAAAATAGCAGTCAATTCACTAATATGATCGAAAGGCTCATTTAGCCTTAATTTAATTGTGTTGAGTGCTTGTACTTCAATATTTTGTATATCCTCCTCATTATTCTCTAGTTCTCGTAAAAGAGCAAGCTTAAGTTTTTGGTATTCAATATGATTCTCATTGGAAGGACTTTCAATAGTTTTTTTGAAGTATTTATAGTCAAGTGGAGCGTAAATATCAAAGTTATTAGGTGTGTCAATGGGCAACATATAATTGCTCCCGAAGAGTTGTAAAGGGTTTATTCTACCAAATACTTTATCGTGCTGTAAAGCTATTAGCCCATCAGAGATAAGAATTTCAATATGCGCAAGCTGTTTGTAAAGAGAATCAAAATCATTACTCAGTTTATGAAGTGATTGCTTAATGGAATTTGCATGATAGAATGTTGGATTCAGGCCATCAAATTCTGCTGAGAATAACAACTCAATCAGCGCTAATTTTTTTAATGAATCATTTCTGAGCGGATGCCAAATAGAATTATAAGAATGGGACTTATAGAACTGCTTCAATTCTTCTGGATAAGTGATATCCGAAATCTCTTTGGTAAGAAGCAATTTGATTTCACTGGATAGCTGACTTAATTCAAAGTCAATGGGCGCCTTCTCAGTCTCAGGTTTTGAACATGCTAAGATCAGTAAGCAATAGAAAAGAAAGAGAACACTTGCTTTCCAGTCTTTTCTACTTGTATATGTTTCCATCACTATAATTGGTGATCAATTAAACAACTTATCTTTCGGAAGATACACTTCTTGATTTAAAATTGGGTTATTTTCAAGGTAAAATTTATTTGGATAATAGGCAAAAAGGCAGGAACCGCCTTGAATTGTATTGATTAACTCCTTATGAACTTTTTGGTTTACAGCAGGACAACCGAAGCTTCTGCCTATACGTTTATTCCAAGAAATGTAATTATGACTAACATATTTTGCCCCATGAATAACTATTCCTCTGCTAAATGCATTTGAATTATACCCTTTATCAAGTCCATACAATTTTAAAGAGTAGTTATGTCGACCATAATATGTAGAGCCAGTTAAATAAAACCCAATACTACTTTTATGAGATCGATAGCTATTTGAAAATCGAGTGCTAAATTCTTCACCAGATTTCTGGCCATGTGCTACTAATTCACAAAAAACTAGTTTTTGGTTTTCCATATCAATCGTATAAAACCTTTCATGGTTACATGACTTAGAATAATCTATAATGGATAGGAATCTGGTTTTTTTCAGTTTGTTTATATTGTTTAAATGAAAATAGCCTTTTACCGCGAAATAAAAGGCCTCTTTAGAAATTTCAGCAGAGTCAATTTGGAGACTATCATAAAAATTTAGGACCAAATTTTTAAACTCACTTCCTTTGGAAGAAACAAGAAGTTCATAGTTTTTTGACTGTTTGAAACCAAATGTAGAGAAAACGATAAGCCCTATGAAAGCAATACGTCTCAATACTTGCTAAGGCTGATTAGGCTTGTCAATTTTTTTCACTTCGGTTTTGAACATTGCGCATGATGAGATTGAGCAATTCATTTCGTGATTTTTTGTAAGTTGCCCATCCTCCATACAACAAGCGTTGGCTTGGTGATTTTCAGATTTAGAAAAGTTTGGTGTCGAGATGTGAGGTGCAATGATTAATGCGACAATAGAAGTGAGCTTTATCAAGATATTCATGGATGGTCCTGAAGTATCTTTGAACGGATCTCCAACGGTATCTCCGGTTACAGCCGCTTTATGAGGTTCTGAACCTTTTTTGAAAGATTCACCATCAATTTCTACACCCTTTTCAAAAGATTTTTTTGCGTTGTCCCATGCTCCGCCTGCGTTGTTCTGAAAAATACCCATCAATACACCAGACACGGTTATTCCAGCTAATAAACCTCCCAATGCTTCTGGTCCAAAGGTGAAACCTACAATAGCTGGGGATAAAATAGCAATTGCGCCCGGTAATAGCATTTCTCTTAAAGATGCTTGAGTTGATATGTCAACACATTTTTCATATTCAGGTTTACTAGTCCCTTCTAAAATGCCTGGGATTTCTTTAAACTGACGCCGAACTTCCTTTACCATTTCCATTGCAGCTTTTCCAACAGATGCAATTGCTAGACTAGAGAAAATAAAAGGAATCATACCTCCAACAAACAACATGGCAAGAACATCAGCTTTATAAATATCTATGCTGGTAATACCAACCAGACCTACGTAAGCAGCAAATAGTGCAAGTGCAGTTAATGCAGCTGAAGCAATGGCAAAACCTTTACCGGTTGCAGCTGTAGTGTTTCCTACAGCATCTAAATTATCCGTTCTCTCTCTAACTTCATCAGGAAGTTCACTCATTTCAGCAATCCCTCCAGCATTGTCTGCTATCGGTCCAAACGCATCAATAGCGAGTTGCATAGCAGTGGTGGCCATCATACCTGCAGCTGCTATTGCTACGCCATACAATCCAGAAAATTCATAAGATACCATAATCCCTGCAGCTAGAATAATAATTGGAATAACAGTTGATTGCATCCCAACTGCAAGACCGCCTATAATATTGGTTGCATGACCTGTACCTGATTGATTGATAATTGATAAAACTGGTTTTTTCCCCATGGAAGTATAATACTCTGTGATCCAACTCATCAGCGCTCCAACAACCAATCCTGTAACAACACTAAAGTAAACAGATAAGTTGCTGAATGAAAATTCTTCGCCTGCACGATTAAAAACCAATTTTTCAGGCATTAATTGAGTAATAATAAAAAAAGAAGCAAATGCGGTAAGAATTATTGATCCCCAGTTACCAATGTTTAAGGCGTTTTGGACACTGTCATTTTCATTTTTTATTCTTACAAAATAGGTAGCTATAATAGAAAAAAGTAAACCGGCGCCTGCGATTAACATAGGGACTAAAATAGGACTTAATCCATTGTAATTATCCTGTGCAATCACTTCTCTTCCCAAAACCATCGTTGCTAATATGGTTGCCACATATGAGCCAAACAAGTCGGCACCCATTCCTGCGACATCTCCTACATTGTCTCCTACATTGTCTGCTATAGTTGCTGGATTTCTAGGGTCATCTTCAGGTATATTGGCTTCTACTTTGCCAACCAAGTCAGCTCCTACATCCGCTGCTTTTGTATAAATTCCACCTCCAACTCTTGCAAAAAGAGCGATAGATTCTGCCCCTAAGGAGAATCCTGCTAAAATTTCTAAAGCTTTCTGCATTTCCAGCCCGTTTGCTGAAGCATCTCCAACATATTTGTTATAAAAAATGATAAAGAGCGCACTCAAACCTAAGATGGCTAAGCCCGCGACGCCTAGACCCATTACTGATCCCCCAGCGAACGAAACTTTCAATGCTTTGGGTAAACTAGTTTTTGCAGCTTCAGTGGTTCGAACATTGGCTCGTGTTGCGATATTCATTCCAATATAGCCAGCAAAAGCAGAGAAAAACGCACCTATAAGAAAAGCGATGGCAATTACCCATTCGCTATGTTCTACAATTTGACCTGAAATGCCAAGAAGTATGGCTGCGATAAGGGCAAAAATGGATAAGACTTTCCACTCGGCCTTCAAAAAAGCCATGGCTCCATTTGCTATATGGTCAGCAATATTTTGCATTTTCTCATCTCCAGCAGGTTGTTTATTAACCCATATAGACTTGATTATCATAAACACTAGACCAATAATTCCTAAAAGAGGAGCTACGTAAATTAAATTCATTTGGGAAACTTTATTTTAGGGATGCGAATTTAAACTATTTTGGAAGTGGAGTTTAATATTGTTTCTATTTTATCCGTAATTTCCTCCCAATTCGCAATATGGTTTTACTAGAAATACCATTTAAACGGCAAATTCTACTCACTGAAGTACCATAGCGAACAGCCAATCCATAAAGGGAATCTCCACTTCGAATGGTGTGATAAACCCCATACGCCTTTGCATATTGTGCTTTTAAGAGTTTGTCAAAAAGACTTTTGGTTATTTGTAATGTATCGGCATGTAGTGAAAAGGTTTGGAAATTAATTATTTTTTCGGGGTCAAATGGTTGTCCTTGGAATCGGGTTTCAAAATGTAAATGAGGACCTGTTGAACGTCCAGTATTACCTCCTAGGCCAATGAACTCACCAGCTCTAATAAATTGATTCCTTTTTACCAAAGCTTTGCTCAGGTGAGCGTAAATGGTTTCTAGCCCGTTGTAATGTCTCACCACAACGTATAGCCCAAATCCTCTGTAGTCCCATTTTACGTATCTAACCAAACCATCAAAGGCATTTTTTATGGTATCACCAACTACAAGATCAATATCTATCCCTTTATGAAAACGGTACTTTCTCCAACCGTATGTTGAATTTATTTTTCCTCTTATAGGATGTTGAAAAGAACAACTGGAATCTTCTGAAAGTAAAAGTGTGGTATTGAAATTTATATCTTTTACAAGTGCGTGTGGTTTGTTTACGTTTAGACTATCCCACATTAAGTCGTATAAATCGGCACATGGAACAAGGTTGCTGTCAAGTTGCGCTAAACCAAATTTGCTAAAAAGCAAGAGCACAACCCCAAGGAAATATTTTTCAAGCATTTTGAAGCCCTTTTTCTGCATTTTTTTTGTCTAACTTAAGTTGTCGGCTTAGGTCTTCTTTGGTTTCAAACTTTTGTTCATTTCTCAAATATTCGTGAAAGTAAATTCGTATCGTTTCTCCATAAATATTTTCATTAAAATTGAACAGGTGCACCTCTAAAGATTTCTCTTTTTGGTCAAATGTAGGATTGAAACCAATATTCATCATTGCTTTATAACGTGTATTTTTTCTATTGACTATAACAGCATAAACGCCGTGTTTGGGGATTAATTTTTCACTCTGAATAATTTCAATATTGGCTGTGGGGAAATTGAGAAGCTTCCCTCGGCCTTTGCCTTTTATTACTTTACCACTTATTGAATAAGCTTTACCCAAAAATTTTTTTGTAAGGTTGACTTTTCCTTCCTCTAAGGCAATTCTAATCTTAGTAGAACTGATTATACTTTCATGAACCTCTTTGGCTTCAATTTCATGTAATGTATAATTAAAAATTTCGCTATGTTTTTTTAGGTCATCGATGGATCCTTCTCTATTCTTTCCAAAACGATGATCGTAGCCAATAACAAAATGTTTGACTTTTAGCTTTTCGACAAGGATATCTTTAATGAAGTTAAAAGCAGAGGTTCTTGAAAACTCTTTGGTGAATGGACTTATAACTAAATGATCAATTCCCATTTGTTCAATCAGTTTTATTTTTTCTTCAATGGTATTAAGCATCTTGATATTTTGTTCTCCATTAAAGATGATTGATCTTGGATGGGGATGGAAAGTTAGGAGAATTGATTCAAGCTGAAGGTTTTTTGCTTTTTCGACAATTTTTTTTAAAATTTTTTGATGTCCTAGATGAACACCATCAAATGTACCTTGCGTAACAACATAATGGTCTTTTGGGTTAAAGTCTTGGATGGAATAATATACTTTCATTTTTCTTTTTGGGGCGTTGTAGATTTGTTTGTTTTGATTCGGTTTTCAAAATTTCTGATGCTTTCAGCATCTTTTAAATCATACATTCCGATATGCGTTCTACACAGTTTGGCCAGGTGTGCCCCACTATCAAGTAATTTTCCAAGAGTGTCTGCAATACTCCTAATGTAAGTTCCTTTCGAACAGCGAATAGTAAATTGTATATCCGGGAAAAGTGCATCTTCAACATCAAAGTTTTCAATGAATACCTCCCTAGCAGGAAGAGGTTCAATATTTCCTTTTCGGGCGCTTAAATAAGCTCTCTTCCCGTTGATTTTAATCGCAGAAAAAGCAGGTGGATTTTGAAGAATTTTTCCTGTGAGTTTTCCAACGGCATCTGATATTTTTTTTGCGTTGATATGTGCAGTAGGAAAAGTCTTGTTTATCTCTGTTTCTAAATCATAACTTGGGGTTGTGCTTCCAAGCCGAATAATGCCCGTATAAGTTTTGTTTTGATCCTGGTATTGTTGGATTTTTTTCGTGTTTTTACCCGTACAAATTATCATTAGTCCAGTTGCAAGTGGATCTAAGGTGCCAGCATGGCCTACTTTTTTAACTTTGGTTAGATAGCGGACTTTTTTTACCAATTGAAAAGATGACCATCCAAATGGCTTGTCAATAAGAAAAGTATGTCCCTCTGCAAAATCAATCATGTTTAAAATACCTCAGTTTTGCAAATCTTAGCACCAAAGTCTTTTCTCCAAATTCTTCAAAGTTGATTTGAACTTTTTTGTTGTTTCCTTCTCCTGTTATTTCTAATACTTCACCAACGCCGAATCTTTCATGCTGTATTTTGCTATTTTTCTGGATATTCTCCATATTCTCTGGAACAAAATTCTGGATACTTGGAGGTCTATTTGTTTTAATAGCATAGGCGGGTGTTTGACGTGGATTTTTCTTTGCAAACCCAGTGGAACGACCATAACTTTTATTTTTACCAATGGGCAGTGGTTTTTGTTCAAGGGTTTTCCTATCCATATTATAGTATTTTGGTTCTATATCGTTGATAAATCTACTAGGTTCTGTAGGCAATAAATTACCATATTTAAATCTGGAAGTGGCAAAACTAAAAGTTAGTTTTTTCATGGCGCGCGTAACGGCAACATAGAACAATCTTCTTTCTTCTTCCAATTCTTCTCGGCTATC
>CENP01236544.1_pt1 | contig 34709 bp, 32 predicted proteins | sample 361281 | NCBI WGS metagenome assembly CENP01 (sample SAMEA2591122, study PRJEB7988) | marine metagenome | biome: marine biome (ENVO:00000447); feature: deep chlorophyll maximum layer (ENVO:xxxxxxxx); material: saline water (ENVO:00002010), including plankton (ENVO:xxxxxxxx) | depth 70 m | reverse complement strand
GGATGAATATCAACACCAAACACCTCAGAAGCTCTGTTTTGTAAAAAAAGTGCCATAGTATGCCTGTCATGATTCCATAAACAGGGTGCCGCTTTCGACCACTCAGCCACCTCTCCTGAGGAACCTATAATCCAAAGTTCTAATTAATTAGTCTCTACCTTCTACAAGGTTTCTTAGTGTGTGTAATTCGTCATCTGAGTAATCTCGACAAAAACTAAATGGTGGGCTCGGGTTGGTAAATTCTGAAAAATATTCGACTGCAATCCAGCTTATAAGGCAACGTTCTTTAAGTTCCAATGTTGTATCTGACTCCAGTTCTTTTAAAAATTCTTCTGGCACAACAGGATCATTTACCATTCCAATTTGATTTTCAAGCGGATTATCAAGAACAAGAAAGCTCTGATTATTATCTGTAAATTTTTCCCAATTAGTACTGCCGAATGAATTTGGATTGCCATATTTAGCCACATTGCTCCAGTAGGTCATCATGTCTTCGCTTAGTGCTTTTGCTCCGCTTAAACTCGAATTAGGAAATACAATTTTCCTTAAATAAAACGGAATTTCTTGCATTTCGAAGTCACCCAACACAAAAGGTATCTCCATGGCATGTGCTGCTCCCAAATAAAGAGCATAGTTGCCTGCGATTGAATTGCTTTGTTCATCCCAATCAAAACGAAATGAATAAAGATTTGCATTATTTTTACTCATTCGTCTGAGAGGTTCCTCTGCCCCCAAATGACGCCAGATATCACTTCTATATCTGATCCAACTCTTGAGGTTCTCTTCGCTTCGCTTCAAGTTTCTCCGGATTTCTAATGTGGTGTCATAAAAATAATCTGAGCGAATGTAATAAAAATTCATTTCGTCTCGGTTTGTTCCTGCTAAAACGGTAACGTTTGGATCGACCTGCTCTAAAGATCTTAATATTCCTTTCTTAGGAATTACTATTCCATCCCTTACGGTTACAGGAAGAATTGGATAAACTTCTCTGTCACTTGCTTCTTCATAACGTGCATAAATTTCTTGGTGTGAAAGTTCTTTAAGATACTCAACAATTTCACTAGACTTCGTCATGAATTTAATATCCTCTTCAAAAACTTTTTCAGACGAAAGAGTTGAGAGAGATGTAGCTTCCTCCAATGAATAGGTGCTGGAGTAGCCAGATTGCGATATTGCTTTTTGGAAAAGTCCTTTCGACAATGGTGATGCCAATAATGCAAGGATATTGTGACCACCAGCAGATTCTCCGAAAAGCGTAATATTATTTGGATCGCCACCAAACTTTGAGATGTTTTGCTTAACCCATTTAAGTGCTTGAATCATGTCTAGGTGTGCAAAATTTGAGGTTAAATCTAATCCTGAAGCATCATCTCTTATAAAGTCCGATGAAAACCAACCAAAAGGGCCAAGTCGATAGTTAATTGATACAACGATGACATCTTTTTTAATTAAATTCTGAAAATCATATGTATTAGCTGAGCCATAGATATTTGCACCTCCATGGATCCAAAACATAATAGGAAAACTGTTTGATTCTAGCACCTCGCCTTTCTTTGGGATAAAGATATTGAGATATAAACAATCTTCGTTACCAATAGTATTTGAGCGTTGATATACCCCTAAAACGTAGTCGTCACCAGGCTGAACACATTCATTACCAAAGTCCGTGGCGTAAATACTTTTAGTAGGTATGTATTCTCTTGGTGCTTTCCATCTCAAGTCACCGACAGGCGCTTGAGCATAGGGGATCCCTTTAAAAATATAATTTTCTTCATTTTCAATGCCAAAAAAATTACCCGAAGGTGCTGAAACTTTTTTAAGTGATTTGTCTGGTCGGTCTGTTAAAGATGAACAAGACATTAAAAAAATGCTGATAAAGATTAATAGAAATTGATTACGTGTCATGATTTTAATGCAGCAATAGCTGACGATAATTCAATGAATTTTTCAGTTAAGTTAGAGATGTCCGGACTGCCACCTTGAGCAAAATCCTCTCTTCCTCCACCCCTTCCACCATATGCTTCATTTACCATCAATATTAGATCCTTGGCATTTGGGTTTTTAACATTTGAAATGACAATGTAGGAAAGCTTTTCATCATCTGCAGAAATTAGGATAGAAAAGGCAGTATTTTTATTTTTTACGGCTTTATCTGCTGCTCTTCTCAACATTTCAATCGATGCATCTTTTTGGAGTACTAAATTTCCAGTTTTCCCACCCAAAGAGTAAGACTCTTCTGAGATTATTTCGGCATTTAGGCTCTTCTCTGCCTTCTTACCAGATTTAAGTTTTTTGTTTTCCTTAAGCAAGCTTTCAAGCTTGCTTAGCACCTGATCATCAGTGACATTAAGTAATTTCTCAACCTTCTCTAAAAGTGAGATGGCTTTTTTTGATTTTTTTACTAAATTAGTACCCGTAATCGCCTCAACTCTTCTTACTCCTGATGAAACTGATGACTCGTTAGAAATAATAAGACCACCAATATCAGAAGTGTTTTTTACATGCGTTCCTCCACAAAATTCTACAGAAAAATTTCCCCCAATGTTCAAAACTCTGACATTATCTCCGTATTTATCGCCAAAAAATGCAATTGCTCCAGTCTCTAGAGCTTTTTTGTAAGGCATGACTCTTACCTGCGTTTCAATGGCACTATCTATCTGTTCATTTACCAGCTCCTCAATATCTGAAATTTGCTCTTCAGAAAGTTTTTTAGGAAACGAAAAGTCAAACCTAAGTTTTTCTTCATTCACAAGAGATCCTTTCTGTTCCACAGAATCTCCCAACACTCTCCTTAAAGCAGAATGAAGCAGATGTGCAGCAGAATGATTCCTTATTATCCTTTCCCTTCGATCGCCATCTACACATAATTCGTATTTTTGTGATGAACATACCTTCCCATCGATAATTTTTATTTCATGTATATGGACATCGCCTGATTTCTTACAGTCAATAATTTCACCAAAGCAACTCTCAGATTTTAGAATGCCTGTATCTCCTACCTGTCCACCAGATTCTGCATAAAATGGTGTTTTATTAAAAATAATAAATCCATGATCAACAATTTCGTTAACCTCCTTTCCCTCCTTGTTAAAGAGAAGTTCAGCATGACCTTCGGTTTTTAGAGTTTCATACCCCACAAATTCTGAGGTTACTCCAGGCTTAATAACGAAATCCTTAGCGTTAAACATGGAGCTCTTTTTGGAGCCCGCCTTTTGTTTTTGCATCAAGCTTTCAAAAACTTTTAAATCGACAGAAATACCATGCTCTTCTGCCATACTCTGTGTTAGATCAATTGGAAAACCAAAAGTATCATGCAGCTTAAATGCAACTTCTCCACTTAAAGCATTTATATTCTGGTTTTTAAAACTTTCTTCAAAAATTTTCATACCCACAGATAATGTTCTGAAGAATAATTCTTCTTCATCTTTGAGGACCAACTTAATTTCGGCGACATTTTTAAAATCTTCATAGAAATCCTCTTGCAGCAAAGCCTGAAGCACATCCATACATCTATACAGAAATGGTTCTGTTATCCCCATCTTATAACCATGTCTTATTGCCCTTCTAATCAACCTTCTTACAACATATCCACGCCCCTCATTTGATGGATATACAGTCTCAGACATCAGAAAGAAGACCGACCTTATATGATCAACAACAACATTGAGTGATTGGTCATTGGGTTTAGGAAAAAGGTTTCTAATCGACTTTTTGAAGTCCGAAAAAAAATCTATTTCAAAGTTAGAGCCAACACCTTGTAGCACGGCACAAAGTCTCTCTAAGCCACTCCCAGTATCAACACATTTGTTTGGAAGCGGATGAAGCTCTCCCGAAAGGTCACGATTGAATTCCATAAAAACTAAGTTCCAGATTTCTACGTATCTGTCACCTCCATCACCTTGGCCGGGCGGGGATCCTTCAAAACTGGGACCATAGTCATAAAAAATTTCTGAACATGGTCCACATGGGCCAGTCTCACCCATAGACCAAAAGTTATCAGCATCACCAAGTTTAGATACTTTATTTGGGTCAACACCAATATTATTAACCCACAAGTTCAATGACTCGTCGTCTGAATTGTGAATTGTTATCCAGAGTTTTTCCTTTGGCAGCTTTAGTTCTTTAGTTAAAAACTCCCAAGCAAATTGAATCGCCTCTTTTTTGAAATATTGACCAAAACTAAAATTTCCAAGCATTTCAAAAAATGTTAGGTGTCTTGAAGTAAAGCCAACATTTTCTAAATCATTATGCTTGCCTCCAACACGTAAACATTTTTGTGAAGAAGCTGCAGAATAATCCCTTAAGTCAGAGCCTAAAAAAGTATCTTTAAATTGCACCATACCTGCATTCGTAAAAAGTATGCTTTCATCACCATGGGGCACTAAGCTACTTGAAGATACTATTTTATGGTTATTTTTCTCAAAGTATTTTAGAAAGGCTTGTCTGAGTTCACTAAGTTTCATTTGTTAGCTCTTGGCTGTACCTCTTTGATTTTTCAATGTAATGTTTTGAGCTAAGTTTTAAAACTTCTACTTCTTCATCAGATAAAGCTCTAATTAACTTAGCAGGACTTCCCATTATAAGTGAATTATCTGGAAATTCTTTCCTTTCAGTTATTAAAGAATTCGCTCCAATTATTGAGTTATTGCCCACTACAGCATGGTTCATTAAGACACTTCCCATACCAATGACCGTATTTTTGCCTACAGAAGCTCCATGAATAATTACTTTATGTCCAACTGTAGAATTTTCACCGATATTCACCGGTATTCCCTCATCGGTATGTATGACTGTGTTATCTTGAATATTCGTACCTTTTCTTATAAGAATCTTGTCATTATCCCCTCTTATTGTGACGTTAAACCATACCGAAACATCATCTTCGAGAATGATTTCACCAATTAAATCGGCGGACTTTGCAATCCAAACATTGTCTTTATTGAAGCTTGGTTTTTTTTCTCCTAGGTTGTAGATCATATCTTTATTATAATTACATAAATCAATCTTATGAATTTTTGTTCAAATTGTGGCTCTGCAAAATTAGAGAAATTTATCCCAGAAGGCGATAATCTTGAACGATTTGTATGCCAAGAGTGCGGGACGATACACTATACAAATCCCAATATTGTTACAGGGGTCTTACCGTATACAAAGAATAAAGAGATTCTGCTATGCAGACGATCAATTGAACCTCGTTCAGGTTTTTGGACATTGCCTGCAGGTTTTCTAGAAAATGGAGAAACAATTGAACAAGGCGCAATCAGAGAAACGTTGGAAGAGGCAAAACTAATAGTTGATGATGTAGCCTTGTTTTCGGTAATAAGCGTTCCGCATATAAACCAAATTTACACTTTTTTTACTGGTCAAATAGTAAATGATGATTTTGGGCCTACTGCGGAAAGCAGTGAGGTAAAGTTGTTCTCTATTGAGGAAATCCCATGGGATGAGCTGGCTTTCCCAACAGTTACAAAAACCCTAAAGTTGTACCTGCAGAACGGAAAAGGCGAAGTTTTCAATGAGACTTTGTCTTATTGATTCTTTTTGTAAAATTGATAAGCGTTATCAAACATTTTAAACCAAGGCGATTCAATTCCCCATTCTTTAGGCGCCCATGAATACTGTTTAGTTAAGAATGTTCTTTCAGGATGAGGCATCATAATCATCACTCTTCCATCTTCATTACAAACACCTGCAATAGCCTCAGTAGAACCATTTGGATTAAACGGATAAACACTGGTTGGTTGATGTTTAGGGTCAACATACTCAAGTACTTTGTTTCTCACTTTGCTATCAAAAGATGTTCTTCCTTCACCGTGCGAAACCATGACTGGAATAATGCTATCGGCCATGCCCTCTAAGAAAATAGATGGAGAATGATTGATTTTAAGCTGGACAAGACGACATTCATATTGATTTGAAATATTTCTTTGAAAAGAAGGCCAAGTTGTTGACCCTGGAATAATATCAGTTAATCCTGATAGAAATTGGCATCCATTACATACCCCTAAAGAAAATTTCTTTGGATTATTGAAGAAATCTCGAAAGATTTTTTTCATTTTGTTCTTATTGAGAATAGTTTTTGCCATACCCTTGCCAGCACCTAAGACGTCACCATAAGAAAACCCCCCCGGGACAACTAACCCACTAAACTCATCAAAAGACTTAATTTTTGTCCCAACCTCACTTAGATGAACGTCATTTACTTCAAAGCCAGCTGCCATTAGGGCTGCAGCCATATCATAATGACCATTTATCCCCTGTTCACGCAGCAAAGCAATTTTTGGTTTACTTAAAAAGAGTTTCTTAGTTATTGCTGGAACATCAAAATTAATTTTTGGAGTTAAAAAACGATCATATTTCTTAAATGCTATTCTTTCAGAGGAAGCAGTTTCTGGATTATCACGCTGAGCTTGGATTTTGAATGAAACATCATCCCAATAGTCATAGAGTTTATAGATTCCCTCCTCAAATAAGACCTCATTAAAATTTTTAACTCGTAGCTGTTGTTCATTATTTTTTTGAGCAATCTCATCAAAAAATATGCCTTTTTCATTGAGCTTATCTTTAATGCTTGGGAGGTTGTTTTTTTCTACCTCAATAACAAGACCAGATTCCTCAGAAAAAAGTTTTGGTATGATTTTTTCTTTGTCTGACAAATTTAAATCTAAATCAATTCCTTGATTGCTACACAACGCCATTTCAAAGAGTGCTACAAGTAACCCCCCATCTGAAATGTCATGCAGAGCCAGAATATGTTTTTTTGTTAGAAGTTCTTGCACAGCCTCAAAGAGGGCTTTAAAAAGATTTGGATCGTCTATATCTGGTGTGGGCCCTCCGAAAAGCCCATAACTTTGATAAAGGCAACTGCCTCCCATTCTAAAATCAGATTTATTTGTCCATAAATGCAATAGAAGTGAATCTTTTTCTGAAAGCTGTGGAGTAACACTTTTTCTTAAATCTCGAACATTTGAAAAACTCGCTATATTAAGGGTCATTGGCGATCTTACAGATTTAATTTTTGTACCTTCTTTCCAGGCAACATTCATCGACAATGAGTCCTTTCCCACAGGTATAGAAACACCCAGAGTATCTGCAAAGTTAGCACAAGCCTGAACCCCTCTTAATAAATCTCCTTTTTCATCATTAGTCTTTGACGAACTCATCCAGTTTGCAGAAAATGCAATTCTCGCTAATGATTCATGCTTTACCCCACTAATGTTATTAATTGCCTCGGCTAGTGCCATCCTTGATGAAGCCTCTGGATTCTCAATAGCAATTGCTGGTCTTTCTCCTAATGAGAAAACTTGGCCTGAATAAGCATCATAAGAATCAAGCGTTGCCGCATAATCAGATACTGGAATTTGCTTATTGCCTATGAATTGATCTCGATATACCAAACCATTTACAGTTCTATCGGCAATAGTTATGAGAAACTTTTTTGAACCTACAGCTGGATATTTAAGAATATTCTTAAAATGTTTACCTAAATTATCATGTGGCAAGGTTTCTGTATCAGTTAATTTATCGAAATCTTGAGCTATAAGTTTGGGTAGTGGTATGTCCTTAAAGAGGTCATCAAGTGCAAGATTTATTACTTCTTTCCCTTTATAAGAGATAACTAATTTTTTTTCTTCAGTGAATTTACCAGCAACTGAATAAGGGCAACGCTCTCTTTTACAAATATGGTCTAAAGCAGGTAATTTATTTTCTGGTATTGAAAAAACATATCTCTCTTGAGATTCGTTACACCATATTTCCATTGGAGACATCGAGGGGTCGGCAATATCAATATCTTCAAGGTTAATTTTTGCACCTAGGTCTGCATCTTTTGCCAATTCAGGTATAGCATTTGATATTCCGCCGGCACCAACATCGTGAATAAAATTTATTGGATTTTTAGAGCTTCTGGCCATAAATTTATCCAAGACTTGTTGGGCACGTCTTTGCATTTCTGGATTTGATCGTTGGACTGATGCAAAATCTGAATCCTGATTTTTTGAATCTTTAATAGAGCTTGCTGAACCTCCACCCAATCCAATCAACATTGCAGGACCACCTAAAACAATAATTTTGTCTCCAACTTTTGGTTGTCCTTTTTGCACAAGTGTTTCTTTTATAGATCCAATGCCACCAGCGAGCATGATTGGTTTATGGAAACCAAAATTTTTGTATTCTAGAGTTCTGAAATATCCAAAAATATTTGGTCGACCAAATTCATTGTTATATGAAGCTGAGCCGATTGGAGCATCACTAATAATTTGCTTTGGTGATGCTAAGTAATTTGGACCGTTATCAGCTGTTTCCCATGTCTCCATCTTCTGGCCAAGTTTTAGATGAGAGAGTGTTAGACCTGTAAAACCTGCCTTTGGTCTTGCAATCCTTCCAGTTGCTGAACAATCTCTTATTTCTCCTCCACTTCCCGTCGCAGCTCCTTCAAAAGGAGATATGCCTGTAGGATGATTATGCGTTTCGACTTTAATCGTGGTGTGGACATTTTCTGAAAATTCCTTAAAGACGTTATTCCCTCCTATTTCAAGGAGATTTTTTGAGAATGATGCTAATACTGCTGAATTGTCATGATATGCCGAAAGAATGTGCGCCATATCGATTTTAGTAGTCGACTTAATTGCATCAAATAAACTGTCGTAAGCAAATGGGATGTCTGTCTGCCAACTAGATCTAAAAATCTTATGTCGACAATGTTCTGAATTAATTTGTGCAAACATCATGAGCTCGGCATCAGAAATTCCTCGTGATAGGTTATTGAATAATTTATTTAAGTGGTTGATTTCATATTCGTTTAAGGCAAGTCCTTTCTGTTCGTTAAGCTGATCTAAAAGGCCATGATCTTTATGAATATTAAATATTTCTAGTTTCCTTTGTTTAAGATTCTTATACATATCCTTTGTTTCCATCAAGCTAAAAAACTTTGATTCAGTCATACGGTCAAAAACCTTTTCCTCTATTAGCGAGAGATTTTTTTTATTTGCTCTAAACGCTTTAAATCGATCTATTCGCACAACCTCACTTATTCCTATGTTTTCCAAGATGTCTTGAGCTTTACTTGACCAAGAACTCTGAGTGCCTACTCTTGGAGAGAATACTAAGTTTGGCTTAATAGCTAGTTTGTTCGCAGAAAGGATGTCTCTGATGTTATGAAGAAGGTTTGCAGTGGGGTTTTTTTTCAGGATTACGGAAAAAATATATTTTGATTCAAAAGCAAAATTTGCATCACCAAAGAGCCTGGCTTTATCAAGGTTACTATAAACTTCGTCTCCCTCAAGGAGAATGATTTTTGCCATTATGCCTTATTAATTAGTATCTTTTCTTTTAGCTCCTTAATGAGATCACGATACTCTGCAGCTGCTTCAAAATCTAGCTCTTTAGCAGAATTTCTCATAAGCTTATCAAGTTTTTTTATTTCACTTCCAATGTTGTGATATGAAATACTAGAGACATCATATTCTTTTCCATTTTTAATCTTAGTTTTCTTCTGTTCCTTGAGCTGTCTTGCCCCCTCCATAACATCTTTTATCCTTGAGGTCACAGTTTTTGGTGTGATGCCATGTTTTTTGTTGTGTTTATTTTGTATTTCTCTTCTGCGGTCAGTTTCTTTTAAAGCACGGCTAATTGAACCAGTTTCTTTATCGGCGTACAAAATAGCTTTTCCTTCAACATTTCTTGCTGCTCTGCCAATGGTTTGTATCAGTGATCCCTCAGATCTTAAGAAGCCCTCTTTATCTGCATCAAGCACAGCAACTAAACCAACCTCAGGCAAATCTAAGCCCTCTCTTAAAAGGTTGATACCAACAAGTACATCAAACATGCCCAACCTCAAGTCTCTCAGAATTTCGACTCTTTCTACTGAGTCTATATCAGAGTGCATGTATCTGACTCTAATGCCTTTTTCATGCATGAATTCAGTTAGATCCTCTGACATTTTCTTCGTTAGGGTTGTGATAAGAGTCCTGAAACCTTTTGCTGTTACTTTCTTTACTTCTTCAAGGACATCCTCAACCTGTAGTCTTGCTTCTCGGATCTCAACTTGTGGATCAACTAATCCTGTTGGTCTCACAAGAAGCTCTACCTTTGAATCTGAATACTCCTCTTCCCACTTTCCTGGAGTTGCTGACACAAAGACTCTTTGAGGAGCTATATTATTCCACTCTTCAAATCTTAATGGTCTATTGTCCAATGCACTAGGTAATCGAAAACCGTATTCAACTAAGGTTTCTTTTCGAGACCGATCACCTTTAAACATCCCACCGATTTGAGGTACAGAAACATGAGACTCATCCACAAAAACAATGGCGTCTTTTGGAATGTAATCAAATAAACAAGGAGGCGCTTCACCAGATTTCCTGCCAGAAAGATATCGTGAGTAGTTTTCCACACCATTGCAAAATCCCAACTCACCAAGCATTTCTAAATCATAATTAGTTCTTTCTTCAAGCCTTTGAGCCTCGAGAAGTTTATTACTAGCTTTCAGCTCTTTTAAACGAATCTCAAGTTCATCTCCAATTTGCTCTATAGCATTTTCAATGGTCTGTCTTGGAGTAACATAATGTGTTTTGGGGAAAATGGTGACCCTGGGAACATCCCTTATAATGGCACCTGTTAAAGGGTCAAAATATGAAATTTCTTGAACTTTATCGAAATCGAGCTCAATTCTAACAGCTTCTTTTTCAGCTTCAGCAGGAAAAATATCAATGATATTGCCTCTGACTCGAAAATTTGCCCTTTGAAAATCTAAATCATTTCTTGAGTACTGCATAGTAGATAATTGTCTCAGGATATCTCTTTGATTAACGACCTCACCACGACTTAAGTTAAGAATCATTTTTAGATAGGATTTTGGATCACCCAAACCATATATGGCAGAGACTGAGGCCACGACAATCGTATCGTTGGATTCAATCAATGCCTTTGTTGCAGATAATCTCATCTGCTCTATGTGTTCATTAATGTTGGCATCTTTTGCAATATAAGTATCAGATGAAGGTACGTATGCCTCAGGCTGATAATAATCATAGTAAGAAATAAAGTATTCCACTCTATTATCTGGAAAAAATTCTTTGAATTCTCCATATAGTTGTGCAGCCAATGTTTTATTTGGAGCCATGATGATAGCCGGTCTCTGAGTCTTTTCTATAACCTTTGCAATGGTATATGTTTTCCCCGAACCAGTTACTCCAAGTAAAGTTTGGTTTAGCAGGCCATCATTTAGGTTTTTACATATTTTTTTTATTGCCTTGGGCTGGTCACCTGTTGGCTGAAAATCTGCTACTACCTTAAAGTTCGTCATAGTTTTTTATTTCTTAATAGTTGTATATAATTTCAAATTCGTTCCCCGATAGCTCAGTTGGTAGAGCAACTGACTGTTAATCAGTGGGTCACTGGTTCGAGCCCAGTTCGGGGAGCCACTTTCCGCTTCTACCATTACTTTTGCAACCTTATGGCGACCCTATGCAGATGGCCATGGGGGGTATACAAGTACATATTGTACTAGCTCCACATCTTGAAATGAAATGGTTGTTAACTAGTTTTAATAGTTTTCTATTTCTTATAATAATTAATTTTTTGTATATTAAAGAGGTAGAAAAAAATTATTAAACTAAATTTTATGGGCAAGACAACTAGTACTTATTAATATCATCCTCTGTGCTTTCTCTTCTAAAATATTTTCTAAGAAGTAGTGCAAACAATAATGACATAATTAGCCATACTATTATTATGTAATACCAATCATTGAAAATTTCTGGTGTTACTGAGTTTTCTTGTAGCTTTAAAAAAGCACCCATAGAAAAGCTTGATAAGCCTGTTGGCAAAAAGAACACCAATGACCCATTAGTTACTTCCAAAACACATAATATTAAGCCAATAATTATCCAAAAGTCAGAGATTAAGAAATATTCAAACATCTTATTTACCTTTTGAATTTGAAATTAATACTTCTAATGCTCCGAGGGTTTTAGTTACATCAGATGGTACTACAAGAGTTTTGGTTTGTTCTGATTCTGCAAATTTAGCTAACCCATCTATTTGTCTTTTCATTATTTCAAAATCAATTGCTGGTTGACCATTTTTCTTAATCGCTTCTCCAACAAGTTTAGTTTGTTCGGCATCAGCTTCAGCATTTACTTTTACTGCATATGCTTCTGCATCAGCACTTACTTTTACTGCATCTGCTTGTTTTTCTGCCTCATAGAGTTGTGCATCGGCATTTAATTCAACAGCTCTTTTATCTCCTTCTGCTTTGGCTATTACTGCTCTTCTTTCCCTTTCAGCATTCAATTGTTGGCGCTGAGATTCTTTGGTTTTTTCATCAACGATTACATCAAGAATCTCTGTTCTTGTTACCTCAACACCCCAAACTTCAGAAGCCTTTCCTAATCTCTCTTTTATTTCTTGATTCATAGACTCTCTGCTTGATTGAAGTTCATCGAGTTCAAGCTTACCTGCTGCTGATCTTATTACTGAGATAGCTGTATTCTGTATTGCAGCATCAATATTTCTAATTCTGTAAACGGATTTATCTGCTTCAAGAACTCTAAAGAAAACTGTTGATTCCAAACCTACCTCAACGTTATCTTTGGTAATGACAGATATTGCAAATTTTGGAAGTTGTCTTTCCAAAATATCAACTTTGAATGCTACAGAATCTATAAAAGGTACTATAAATGACAGGCCAGATTCTAGAGTTTTAGTATATTTACCAAATCTTTCGATAATAAAAACCTTAGATTGAGGTACAACTTTTATTCCAAGGAATAGAACAAAAAGAACGAGTAATGCTAAGAGAAAGGGTACTAAATTTTGTAAAAATATGTCCATAAAAAAACTATAGAATATTTTCTCTACTATTCAAATATTTTGAGAAAAGCCATTCCTAAATAATTATCTTTTTTCTTATTTGTCGCCTAAATTATTGAATAGATCACTATAAAATGGAGAATTGCAGCTACTGATACCAATGAATGAAAAACTTCATGGTACCCAAAAAATTTTGGTGACAGTTTTGGGTATTTAAGACCGTAACCGACTGCACCAATCACATAAAAAAAAGCACTTAATATTATAAGAACGCTGTTAGCAACTGAAAATACCTCAAACATTGTTGAAAAGTACGGTAGGGAAATAAGACCCATGCTTAAGTAAATGCCTGCTCTTAATAATCTATTGATATTAGGGAAAAAAATAACTTGGGTAGCGCCAAACAAAGCAACACACCAAATTAATATCAACAAAAATAATCCATCAGGCCAGGGGATAACTAAAAGTGCTATGGGTGTAAATGAGCCAGCAATCATAATAAATATTCCAACGTGATCTAATTTTCTCATTCTTTTTTTTATCAATGTGTTCCAGTTGATCCTATGATAAAGAGCACTAAAACCAAACATCGTCATGACAGCGGCCGAATAAATTGACGTTGCAACGTATTCAGATGCGCTGCTACTTTTAACAATTAGTGGCGTACATGCTCCAATAGCAATAAAAAACATTGCTTGGTGAAAAGTGCCTCTTAGTATTGGTTTTGCTTTTTTCATAAAGTAAAGGATCTATTCTTCTTCAAAGTTAAATAATTTATTATATGCACTCAATTATTAATCAAGTTTTATAAGTGACAAAGTATTGAGGAAAGCAATCCTTAAATATTTATCTCTGATTTTAACTAAAGCAGCTGTACCTTCTACAACAGTTGATAATATTTCTTATTCAACATCTATTAATTATTGGGTCAATGGTTCGAGCCCAGTTCGGGGAGCCACTTTAATTCAGGTGTATAATAACATTTATGGGAATATTCGTTTTAGGCGGAGTTGTTTTTATAGTCACTTTTATTCTTTTTAAAATTTCAGCTTTCAAAAAAACCAGCAGTGAACAATCTTGGAAAAAGCTTGCTGCAGTAACAATAGTTGATTATCTCGTATTAGTTGTAGGCACACTTGTGACAGGCATTTTATTCATGACTTTCTACAGCATTGCTCATGCTTAAACCTTAAAATTGTTAAATTTTAGTGTCTGTATTACAAAGAAAGCAGAATTATTTTACTAAACAGTGGACATAATCCTCATTTCCTGTACTGTGTCTTAAGTGATAAGGAGATGCAATGCAAAAAGGAGTAGTTAAATTTTTTAACAATGCCAAAGGATATGGATTTGTTGCACCCGAAGACGGTTCAAAAGATGTTTTTGTTCACATCAGCTCACTGCAGAAATGCGGTCTAGAAACATTAGAAGAAAATGATAATGTTGAATTTACAGTTGAGGAACACAAAGGCAGAATGGCTGTTGGTGAAATAAAATTAGTCTAAGATAGGTTCCAAAAAAAATTACAAATCGCTCACACCAAAGTGAGCTATATCTTATTTGGTCATAATTTTAAAAAAGTTTATGATGAAAACATGTCTGTGGCCTTCATATCTGACTTACACCTTGAACCAATTGAAAATAAAAAAACATTTGCTTTCTTTGATTTTCTTGAATCCGCTCAAGAAAAATATACAGCTCTTTATATTTTGGGTGATTTTTTTGAATACTGGGTTGGTGATGATGACGATGAGCTAGTCAATCTTGAAATCAAACGTCAACTTAAAACTGCAACTAAAAATAATCTTAAAATTTTTTTCTTACATGGCAATAGAGATTTTCTCATTGGCCAAAAATTTGAGGAGGATACTGGCGTACAAATCCTCAAAGATAAGACATTGATACAAAAAAATGATCATCGTATCTTAATTGCACATGGTGATACCTTTTGCACAGATGACATCGAATATCAAAATCTAAAAAAAGAACTACGATCAAAGGCTTGGCAAAAAAAGTTCTTACAAAAACCTCTGAAAGAGCGGATTAAATACGCTCAAGACCTTCGTGCTGAGAGCATTGAAAAAAGCAGCAACAAACCAGAAAATATTATGGATTCAAATCCCGATGCGATTTCCAACGCCATTATTGCCCACAAAGCCGATATTCTCGTCCATGGTCATACCCATAGGCCGGAGGTTAGCCAGGCTGTTAATGGCTCAACAAAAGTTGTCTTAGGTAGTTGGGAGGATGAAGGTTGGGTGTTTGAATACGACCAAACTCACTTTGAGCTAAAGTCTTTTCTAATCTGAAAAAGTAATGTAATATACTGTATATATATACAGTATTTTTATGATTCCAGTTAAGAAGGGTGAGGATAACTTTCTCCACAAAAAGCAAAAGCATTCTGGTTTTCCTAGCCCAGCTGGAGACTATGTAGAAAACCCTATAAACATGAACGAGCTACTAATTCAAAGATCAAGCTCTACATTTCTGATGCGCTTCAAAGGCAATGATATGCTCCTATCTGGTATCAAACATAATGCCATACTGGTTATAGATAGGAGCTTAAAAGCCAAGAATGGTGATATTATCGTGGCCTGTGTTGAGGGCGAGTTTTTGTGCAGAGAAATCATGATTACCGAGAAGAAATTACTTGTTACCAATTGTCATAAAAATAGATCTATTGATATAGAACAGGTATTAGATTTCGAGATTCTTGGAGTTGTCACTTCATCAATCAATATGTACTGATGTTTGCCTTAGTTGACTGCAATAGCTTCTATGCTTCATGTGAAAAAATATTTAGACCAGATCTGAAAAACAAGCCTGTTGTTGTGTTGAGCAATAACGATGGCTGTGTAATTGCCAGATCCCCTGAGGCAAAAAAAATGGGACTCATAATGGGACAGCCATGGCATGAAGTAAAAAATAACTATCTAAATAATGGAGGTGTTGTTTTCTCCTCAAATTATGAACTTTATGCAGATATCTCAAATAGGGTCATGAATATACTGATGGAGTCATGCCCTGAAATAGATATATATAGCATTGATGAGGCCTTCCTAAATCTAAAGTCTTATGAGAAAAATATTGACTTAGTAAGGTTTGCATTTGACTGCAAACGAAGGTTAAGGGAATGGATTGGTATTCCGGTAAGCATAGGTATCGCCCCTACTAAAACATTAGCCAAACTTGCAAATAAAATGGCAAAGGATGATAGCCGTTTCGAAGGCGTAGTGATATTAAAAGATGAAAACACAATAAAGCACTTCTTAAAGAATATAAATACAGAAAAAATCTGGGGCATTGGCAAAAGAATGGAAAAAAATTTAAAAGATATTGGCATAGATAATGCGCTAGAGTTAAGAAACTTTAATCCGCGCCTCTCAGGCAATAACTTTAGTGTAGTTTTAGAAAGAACTATTAGAGAGCTCCGAGGTCAAGCTTGTATAGGTTCAGAAAATATGTTGGAACCTAAAAAGCAGATTATGGTTAGTAGAAGCTTTGGCCGCTCAATAAGAGCGAAGAGAGTGTTGAGGGAAGCTATTAGCTTTCATGCTGGACGAGCAGCAGAAAAGCTAAGATTTGAAAATCAAAAATGCCGCACAGTAACTGCATTTATTAGGTCAAATCCTTTTAATGAAAAGGTAAGGCAGATATATGCATCAAAATTTATAGAATTAGTTCATCCTACAAACGATTCTAGAATTATTATAAAAAGCGCTAATCAAATACTGGAAAATATTTACAGAGAGGGTTACACCTACTCAAAAGCAGGCGTTTTATTAAGCAATTTTACTGATAGTTTCGGTTATCAAATGAATCTATTTGGTAAATCACAAGATAGTATAAAAAGTGAAAATTTAATGCAGATTGTAGATGAGATAAATCTTAAAGAAATATCTAGGGCATCTTTTGGCATTCAAGGTTTTAGAAATACTTGGAGAATGAAACGAGAAATAAAGTCAAAAAGATATACTACTAAAATTAGTGAAATTCCAAATACTAAGTGAAACTGTTGTTGATATATCTATCATAGTGAGCAACAGAGAGGTCAAAAAACTCTCTATTAATCAAATCTTTAAGTTCCAATAGAGTGTGGTCAGAAAATTGCTCTGTGACTTTAATTCCAAAACTCTCAAGGTTAAGATCATCATGAGAGGAGGCTCTAAGCAAATCAAAGATCCAACAAATGGGATTTAGCTCCTGATTGAAAAGAATCTTTGCATCTCGAAGAAATTCTTTAAATTTTTCAGCGTCTATAATTTCGAATTTTTCTTGAAGAATGGTGGTTTTGAATTGTTCTAATCGTTTGTTGACGATATCTTTTTCAGCATCACCATATTTAACCCAACCAGTAACTTCATGTGCGAATCTTTTGCACCCTCGACAAATTTGATCACCATAGGTAGTAGAACATATACCAATGCAGGGAGTTTTTTTCAGATAATCTCTTTTCATTATTTCTATTACATTAACTTAGATGTAGAATTATGGGCAAATTTTAAAAGAAAAATGCTTCAAGATTACTATAAAGAGAAAAAAACTCGTGAAGAGCAAAAACTTCCTCCACTTCCCTTGAATGTGAATCAAACTGAAGAGATTGTAAAAGCATTTGAAACCAATAAAGCAACAGAAAAAGATTTGATACTTATTGAAAATGAAGTTCCTCCTGGTGTAGATGAAGCCTCATTTATTAAGGCAGCTTTTTTGAAAGATATAGCACTAAATAAAATAAGTTCAGACTTAATAAGCCCTCAGCATTCGATATTTTTGCTGGGAACAATGTTGGGAGGGTACTCTGTTGAGGTTCTGGTTGAGCTGCTTAAAAAAAGTGACTACCAAAGAGATGTGACAAAAGCTCTTGAAAATATGTTTTTAGTTTATGATTCTTTTAACGAAATCTTTGAACTGAGGAAAAAGAATCAATTTGCCCAAGCTGTAGTAGACTCATGGTCTGATGCAAAATGGTTTGAAAAGAGAGCTAATTTACCAGGGCAAATAAATCTCAAAGTTTTTAAAGTTAATGGGGAGACCAATACCGATGATTTTTCTCCAGCCAAAGAAGCATGGTCAAGGCCTGATATTCCACTACATGCGCAAGCCTTCTTAAAATTTTCTGAGAATATAAAAAATCCGCTGGCCGAGCTAGAGGCTTTAAAAAAAGATAACACACAATTAGTATTTGTTGGCGATGTTGTGGGTACAGGCTCTTCAAGAAAATCTGCTGTAAATTCTCTCTTATGGCACATGGGGTCAAACATCCCATACATTCCTGCTAAGAGAACTGGTGGTTTTTGCTTTGGTGGGAAAATTGCACCTATTTTTTACAATACTCTACAGGATTCAGGCGCTCTTCCACTTGAACTGGATATTGATCAACTTGAACACGGACAAGATATTGTCCTTGAACCTTACAATGGAATTATCAAAGATAAGGTCTCAGGATCAAAAATATCAGAATTTAAGCTTGGTAGTGATGTTATTTTTGATGAAGTTAAAGCTGGCGGTAGAATAAATTTAATCATCGGCCGACAGCTAACAGATAAAACTAGGGAAAAACTACAGTTACCACCCTCAGATAAATTTCGAAGATATGGAGAGAGTAGTTTGATTAGCACTAATTTTACATTAGCTCAGAAGATGGTTGGAAAAGCATGCGGCACAGAGGGTGTAAAAGCAGGAGAATACTGTGAGCCTCGAATGACAACAGTTGGTTCACAAGACACTACTGGACCGATGACAAGAGATGAGCTAAAGGAACTTGCATGCCTAGGGTTCTCATCTGATCTGGTAATGCAATCTTTTTGCCATACAGCAGCATATCCAAAACCAGTAGATTTAGATACACATAGAACTTTACCTGATTTTTTTATTAATCGAGGTGGCGTTTCTTTGAGGCCTGGGGATGGAATTATTCATTCATGGCTTAACAGAATGCTCCTTCCGGATACTGTTGGTACTGGAGGTGACAGTCATACACGTTTTCCTATAGGGATAAGCTTCCCTGCAGGCTCTGGAATGGTAGCTTTTGCCGCAACCCTAGGAGTAATGCCAATTGAAATGCCGGAATCTGTACTTGTTAGGTTTACTGGAAGCATGAATCCAGGAATAACTATTCGAGATTTAGTCCATGCAATTCCTTACTATGCAATTAAAAAAGGCCTACTAACTTTAGACAAGAAAACGAAAAAAAACATTTTCTCAGGCAGATGTCTTGAAATTGAGGGGCTTCCGAATCTGAAAATTGAGCAAGCCTTTGAACTTTCTGATGCCTCCGCTGAAAGATCTGCATCTGGATGCACAGTCAAGTTAGATAAAGAACCAATTATTGAATATTTAAAATCAAATATAACCCTGTTAAGGTGGATGATATCTGATGGCTACCATGATCCAAAGACATTAGAAAGAAGAGCAAGAGAAATGGAAAAATGGATCGAAGAACCGATACTGCTTGAGGCAGATCGTGGGGCTGAGTACGCAGAAATTATAGAAATACCTCTTGATGAAATTACAGAACCTCTAGTTGCATGCCCTAATGACCCTGATGACATCAAGACCTTAAGCAAAGTTGCTGGTGATATTGTTGATGAAGGTTTTATTGGCTCATGCATGACAAATATAGGCCATTTTCGAGCTGCAGGAAAATTACTTGAGAAATATGGAAAGTCTAAATCAAAGCTATGGATAGTTCCCCCAACCAGAATGGATGAACATCAGCTTACTGAAGAGGGTTACTATGAAATATTTAAAAATGCTAACGCAAGATTGGAAATACCAGGCTGTTCACTATGTATGGGTAATCAAGCACGTACTGAAGAAAATGCTACTGTGGTATCAACTTCTACAAGAAACTTTCCAAACAGAATGGGTGATGGTGCGAATGTGTACCTTGCCTCATCAGAAGTTACCGCAATCTCCTCACTGCTTGGGCGTATTCCAAGTATAGATGAGTACAACGAATACATGATAGATTTAAACTCGATGTCTTCAGAAGTTTTTAGATATATGAATTTTAACGAGATTGAAGACTACTTAAAAAAAGTTCGAGGTTTGGATATATCTCACCTTAACATAGAGGAGATCAAATCTTAGAACCTCTTTCTTCCTCTAAATTGTTAAGATAACTTTCTGAAATTTCGGTAAGATAATGTCCATCAAATATTGAACTTTCAACATCATCTAGATTTGGATTCAAATCTTTCACTGATGCAATTAAGTCCTCTAAATCTTGATAAACTAAATTATCGCAACCCAAGTACGTTTTTATTTCTTCATTAGACTTTCCTGATGCAATTAATTCCGATTTTGCAGCCATATCTATGCCGTAAACATTTGGAAACAATATCTTGGCTGCTGCAGAAGCAACTGAGACTTTTTTAGCGCCGGCATCATAAGCCATTTGAACAATTTCTTTCATTGTGGTGCCCCTTACAATTGAGTCATCAACCAAAAGTACGTTTTTATCTTTAAATTCTTTTCCAATAGGATTTAATTTTCTTCTAACCGATTGCCTTCTTAGACCTTGCTCAGGCATTATAAACGTCCTGCCAACGTATCTATTTTTTACAAATCCGTAAGCAATTTCTTTTCCAAGAACTTGTGCAACAAGTGTGCCACATGTAATCGAACTCTCGGGGATAGGAATCACAACGTCTATTTCGTTTGGAGGTATACATTTTTTTATTTTCTCACCCAGTTTTCGTCCCATATTTTGTCTTGCTTCATAAACACTTACTTGATCGATAATTGAATCGGGTCTGGCAAAATAAACATATTCAAAAAGGCAAGGAGATAATCTAGATTCCTCCACACAAAGCTTAGAAAATATTTCTCCTTCAAAAGTAATAAAAATTGCTTCGCCAGGCAGGATATCACGCTCTAGACTGTAATTTGATGATGAAAATGCCGCACTTTCAGATGCAATCATAAAGTCTTTGCTGCCTTTTGAATTAAGTCTTGAACCAAGAGATAAAGGTCTTATTCCATTTTTATCTCTGAATGCTAATAAACCAAAATCAGTAATTATTGAAACAACATTAATACTTCCAATACATCTTTGAAATGTATTTGTAACAGCATTAAAAAATATTTCAGGGCTTGGGTCGTTCTCTTTAAACTTTGAAAGTTCATGAGCAAGTATATTTAAAAGCACCTCTGAATCAGAATTTGTCGTTATGTGCCTCAAATCATCATGAAACAATTCTTCAGCCAGCTCGGAAGTATTTGAAAGGTTTCCGTTGTGTGCAAGCGCTATTCCATAAGGAGAATTTACATACATTGGTTGGGCGTATTCTTTTGAATTTGCTCCAGCAGTTGGATACCTTACATGCCCTATGCCATATGTACCTTTGAGCCTATTAAAATGTTGTTGGTTAAAAACTTCTCGAACAAGCCCTTTTGCTCGCCTTGAATGCAAGTGATCATTTTCGCATATGGTTATACCCGCTGCATCTTGGCCACGATGTTGAAGCATAAGGAGGCTGTCATAAAGCTCTGTAAAGCAATCTTCACTTTGTACAACACCAACTATTCCACACATAAGTTAAAAAAGGTATATGAATATCCCCAAAAAAAAGGTTGAAAATATCCTAACAATAAACGATTCATTAACAATATCGTAATCATTAAAAAAAGGAAATATTTGTAAAACGAAGAACATTAAAAGCATATATCTAAATACGGTAAGCAATGAACCTGAAATTAGATTAATGCTCCCCTTAACCTTGGGAACATATAAGCTCAAAAAGAAGTTAATTATTGGTAATCCAGCTACAGCAAAGATCAACACAAATACATTATATAATGATCTTGCAAATTCAAATCCATTCTCATCAAAGATGCTAAATACTGCATTAAGATTATTTAAAACAACATACACATACAAAGAGGCGACAGAAAGATAAACCAATTCATTTAAAGCCCCATTTTTGTAAGCCCTAAAAAGAAGCAATAATAATCCAGTTACAAGAACAATATCTAAAACACTAAAAGTTGCTAATTCCATTGCTCTATATTGACAGAAATTATACCGAGTTCCTCTTTGAGCAATTGTCTAACCTTCTCAAATTTAGTTTTATTAAGATAAGGTCCAACATGAAGCATTTCATTAAAAATGAAAGAGTTAAACCCATTTTGCAAAAGCTCTTCTCTTATAGCTTCAAGTTCTTTTGCTTCTTTATCTTGTTTCAAGATTAGCACCCAAGATACTGGGGTTCCATCAAAATTAAGCCTGATCGAGCTATTTTCACTGACAATTTTTATGTCTTCAAGCTCTGAGTAAATATCATTTACATTATCTTTGTACTCGTTGATTGTATTTTTGTAATCCTTAACTGAAATCAAATCATCGCTTGAATTTAAAAATTTAAAAATATTGAAGCCCAGGAAAACGATGTAAATAATTGTCAACAATATAAGAACGCCAAGGAAATTTTTGACAAATATTTTCACGACAAAATAATCAACATTTTTTCAATGAAGTCTCTAAGATCTTTTCGATTAACAATTTTGTCGATAAAGCCTGCTTCAAGTAATTTTTCTGAGGTCTGAAAATCTGCAGGTAATTCTTCCTTTACTGTATCCTGTATGACTCTTTTGCCAGCAAAACCAATGCGAGCTTTTGGTTCAGAAATTATTAAATCTCCCAACATAGCTAAGCTTGCTGATACTCCTCCATAGCAAGGATCAACTAAAATTGATAGGAAAGGTATTTGTTCTTTTTTTAGTTTTTTTACGGAAGCAGCAGTTTTTCCCATCTGAAATAATGATATTAGTGATTCCTGCATTCTTGCTCCTCCACTAGTTGAAAAGCAAATGAATGGAAGTCTTCTTTTAACTGCCTGCTCAACAGCATGATTAAATCTTTTTCCAACAATAGCTCCCATTGAGCCACCCAAGAAATTAAATTCAAAAAGTGCACACGTAACCTCCTTGCCTTTAATTTTTCCAATACCAATTGTTAGCGCCTCATCGGAGCCAGATTTTGAATTTGCCTCAATGAAGCGATCTTTATACTTTTTTGTATCGACAAAGTTGAGATGATCTTTGAAATCCTCTTTGGAATTTAGAGACTTAAAGGAATCTTGATCAAAAGTTATTTCAATTCTTTCAGCTACAGAAGTTTTGAAATGGTAAGTGCATTTTGAACATACATACGAATTCTTACTGAGTTCAGGAAGATAAAGAATTGAACCACAACTTGGGCATGATTTCCAAAGCCCCTCAGGAACCTTGCTGTCTTTGTCATCACCAAACCTCTCAGAGAGATTTCTTTTAATATTAGGTAATAAATCTTTGATCCAGTTCATTTAAAAATCCTATTTTTTTTATAACTTAAGTAATTATACTCTGGTCCCATAAAATACAACCCAAATGGATCAACAGTTTTCCCAGATCTCTTTCTATCTTTTGCTTCAATAATATTTGCAAAGTCAGATAAAGACTTTTCATTACGACCTACTGCCAAAAGTGTTCCAACTACTATTCTTACCATATTTAGCATGAAAGCATTTGCTTTAATCCGAAATGAAATTAAATCATTGTTTTGTCGTACTTCTGCCTCATAAATTTCCCTAATTGAATGTTTTGATTGACAACCTGTGGCACGAAATGAACTAAAATCTTTCTCTCCAATTAATAGTTTTGCGGCATCATTCATTCCTTTTACATCTAATTCCCTTCTTACCCAAAGCGTTTTATTGTTATGAATTGCTGGCTTGAAGTCTGAGTTTGTTATTAAGTAAATATATTCTCTTGAAATTGCATCGAACCTTGCATGACTATCTGTTTCTACATTAAAAAAATTTATCAAAGAGATATTCTTTGGTAGGTATGCATTTGCTCCTCTTATCCAAGAATCAATATCTCTTTCAGCTGTGGTATCAAAGTGAAAAATCTGGTTTACCGCATGCACACCAGCATCAGTTCTACCAGAACAAACGATATTTATTTCGTGATCAGCAACTTTTGCTAATGCATGTTCAACTTCGTACTGTATTGTTTTTTTAGTGCTTTTCTGTGCCTGAAAACCCTTGTAACTAGAACCATCATACTCAAGTTGACAAAAAAATCTTACTGTCATTTTAACTTTGCTTGTAATTTTTTTAATAGATTTTTTTGTGAAGTATTCAGATTTAGTGACTTAATTTTATTAATTGTTAATCGAGCTTTTCCTTTATCTCCTGTATCAACAAGTGCTAATGCAAAATCAAGTTTCTGTTTGACAGCATCTGCGCTAATATCATTTCCTTTCGGGTGAAGTGATTTGCTTCTTGAAGGCAGCTTTCTTTCAACTTTATTTAGTTTCTTGTTAGGTTTTGAAGAGCTTGAAAAAACAAATAAAAGAAATAAAGCTATTATAAAAATACCAGCAACCAAATCATTCTGAATATTAGGTTCAACCGATACAATATCTGTTATCTCAAGAGCAAGATCCTTTGGTTTTATAAAAGGAGCATCAAAAAAAATTATTTTATCAGTCTCTTTTAACATCTCCACATTGAGCTCTATCTATTAAATGCAGATCTAGAATGGTAATTGCAACCATTGATTCAAGAATTGGGGTAGCCCTTAAACCTACACAAGGGTCATGCCTTCCTTTTATCGCTATATCAACTTCTTCATTCTTAATATCGACAGTTCTAGAGTTTTTTGAAATGCTTGAGGTAGGTTTAATTGAGGCAAATATATCAATATCCTCACCATTTGAAATGCCCCCAAGAATTCCACCCGAATTATTGGTTTTAAAACCCTCTACGCTCATCTCATCATTATTTTCAGATCCGCGCATTGTCACAACATCTGCACCTACTCCAATCTCAAAAGCCTTTACTGCATTTACGCTCATTACAGCTTTTGCTAGTTCGGCATCAAGCTTTGAGAATACTGGTGCTCCAAGACCAGGGCCTACACCCTTTACTTTTATCAAAATCTTTGCCCCAATAGAATCCTGTGCTTCCATGAGATTTTTAAAAAACTGCTCAAGTTCAGAAATCTTTCCTTTATCAGTAAAAAAAAAGCTGTTGCTGTACACGTCATCAAGATTAATACTATCTGCACAAATTTGTCCTATTTGTACCACTCCGCCAAGGACTTCTATCCCAAACATTCCTAAAGTCTTTTTAGCTATTGCACCTGCTGCCACTCTCATTACAGTCTCTCGGGCACTTGCTCTTCCACCACCTCTGTAATCTCTAATTCCATATTTTTTTAAGTATGTAAAATCTGCGTGGCCTGGTCTAAATTTATCTTTAATATTTTCATAATCTTTAGATCTCTGATCTTGATTTTTAACAATTAGGCCAATTGGAGTACCAGTTGTCTTCCCTTCAAATACACCCGATAAGATTTCAATAGCATCAGATTCATTACGTTGAGTAACATATGCGGACTGTCCAGGCTTTCTCTTATCTAGCTCTTTCTGAATATCTTTTTCGGATATTTCAATATTAGGAGGGCAGCCGTCTATAATTGCACCCATTGCAACACCATGGCTTTCCCCAAATGTTGTAACTTTAAAAATTGTTCCAAAACTATTTCCTGACATGCTTATCCAAAAATATTTGTTAAGACTTCATCTATATCAATCTTTTCAAGGTCGTTATTATAGAGAGAAAGGAGGTTTTTTGCATCAAGATCTGAATTATTTATAGCATTCAAGAATTTATTGTTTAGGTGTGGTAAAGCTTCTTTTCTTCTTTTTTTATGTCCAAGAGGGTATAAGATCTCTTCTGAGTAGCTATCACCATTTTTCATTTCAACTATAACCATATTTGGAATAGCTCGTTTGGAGAGATCATAATAAAGTTTGGTATATTCTTCATTTTCATCCGTTCTTGTTATTGATCGAAAATTATCAATCAAAGGATTGCTAGCTTGTTCATCTGAATACGAATTTGAATCTAAGGTTCCGTTTATTAGACAGTATGCAACTATATACTCAATGCAGTGGTCTCTGTCAGCATAGTTTTTTAATTCACCTTGTTTTGAAATAATTTTTACGCCTGGCTCTTGGGTAAAAATCTGTATTTTTTTGATGTCATCGATTCTGCCTTTGATTTTTTGATGAATCTTTATGGCAGATTCTGCAGCAGTTTGTGCATGAAACTCCGCTGGATACAAAACTTTATACAAAATATTATCCATTACATAAGAGTTTAGCTCTCTCTCTAAAACAAGTGGACTTTTATGCATCAAGACATCATTAAACCCCCACCTCTCTGCTGATAAGGCAGATGGGTAAGTTTCTTCGCTTATCTCAGAAATAAATGCATGTTTTACCCCCCTTGCTGACGCATCTCCAGCAGCCCAACTTTTCCTTGCTCCAGTATTTGGATAATGACGATATGTTCTTAGACTATGTCCATCAACGAAAGCATTTGACAGTGTAGACAACATTTGTTGTTTGGTATGCCCAAGAATCCTTGAGGTAACTGCTGCCGATGCAACTTTTACAAAAGCAACATGATCAAGCCCCACCTCATTTAAAGAATTTTCTATCGCAAGTGAACCTTGGATTTCATGAGCAATAACCATGTTTTCTAAAAGATTTTTGAAAGAGATTTTAAGATTTCTACTATTTTTTGCAAAATCTACTAAAGTTAGAACTGCTCCGAGATTATCTGAGGGATGACCCCATTCTTTTGCTAGCCATGTATCGTTGAAATCAAGCCATCTTATTAGTGCACCATTCAAAAAGACAGAGTCAATAATATTTGTTTTTATATTTGTGCCAATAACCTTATATTCTCCTTTTGAAAGATAAGGTAATTTTAAAAATTTCTGCACATTATCTTGTCTGAGTGATAAAAGGGCACATGCCAAAGAATCAAAAAAACAAAATTTTGCCTCTAATAAAGTATCTTTGTTTGGTTCATAGTTAAGAGCATAATATGACAACTTCTCCAGAACCGGTTCGTTCATTTTTTTTCTTTATCGTGAATCAATATCTAGCCAATCCCTATCTTCGGGTCCAATATAGTCAGCACTTGGCCTTATAATTCTATTGTTGTCCCTTTGCTCATAGATATGTGCAGACCATCCTATGATTCTTGCTATAGCAAAAAGGGGAGTAAAAAGTTTTGTTGGTATTCCAAGATAATGATATGCAGGTGCATGGAAAAAGTCTGTATTCGGAAAAAGCTTTTTTATGCTCCACATTTGGCCTTCAATCACTTCAGCAACTTCATGCAGGATCCTATCGGGATGACCTAGGCTTAGTTTTTTGGAATATTCTTTAATAATGTTACTTCTAGGATCCTTTATGGAATATACAGCATGACCAAAACCCATAATTTTTTCTTTATTATCAAGTTTTTGAGAAACATAATTTTTTGCTTCATCTATGGAATTTATCTCTTCAAGCATTTTCATGGCTTCTTCATTTGCACCTCCATGAAGAGGTCCTCTTAGACTTCCTACTGCTCCTGTTAAACAAGAGTAAATATCAGACATTGTTGATGCGCATACTCTCCCTGTAAATGTAGAGGCATTAAATTCATGTTCTGCATAAAGAGTAAGTGATACATCTAATGTTTTAGCGTTAAGCTCAGGCACGTCTGTTTCTGACAATAATTTCAGAAAATGCGCAGCTATTGATTTTTCTTCTGTGTGAAGTTCTATTTTCCTTGAGTGATGTGAGAATTTATACCAATAGACAATCGCAGAAGTAGTGACACCTAAAAGTCTTTTAGTTATCTGTAGCTGTTCATCAAAACTGACCTCAGGCTCAATAACACCCATAAAAGAGACAATAGTTCTTATGACCTCCATCGGGTGAGCATCTTTTGGAATAGATTCTAAAACTGACAGCAAGCTAGAAGGGACTTTTCTTAAAGCAAATAATTCATTCTCAAATTCCTTAAGTTCCACATATTTTGGAAGCTTTCCGTGTAAAAGAAGGTATGCAACCTCTTCAAATGTTGCATTCTTGGCTAAATCCTCTATCGAGTAACCTAAATATCTTAATGATCCTTCTTGCTCTACAGTGGACAAAGACGTTTGGCCAGCTGATTGACCTCTTAAGCCTGCACCTTGTAGTTTCTTCATTCTTTTAATTCGTAAAAATTTATTCCTCTTTTAACAATTTTACGGCCTTTAGACTTTCTCCACCTATTAGTATCTCTCAGACTATAAACACATCCGCAGTATTCTTGTTTATAAAAATTTTCTTGCTTAGAGATCTCCAGCATCCTTGCAGAGCCGCCTTGCTTTCGCCAATTAAAATCCCAAAATTGTACCTCATTATATCTTTTTGCAGCTTTTAAACCAGATGTATTAATTTGGTTTAAGTCCTTCCATCGTGAAATGCCAAGAGTTGTTGCAAAAACTTTAAAATTATTCTCAAAAGCATATAATGCTGATCTTTCGAATCTCATATCAAAACATACTGTACACCTCTTGCCTCTTTCAGGCTCATTTTCTAGACCCTGTACCCTTTCAAACCAATTCTCCTTGTCATAATCTGCATCTACAAAATCAAAACCCAACTTGTTGGCATATCTTATATTTTCATTTTTTCGTATTTCGTATTCTTCTTTGGGATGAATGTTAGGATTATAGAAAAATATGGTTGTATCTATTCCTGAAGCAGCAACTGCATCCATTATTTCTCCCGCACAGGGCGCACAACAACTGTGCAGTAAAAGTTTATTATCTATAACAGGCATGTTTAAGATTGGCCTATTATAATTTTCAGTTGATAATTTATTCATTAAGTAGATGTTGTCTTAAATCGTTGTAATTTTCAAATGATGGAATATTGGGATATTCTTTTTTAACTTCTTCTGGGGCAAAGATTAATGCACCTCCTGACTCTTCAATCATTTGTATATCATTGTAGGAATCACCTATGCTGTAACATTTGAAGTTCAGCGAATGGAGTGCCTCTACAACAGCTTTTTTTGGATACTCTTGTCTGAGTTTGTAAGAATGGATGTAGTTTTCAACAACATCAAGCTCATGGCATAAAATAAGAGGTGATCCAAGTTTTTCTATTACACCCTCGCATAGTTGATAAAAAGTATCTGAAACAACAACAATCTGGTAGTGATCTTTAAGGCTATTTAAGAAATCTTTTGCACCCTCAAAAACCTCAATGGTCTGGACGAATTGTCTTATCGTTGAATATTTAATCTTGGCATTTCGTAAAGAATTTAATCTTGTTTCCATAAGTTTATTGAAATCTTTAATCTCTCTTGTAGAGAAATTTAACTCTGGAATATTGAATTCTTTAGAGATCTCTTTCCATATTTCTGGGGCAAGCGTTCCCTCAAGATCAGTGCAAAGTACTTTCATTTAGAATTATTTATACCGTATGGTACATGACCCGTCGATACATGACTAGTTGCCTCTTGACAGTTTTCTGTAAGATCGTCAAAGAAAATATCTGCAGAGAATCCTTTCAAAAACTTTCCCTTAGGAAGACCTCCCAAGAAAAAGGTCTCATCAATTCGAATTTTTTGTTGTCTCAGAGTTTTGATTACTCTTTTGTGAGCAGGTGCAGCTCTTGCAGTAACAATTGCAATTCTTATAGGACATTTTTCAGCAGTAAATTTAGACTGAATAATATTAAGTTTTTTTAGGAAGCTATTGAAAGGTCCTGGCGATATTGGCTTAGATGATTTACCCTCCTTTTCAAGATATTTCTCAAGACCCTTTTTTTTAAAAACTTTTTCAGACTCATCAGAAAAAATTACTGCATCTGCATCAAATGCAATTCTAAGTTGCGGGCTTGACGATTGATTAAGCTGTTCAGTTAGAATGTGTGCGGCAGCTATCTTGTTTTCTATGGCAAGCTTAACATCCGAGATATCAGCAGAAAGAAATAAATCAATATCCAATGCATCAACATATGGAAAGGGACTTTCCCCACCCGAAAATACTGCTTTAGCTATCTCAAGCTTATATTTCTCAATAGAATTAAAAATTCTCAATCCAGTTTCTGAGCTGTTTCGTGATAATAAAATCACCTCAACAATTTTCCTTTTTGCTGTATTCATATCTAACAATTTTTGAACTAATTGAAATGCTGCACCCTTTTGAAGCTTTTTGTCTTCATGTTTTCTTTGATAATCTGAGTATTTTTTAATCCCATGCTTTACATAAACATCATGACTGTCGTTAAGGTCAAATAATGCTCTTGAACTTATACCTATTTTTAGAACCGACATAAAATTTGTAATTTAAATCAATAACTGTATATAATTACAGTATATGTTAAACCTTACCAATCAACAGTTCAAAGTTTTTGAAGTAATAAAAGCGCATTTGTTAAATAATGGCTTTCCTCCAACTCGTGCTGAAATTGCTGAAATTCTTGACTTTAAGTCAGTAAATGCTGCCGAATCACATATTAAAGCACTCGTTAAAAAGGGTGTGATTGAAAAAGTACCTGGGAGCTCAAGAGGAATAAGGCTTATCGATCAGTTATCAGGAATTCCATTGATCGGAAAAATAGCTGCAGGTACCCCTATTACTGCTATTGAAAATGTTGAAAAACATATTCCAAATAATCCACTTACACAAAAGGTTGATTTTTTCTTGAGAGTTCAAGGAGATAGCATGATCGAAGCTGGGATCCTAGAAAATGATTTGGTAGGAATAAAGTCTTGTAATTATGCAGAAAATGGAGAAATTATAGCTGCACGAGTGGACAATGAAGTAACCCTAAAAAGATTCAAGAAAGAGGGAAATAGAGCATTTTTAAAGCCAGAGAATGCTGCTTATTCAAATATTGAAGTTACGGGCAATCAAGATTTTTCTATTGAAGGAAGGGCTGTTGGTATTGTAAGAGAAAGCATTTATTAAATTAGTGAATAATTCTATTTGATTCTTTCGAATTTATAAGCCCATCAAGCATCTCTTCATCGATGTTCTCCGAATTAACATCTAGATTTAATGTCTCAATACCTGATTTAATCATCTCTTTTGCAACATCAAATTCCATGCCATTTAGTAGAGTCTTTACATCCGGCGAGAATTCAATTTTTACTAGCGGGGCATCTTTAGAATCAGACCTTCTTAAAACGACAACACCTTCAGAGATTTCAACTAATTCGAGATATTTAGACATATTTCTATATTATGATCTTTTGAGAAATATTAAAGAGAATAGTTCAATCTCTTAGCTTTTCTTTCCAGATTGAATCTTCATGAACATAATACCATTTCTTTTTCTTACTTCCTTTTTCTGAAGAAAGGTAATGATTGTTGCTCTTTTTGTTGTATCTAATGACAAGACTATCTCCTTCAGGATCTGTATCGGGTGCAGACTTAAAAGAACTGTATTTCTCAGGCATCTGATCCACAAAATTTTTAATTTCAGTTATAAGTGGTGCTCTAGTCTCCCTGTTTTTTGGAAATTGTGAGGCAGCAAGAAAAAGCCCCTTCATGCTATCTCTAAGCAAATAGTAATCATTACATTTTTGGCACTTTAGTTCCTCTATTTTAACTGGATCCATAAAAACAGGTTTTAAATCTCCATTTTTAAGCAATTGTCTAGTGGCAGGACACTCATCATTTTGACATGAATAATACTTTCCAAATCTTCCCAGTTTCATTTCCATCTTGCTGCTACACTTATGACAATCTATTAACTCTTCATCAGTATTTCTCGGCTTAATGAACTCTCCAACATGATGTTTTGTTCCTGGACATATTGGTGAATTAGAGCAAATATCTATTTTATTATTTTCATCAATTATGTAGCTATCCATCGAGGAGCCACATATCTCACAGTTAGACTTCTTAAAGATGCTTTCTGCCTCTTTGCTGTCGTCTTCAGTAAAAAGGTCAACCGAAAAAAGAGATTTTGTAATCTTGCACTGTTGTTCACTATCTTCAATGTTGTACCCAGAGCAACCAAGAAACTGCCCATTTTGGTTTGTTCGTAATTGAAAATTTCTTTTATTTCCACACTCACAAATAATATTTGTATCTATAGGCGTATTTCTTTGCATTGAATCAAGAGCAATTTCTTTCTGACTTTCAAAATCTTCATAGAAGTTGTTAAGAATTTGTTTCCAATCTTTATTTCCTTCAGCAATTTCATCAAGACTTTTTTCCATATCTGCAGTAAATCCATAATCCATTATTTTTCCAAAAGAATTTTCCAGTCTATCCGAGACTAGATTTGCTATTTTTGTTGCATATAATCTTTTACTTTCACTATTTACATAGCCTCTTTCTTGAATATTTGTAATTATCTCTTGGTAAGTTGATGGTCTCCCAATTCCTTTCTTTTCAAGTTCTTTAACTAGGCTTGCCTCTGAATATCTTGATGGAGGTTTAGTAAAATGTTGAGACATATTTGAACTTGATAATTCTTGGAGTTTTCCAATGTGTAATTCTGACAAGTCATAATCTACATATCCACTGTTTTTCCCGGGAGGCATTATTTTATAAAATCCATCAAAGCTTACTGAGCTTACTGAAGTATCAAAAACAAATTCATTTATCTTGGCACTGATACTATTTACATTTATTTCTGGTTGTGGCATCTGGGAGGATACAAATCTTTCCCAAATAAGTTTGTAAAGTTTTTTATGATCTTGGCTTAAGCTTAGATCTGAACTTAATAGGTGAATATCGGTAGGCCTTATAGCCTCATGCGCCTCCTGTGTGTTTCCTTTTTTTGCCGCAAAGTTTCTTGGTGTTGAGTATGTTTCTCCAAAATTTTCAAGCAAAAACTGTTTACAACTACCTTTAGCTGATTCACTGATGTTTGGGGAGTCAGTTCTCATGTAAGAAATATACCCTCCAGTGTACAAATCTTGGGCAAGCTTCATTGTTTTTGACAAACTGAAACCTAAGAAAGAGCTCGATGTTTGCTGAAGGGTGGAAGTAATAAAAGGTGGTTTTACTGGGATCTTTCTCTTAGTGATATCATTGGAAATAATTTCTATCTTTTTATCTTGTATTTTTTGGCAAAATTCAGTTGCCTCTTTTTCATTACAGAGACTTAGATCACTTTTCTTAGTATTAAGTTTTAGTGGGATTTTCCTATCATCGTGTTCTATTTCTATTTCAATTTCCCAATACTCCTCTGGGGAAAAGGACTTTATGGCTTTTTCTTTCTCAACAACTAATTTAACTGCAACAGACTGAACTCTACCAGCAGATAATTTCCCATAGCTACCAATTTTTTGCCAAAGGACATTTGAAAGGTCGTAGCCAACAATTCTATCTAGTATTCTTCTAGTTTTCTGTGCATCTACAAGACCATCATCAATATCGCCTGGAGCTTCAAAAGCTTTATTAATAGCGTTTTTTGTTATTTCACTGAACCTCACTCTTTTGTAGGAATATTTTTTTCCTAAAATTTCCTTTAAGTGCCATGCAATGGCTTCACCTTCTCTATCCAAGTCAGTTGCAAGAAATATTTGTTCTATGTTCTTTGCAGACTTTTTTAAATCTTTAACAACCTTTTCCTTTTTTGGATCAATTTCATAACTAACCGTCCATTTATATTTGTCAATTGCTTTAGCTCCTCTTGGCAGACGTCTCACATGGCCAACACTTGATTTCACAACAAATTCGTTGCCGAGGTATTTACCTATAGTTTTTGCTTTAGATGGTGACTCAACAATTACTAAATTTTTACTTGCCATTTCTTATTATCTCTTTAATTAAGTTTGGGCCCTGATATATAAAACCAGTATAGATTTGTACCAAATCCGCCCCAAGTTCAATTTTTTTGTTATAAGAATCTACATCAAAAACACCACCCACCGCAACAATAATTTTTGAAGGATCTAAGTTTTTTTTGAAAATTTTTAATATTTCATTTGCTTTATTTTCCAAAAGCTTACCTGATATTCCACCTGGTAAATTACTAACTTTAGCAGTGGTTTTTAATTCGAAATCATTAGACGTATTTGAAATAATAACTCCTTCAACTGAAGATGCATTTATTTCATTAATTAGCTCTTCATATTTAGAAATTTCTTCATCTGGAGAAAATTTAATAAAGATTTTGGGTATTTTTCTCAAAAGACTTCTCTCCTTCAAAACAGCTGCAATAAGTCTTCTGAAGTTTTCTACATCATGGAAAGATCTCAATCCAGGAGTATTAGGTGAAGAAATATTTATTGCCAGATAGTCAACATCATCCCCAAGACATTTAACACATTTCTGATAATCACTTAAAAAATCTTTTTGTGGGGTAGTTTTATTGGGACCAATATTTGCTCCTAAAAAAATATCTGGAGTTCGTTTTTTAAGTTTCTTTGATACATATTGCATCCCTTTGTTATTGAATCCCAAACTATTTAAAAGTGATTGTTTCTGAGCAATTCTAAATAGTCTGGGTTTTGGATTTCCAAGCTGAGGTTTTGGGGTGACTGTTCCTATCTCAACAAGACCAAATCCCATTTTTTGCATAGGATTTATAAGTTCAGCATTTTTGTCTAGGCCGGCAGCTAAACCAATTCGATTAAAAACTGAAATTCCTTTTACATTAATCTTAGCTCTCTTCCTACCATATTGAGGCAAAGGGATTATTTTTAAAAAAAAATGTGAGACTTTTTGTGCAAACTCTGGAGGGAGCAGGAAAAGTACTTGTCTTATTACCTTATAAATTTTGTAACCCTTTAAGATATTTTTTTAATTCAACCCTTAGTTTTGGGTCTGAAAGCCCAAATTCAATATTTGCCTTAAGATATCCAATCTTGCTGCCACAATCGAATCTTTTTTCTTTAAATTGATAGCCTAAAAAATTATCTATGTCCTTTGCTATCGCATCCGTAATTTGTATTTCACCATTTACTCCAGGGTTTTTTGAGTCGATTAAATCAAAAATACTGTGATTAAAAATATACCTTCCCACAACAGCTAAATCAGAGGGAGCTAAATTTTCTTCAGGTTTTTCTACTATTCCATCAAGGGTATAAATATTT
>CENP01238871.1_pt1 | contig 34722 bp, 40 predicted proteins | sample 361281 | NCBI WGS metagenome assembly CENP01 (sample SAMEA2591122, study PRJEB7988) | marine metagenome | biome: marine biome (ENVO:00000447); feature: deep chlorophyll maximum layer (ENVO:xxxxxxxx); material: saline water (ENVO:00002010), including plankton (ENVO:xxxxxxxx) | depth 70 m | reverse complement strand
ATAAAAAGAATATATAGAATGCTTTTTGTAACTGGTAAATAGGGTTTTTCTTTGTTAAGTTTTATTGCAATTTTATCTAATAATTTTTTTTGTTTCATATTTTTAACAACTAAAATAAAGCGTTCATTTCTTATAGGTGACTTCATTAGTAGTATTAAACTTTTAACAACATCATTTAGCCCGACAATAGAGATGTTTCCTAAAGTATAATATTTCAACCCTTTGTTTATATATTTAAAAATAGTACCACTACTTCGATGCCAAAAATGAGGTCCTAAAATTACACCTGGATTTACTATTACGACATCAATTCCTTCTTGTCCTGCTCTCCATACCTCAAGCTCAGCACCATATTTTGAATATGCATATGGAGTATGTTTTTGCCCGATTGACCATGTATGATTTTCTTTTACAAGTTCAACATTTTTATTAGCTCCGATAGAAGCAATGGAAGAGACGTAACCTATTTTCTTTATTCTGTATTTTATGCAAAGGTTTACAATATTTGTGGTACCTTCAACATTAGTCTTTATTAATTTTTGTTCATTAAATTCAGCAAAAGATACTTTGGCTGCACAATGATAGACTAACTTTACTCCTTTAAATGCGATGTCTAAACCTCCTAAATCACTTAGATCTGTTTTTACCCATTCTATTTGATTAAAAAAATCAGGATTATCAGGTAATAATTTTTGAAAAAGATATTTAATATAATTTAAACTTTCAGGTCTTCGGTAGATAGCACGTATTTTGTCTCTTTCTTTAGCAAGTGCTAAAAGTATATGTGCCCCTACCATTCCGGTTCCTCCAGTTACTAATATCATGATTACCAAATTACATTTTTTTCACTTTGACTTTCTGATTCTCACAGAGAAATATATCTTTACAGTAAAAATAAATGCAAAAAAATTTTGTAGAGGAACTTAAGTGGCGGGGCTTACTTCACGATCTTACACCAGAAACGGAAAAGTTTCTCTTAGAAAAACCCACTAAAGGATATATTGGCTTTGACCCAACTGCCAATTCAATGCATATTGGAAGTTTGGTGCAAATTATAATTTTAATCCACTTTCAAAATGCTGGCCATTCACCTATAATTTTGCTTGGTGGAGCTACAGGAATGATTGGAGATCCTTCAGGAAAATCCGAGGAACGTAATTTGTTGGATCAAGAAATACTTGAGAAAAATTGTAACTCTATTCGGAAGCAGTTTGAAAAATTTCTAGATTTTAGAAAAAATATTGAAAATCCTGCCACATTAGTAAACAATTACAATTGGATGAAATCTTACAGTTTAATTGATTTTTCTAGAGAAATAGGAAAACACTTAACTGTAAATTATATGATGGCTAAAGAATCAGTAAAAAAACGACTGGGTTCAGAGTCTAATGAAGGTATGTCTTTTACAGAATTTACTTATCAATTAATTCAGGGCTATGATTTTCTTCATCTATATAACAATTTTAATTGTAAACTTCAAATGGGTGGAAGTGACCAATGGGGAAATATTACTACCGGCACTGAATTGATAAGAAGAAAAGAAGGTGGAAAGGCTTACGCAATAACTTGTCCTTTAATTAAAAAATCAGATGGCTTAAAGTTTGGTAAAACTGAGACTGGAAATGTTTGGTTAGATAAAGAAAAAACTTCACCTTATAAGTTCTACCAATTTTGGTTAAATACAAGTGACGAAGACGCATTGATTTATATAAAAATATTTACTTTTTTAACAAAAGAAGCTATAAATATCAAAATTAAAGAGCACTTAGAAGCCCCGCATTTGAGATTATTGCAAAAAACCATTGCTCAGGAAGTAACAACTTTAGTACATGGAGATAAAGCATATTTGAAAGCTTTAGAAGCATCACAAATTTTATTTGGAAAATCAGCTAGTGAGATAATACAAAAATTAGACAAAAAAACTTTTCTAGAAATATTTGAGGGGGTTCCACAATCCAAAATCAAAAGAGATCTCCTAGTAAAAGGTTTAGATATTATAACGGTATTAGCAAATGAAACTGTTTTTTTTAATTCAAATGGAGAAGCCCGTCGTGCACTAAAAGAAAATTCTATTTCAGTAAATCAATCTAAAGTAGCTTTGGATTATTCTATTGGTATTAAAGATTTAATAGCAAATCAATATGTTTTGTTAAAGAGAGGGAAAAAAAATTACTTTATACTTAAGTTTGATAATTAAATTACCATTTGATTACATCCTCTTATTTCTGCATCGTCAAATCTCCCTAAAACTTCAAAACTTTCATCAATATAAACTTTACCAAGGTCTTGTGTTGCAATAAAAGCACAAGAATCGACATTAGCTAAGTCAATTATATTTAATGCTCCAATTTGTTCTCCCTTTAATAATTCAAAGGGATCTTCAATGGACCTAGTTATCACTTTCATCCATGGTGGACATTTAAAAATTCCGTTACCCTTAGAATATGCCTGACTTAAAAGTTCAGTCATCCCATACTCAGAATGAATTTTTTTTACTTTATATGCGCTTTGAAGTTTTTTATGAAGATCTGAGCGCACTAATTCTTCTCTCATTCCTTTCATTCCTCCAGTTTCCATGATTAGTGTTTTATTTAATTTCCACTTATATTTCTCCGCTCCTTCAAGTAAAGCAAATGTAACACCTAAAAGAATTGTTTTTTGTTTTTTATCTTCCAAATTTTTTAGTTTTGTTCTTAATGCATCCCAATCATCAAGATAAAAACCACTATCTGGATTATTTGTTTTTTTAATCAAGTTGTCAGCCATATAGACTAAAGAAGAATTTTGTCTTTGTAAATATGATGGAAGGAGTGCAAGAAGAACATAGTTTTGAATTTTACCATAAAAATGAGCAAAAGTCTTTTCAAAACTTTTGATGTAAAGATTTAAATCATTTACACAATGAATAGAAGATTTTTGCCCTGTTGTTTTACTAGAAGTAAAAATAATTTCAGGAGTTTTTTTGATATGATTTAAATTATGAGTTTTGAAAAAATGGATAGGTAAAAATGGAATTTTTCTGATTTCATCAACCTCGCTTGGATTTATATTGACTAAGTCACAATATGATCTATATACAGTATTTTTTTTGTATTGATAACTAAAAAGATTCAATGCGTGCTTTTTGAAAACTGATTTGGAATTTATTTTCTCAAAGTTTAAAAATGAATTTCTCATGGAATTATAAAAATAAAAAAATGAAATTTATCTAGTTATAAAAATTTTTAGTGTTCTTCATGACCAAAGTGATCTTTTATTTCAATTAAATATTTATATTGTTTATATATTTAAGTTTGTAGTTTATTAATTTATTCAAGTGAAAAGAGAAAGCATAAAAATTCTTCTTGTTGATGATGAACCTGATATCATTGAAATTATTCGGTTTAATTTAGAACAAAAAGGCTACACAATATTTACTGCTTCCGACGGCATAGAAGCAATAAGAATTGCAGAGGAAAAACTACCTCACCTTATAATTATGGATGTTATGATGCCTAATCTTGACGGAATAGAAGCTTGTGAACGTTTACGCGCAGATGACCGATTTAAAGATACTATTATTATGTTCTTAACTGCTCGTTCAGAAGACTATTCATATGTTGCAGCATTTGATGCAGGTGCAGATGATTATGTACCCAAGCCTATAAAGCCAAAAGTTTTAATGTCAAAAGTAAAAGGTCTTCTGAGAAGATTTAGAGATAAAGAGGATATACAAAATATTCTTAAGTTTGATCAACTTATTATTGACCGAGAAGCTTATAAAATAATTAACAAGGGTAAAGAAATATCCTTGCCTAGAAAAGAATTTGAACTAATTTATCTCTTGGCATCAAGACCGGATAAAGTTCACAAAAGACAAACTATAATGGAAAAAGTTTGGGGTAGTAATGTGATTGTTGGAGATCGAACAATCGATGTTCATATCAGAAAATTACGTGAAAAAATAGGCCATAATTATTTCAAAACTATAAAGGGAATCGGCTATAAATTTATTAAGCCATAAATCAAATCACTTTGAAAACTCCAAGATTTAATAAAATAAGTTTTTATTTATCTTTTGTAATTTCAGTTTTTTGTGGGATTATTTTTATTGGCAGCGCTCATTTTCTGTTTAATTTTCTATGGAAGCAAACCCTACTGTTGTCATTTATAAGTTTTTTGAGTGTTTTTGTTTTTTCGTATTTAATATTATTCTATCATTTTGAGAAATATTTGATCACTCGAGTAAGAGAATTGTATAATAACCTTTTTCCAACTACAACTTCAATTTCAACAATTAAATCAGTCTTAGATATCGAATTGTTAACAAAGAATTTAAAGAAACTAAATTCTGATAAAAATTTAGAAATTAAAGTTCTTAAGGACCAAGAGAATTATAGAAAAGATTTTATTGGAAATATTGCACATGAATTAAAAACACCTTTGTTTACAATTCAGGGTTACGTATTGACATTGTTAGATGGTGGTATTACAGATAAAAAAATAATAAAAAAGTATCTGAAACAAACCTCAAAGGGAGTTGACAGATTGAGTTATATAGTTAAAGATTTAGATTTAATTACCAAGTTTGAATCTGGAATAGCTACTCTATTGAAAAAGCCTTTTGATATTCGTCTTACAATAGAAAATGTTTTTGAGTTGTTAGAAATGCAAGCAAAAAAGAATAAAATAAATTTAAAAATGAATCGCAAATACGACAAGCCCATTTTTGTAATGGGTGATGAAGAGAGAATACAACAGGTAATAATTAATTTAGTTATGAATTCACTTAAGTATGGGGTCGATCGGGGCATTACAGAAGTAAGCATTGAATCTTTTGAACAAGATAAAATACTTATTCGAATTTCTGATAATGGTGAGGGAATTGACCAAAAAGACTTACCTCGACTTTTTGAGCGTTTTTATCGAGTAGAAAAAACCAGAAATAGAAAGTTAGGAGGTTCTGGACTGGGTTTATCTATTGTAAAACATATTATAGATGCTCACAATGAAAAAGTTTTTGTAGAAAGTCAAACTAATATCGGTTCTGAGTTTTCTTTTACATTGACAGAAGTGAAAAAAAATTAAGATTAATGGTTTTTAAATTTCTTTATTTATAAAAAATTTATCGTTGGGGAGTAAAAATAAATTAAGACGCTTTAAAGAAAATGAGACATTTTCAAATGTAATTCAGCCTAATAGATCAATCATTCAAAAAGATAATTTTTTTTTAAAGGGAAGATGGAATTCTGATTATTTTAAAAATGATTACCCCATTGTATTGGAATTAGGATGTGGTAAGGGGGAGTATACAGTAAGTCTGGCAGAGCAAAATCCTCATAGAAATCATATAGGTATAGATATTAAAGGGGCTCGTTTTTGGAAAGGGGCTAAGAATGCTTTAGAAAAAAACCTCAAGAATACAGCTTTTTTAAGAATTCAAATTGAACTTATCGCCAATTGTTTTGCTGAGGGAGAGGTAGATGAGGTATGGATTACTTTTCCTGACCCTCAAATTAAATTTAAAAGGAGTAAACATAGGCTTATAAGGCCTAAACTACTCTCAGATTATAAAAAAATTATAAAAACTAAAGGAATTATACATTTAAAGACCGACAGTGAATTTCTATTTGGTTACACTCTTGCTAATATTTCTCACTTAGGTAAAATTTTGTATGCCCATCACGATATTTATAATAATAATGATGCTCCAATTGAGGCTACTACAATTCAAACTTTTTATGAACAAAAGTTTTTAGATCAAAAAAAAGCTATTACTTACATTAAATTCCATCTGTAGATGAAAGACAATGATTCTTTTTTTGAAAAAGTATACAAGGTAGTCCGACTAATTCCTGAAGGAAGGGTAACCTCATATGGAGCAATAGCTAAATATATGGGTACTGCAAAAAGTTCAAGGATAGTTGGTTGGGCTATGAATGCTTCTCACCAAGACGTAACTGTCCCTGCGCACAGAGTTGTAAATCGAAATGGATTACTCACTGGGAAACATCATTTTGGAGGTATAAATTTAATGCAACAGCTACTTGAAAATGAGGGGCTATTGATTAAAGACAATCAAATTGTCAATTTAGAAGACTACTTCTGGGATCCGAAAAGAGAACTTCCACCCATTTAAATCATTTGACTTTCTATATTGAATCCTTAACAGTATCTTTGTATTCTAGATTTAAGAGATGAAGATTACCAAAGAAGCTGTCCTTTTAGCCTTAAAAACTATTTCTTTACCAAATAACGAAGGAAATATTGTAGACACCGGTATTATAAACAATTTAATGATTTTTGGTGATCAAGTTGATATTGACATTCAAATAGATAACCCGAGTTTACAAGCTAGAAAAAAATTGGAAGTAATAATTCTAAAGACGATCCATGAACAGGTCTACGAAAAGGCTAAAATAAAAATTAATGTAAAGGTTATATCTGCCCAAAAACAGGATAATATAATTAAAGGAAAACAAATTCCTGGTATTGAAAATATTATTGCTATTTCTTCAGGTAAGGGTGGTGTGGGAAAATCAACTATAACTGCAAACATGGCTGTCACATTAGCCAAAATGGGTTGTAAAGTAGGTATATTGGATGCGGATATATACGGTCCTTCAATTCCAACAATGTTTGATATAGAGGGTTCTAAACCACTTTCTGTTAAAATTGATGGGAAATCAAAAATGCAGCCAATAGAAAATTATGGAGTAAAGATTCTTTCGATAGGGTTTTTTACAAAGCCAGAGCAAGCTGTTATTTGGCGTGGCCCAATGGCTGCTAAAGCATTAAATCAAATGATTTTCGATGCTGCTTGGGGTAATTTAGATTTTTTATTAATTGATTTACCTCCTGGAACAGGAGACATTCATTTGAGTATAGTTCAGTCTTTGCCAATAAGCGGGGCCTTAGTTGTTAGTACTCCTCAAAATGTTGCACTTGCAGATGCCAAAAAAGGTATAGCAATGTTTCAACAAGAAAATATAAATGTACCTGTCATTGGGGTTGTAGAAAACATGAGTTATTTTACCCCTATAGATTTACCTGAAAAAAAATACTATATTTTTGGGAAAAAAGGAGCTGAATTTTTGGCAAAAGATAAGGCTGTTCCTTTTCTAGGTTCTTTGCCATTAGTCCAGACTATCAGAGAAGCATCTGATTATGGTCGTCCTGCTTCTCTTCAAGAAAATAGTATTGTAGCAAATGAATTTGTTGAGATAACGAAAAATATGGTTTCTGAAGTAATTTTCAGAAATAAAAATTTACCACCTACAAAAGCAGTAGAAATTACTAATTTAGTAGGATGTGAAGCAATAAAATCAAAATCATGAATTCCAAAGAAATTAAGTCTAAAGTACTTCTTGCTCTAGAAGAAATAAGACCTTTTTTAAAGTCCGACGGGGGAGATATATCATTAGTCTCAATTACAGATAATAAACATGTAAAAGTTCAGCTTCATGGAGCATGTGTTGGATGTACTGTAAATCAAATGACACTTAAATCAGGAGTTGAATTAACAATTAAAAAACACCTACCACAAGTTGAGACTGTTACAAGTATTGACTCACATATAGATGAATCATCAAATTAACATTCAATTAACTGATAGGGATGGTAAAATCCACCGACTGATTGCACCTACTGATATGCAACTTAATTTGATGGAGCTTTGCAAATCATACGAGTTTCCAATTGAAGGGACCTGCGGTGGTATGGCTCTTTGCGCTTCTTGCCAATGTTATATTACTAGTGATCATGCCCTTCCTGATCGCTCTCCAGATGAAGAAGCTATGCTAGCTGAAGCTTTTAACGTTAAAATAAATAGCCGTTTAGGGTGTCAAATTTATTTAACACCAGAATTGGATGAACTAAGTGTAACTTTAGCTCCTGAAGAATAAATTTGATAATTGTCTAATTTGATTTTGAATGAAAAAGCATGAGTGTGCCTTGTTCGATCTAGATGGTGTTATAGTTGATACAGCTAAATATCATTTTCTGGCGTGGAAAAAGATAGCATCTAATTTTAAATATAATCTAACCCATGAGGACAACGAGCTCTTAAAAGGAGTAAGTAGAATAGAATCACTTAAAATTATCTTAAAATTAGCTAACAAAAGCTTAGACGAAGTTTTATTTGAAAAAATTCTTATTCAAAAAAATAAAGACTATTTAAATTTCATTCAAAATATCACTCCAGAGGATATTTTACCAGGAATTTCTGAAGCATTATTTTATTTAAAGAAAAAACAAATTAAAATTGGTTTGGGTTCTGCAAGTAAAAATGCTAAAATTGTTCTGGATCTTTTAGAACTTACTTCATATTTTGAAGTTATAATTGATGGAAATAACATTAATAGGAGTAAGCCAGACCCAGAGGTTTTTTTGAGAGGAAGTTCTGCCCTTGGAATTGCCCCAGATAAATGTTTAGTTTTTGAAGATTCAGCTTCAGGAATTTTGGCAGCAAAAACTGCTGGGATGACTGCTGTTGCAATAGGAAGTCCTGATACATTCTTAAAAGAAGATTTTTGTTATCCTAATTTTTTAACTTTCTTTAAAGGTGATTTACATCAATTGTTTTAATGGAATCAAATTGACTTAAATCAAAATCAATATGAAAGAAATATATTACAAAATAGATCCCTGGAAAATTATTGAAGAAAATTTTGTTGCTAAGAAAGTTAAAGCCTCTGAAAGTATTTTCAGTCTAGGAAATGGCTATATGGGGCAACGTGCTAATTTTGAAGAACAGTATTCAGGGGATACTTTTCAAGGGAGTTATATAGGGGGTGTTTATTATCCAGACAAAACGCGAGTAGGTTGGTGGAAAAATGGATATCCAGAATATTTCGCTAAAGTGCTTAATGCCCCTTGCTGGATTGGAATCAATATTAATATAGGAGGAATTTCTTTGGATTTAAATAATTGTATTGAAATAGCAAACTTTAGGCGAGAACTTGACATGAAAAATGGTATGTATAAACGTTCCTTTGAAGCTCAACTTTCTGATGAGATTAGAGTGTCTATAGAGGTAAAGCGTTTCCTATCTTTAGAAGAGGGGGCTTTAGGAGCCATAAGATATCAGATCAAAATGCTTGAAGGCAATACAGATATAAAATTTGATTCTTACATCGATGGAGATGTCAAAAATCAGGACTCTAATTGGAATGAATCATTTTGGAATCACAAGATGAAAGATGTTAAAGAAGATTTACTAATCTTGCACTCAGAAACCTTTAAAACAAATTTTCAAATTGCGACTTATGCACAAACACAGTTTTTTGATGGGAGTGGATCTTCAAAAGGTAAATTCGAAACGAGTGAAAAAAATAATTTTATTAGTCAGAAAAAAAAAGTTCACTTAAATGAAGGAGAGAGTTGTTACATTTTAAAATTTGGAGGCTACATAAATGGAATGAATCATAGTTTTGATGAATTTAAAAGTGTTGCATTAGATATTATTAAACGATCCACCTCAAAAGGCTTTGACAAATTAGCTCACCAAAACTCTAAAGCTTGGGGTAAAATTTGGTATAATTCTGATATACAAATTGATGGAGATATAAAAGCCCAACAGGCCATCAGGTTTAATATTTTTCAATTGAATCAAACTTATAATGGACTTGACGCCAGACTTAATATTGGTCCTAAAGGTTTTACCGGAGAAAAATATGGAGGAGGTACCTATTGGGATACAGAGGCATACTGTTTACCTTTTTATTTAGCAACAAAAAAGCAAAAAGTAGCCCGTAATTTATTGAAATACCGATACGATCAATTAGGAAAAGCTATAGAAAATGCAAATAAGCTTGGATTTTCAAACGGTGCAGCATTATACCCTATGGTTACTATGAATGGAGAAGAATGTCATAATGAATGGGAAATTACTTTTGAGGAAATTCATCGAAATGGTGCAATTGCTTTCGCCATTTTTAATTATGAAAGATATACAGGTGACACTTCATATATTCCAGAGATGGGAATTGAGGTACTTATTGGGATTGCCAGATTTTGGGAACAACGAGTCAACTATTCGCATTTAAAAAAGGCTTATGTAATACTTGGAGTAACAGGACCAAACGAATATGAGAATAATGTAAACAATAATTGGTATACGAATTATATAGCTCAATGGTGTTTAAGATTTACTTCTAAACAAATTTTAAAGATCAAAAAGCAAAATAAAAAGCAATGGGGATTGATTAAAGCTAAGCTGAGTTGGAAAGAGAGTGAATTTATTAGATGGAAAGAAATTGCTGATAACATGTATTTTCCTATTCATCCAGATCATGATCTTTTTCTGCAACAAGATTCATTTTTAGATAAATTGATTATTCCCGCAAATCAAATCGATTATAAGGAGCGGCCCATAAATCAGCACTGGTCATGGGATCGTATTTTACGATCTCCTTTTATTAAACAAGCAGATGTACTGCAAGGATTTTATTTTTTTGAAGATCACTTTGATAAAGCTACTTTAGAACGCCATTTTAATTTTTATGAGCCTTTAACAGTACACGAATCTTCACTTTCCCCGTGTATTCATGCTATTCTTGCTTCACATTTAGGGAAAAAGGAAATAGCTTATAATTTCTACCTTCAAACATCTAGGTTGGATTTAGATGATTATAACCATGAAGTAGAGGAAGGCCTTCACATAACAAGTATGGCTGGAACCTGGATGAGTATAGTGGAGGGATTTGGAGGAGTACGTATTATAAATGATGAATTACATATTAACCCTATACTTCCTGAATCTTGGCATGCGTATGGCTTTAAGATTAATTTTAGGGATACTCTAATAAACGTTAAAGTTGATAAAGAAGTCGTAAAAGTTTTATATGATAATACAGATTTGACCGTATATTGCAGGGGTAAAAGCATTTCTAGTCAAGATAGTTAGAAGTTGAAAAATTTTACATAGATAAATCCAACACAAAAATAAAAGCCAGTAACCAAAATTCTTTTTAAATAAACTTAGTTTTTAAAATGAACGAATAAATGAAAAATTATCTCTACATAATATTAGTCCAGTTATTAATTTCATGTAATTCTAAAAAGGAAAAAGCCAGAAAGCCTATTGAAAAGACTCATAAAATGGAGTTTTTGGAACCTATTTCAGAAGATATTCTTTCACATGCTGTACTTTATGAAGCCAACATTCGGCAATATTCTCCAGAAGGAACGTTTAATGCTTTTTCTAAAGACCTCCCCGTGTTAAAAGAGATGGGAGTTAAAATCTTGTGGTTGATGCCAATTAACCCTATATCAGTTTCAAAAAGTAAGGGCCCTCTTGGAAGTTATTATGCGGTTTCAGATTATAATAAAGTGAATCCAGAGTTTGGAACCTTGGATGACTTTAAGGCCTTGGTTCAAAAAGCTCATAATTTAGGTATATATGTTATTTTGGACTGGGTTCCTGGTCATACTGGCTGGGATCATCATTGGATTAAAGATAAAAGTGATTACTATCTAAAAAATAAAAGAGGAGAAATTATTGACCCTATAGATTTTAGAACTGGAAAATCATTTGGATGGACAGATGTAGCAGATCTCAATTATGAAAATTTAGAGATGCGTGAAGAATTACGCCAATCAATGATTTTTTGGTTAAAGGAAGCCAATGTAGATGGTTATAGGATAGATCAAGCATATGCTGTTCCTCAAGAATTTTATAACAAAACATTTGAGGCACTTCGTCAGATAAAACCAGTTTTTCTACTAGCAGAAACAGATATTTATCACCCAGGTGGAATTCAATTGGTTAATAAGTTTGATGCTACTTATGATTGGCCAGGACATCAGTTGTCTAAAGACATAGCTCAAGGAAGAAAATCTGCTAATGATTTCCATCGTCATTTCCAAAGAACTTTACGTTTGTATGGGCCTGAAAATATTTTAGTAAACTTTATTTCTAACCATGATGAAAATTCATGGAATGGAACAGTAAAAGAAAGTTATGGAGCAGCAGAACATATTTTTATTGCAATGAATTATACTTTACCTGGCATGCCATTAATATATTCAGGACAGGAATATGACCTTAATAAGCGTCTTCACTTTTTTGAGAAGGACAGCTTTCCAAAGGTTGCAGGAAAAACCATGAATTTGTATAGACAGTTAGGAGCATTAAAAAATAATCATAAGTCGTTAGGTACAGGCTCTACTGGTGGATCTTACAAGCGAATTTACACAACTAAGAATAATAATATACTTGCTTTTGAAAGAGAAAAAGAAGGAGATACTTTGGTTGTTATCGCTAATTTGAGTAATGAATATACACAATTTACTATGCCTTACGATGGAAATTTTAAACGATATCAAGACTTTAAAACTAAAAATCTATCTTCTTCATATCAATATGATATGAAACCATGGGAGTTCTGGATTTTAATTAAATAGCTATATGAGGTTTATAATTTTTTGTCTTATAGTATCATCCTGCACTTCTTCAAACCAACTACTTGTGATTGGACACCGAGGAGCTAAAGGTCATATTGCAGAAAATACTCTTCCTTCAATTGCTAAAGCCATAGAACTAGGTGTAGATGGTGTTGAAATTGATATTTTTAAATGTGCAAGTGGAGAATTAGTTGTCTTTCATGATAAAACTTTGGAAAAACTTACTAATGCAACTGGGTATATTGAAGATTTAGAACTTGACTCTATCCAGCAAATCAAAGTATTGAATGATTACACAATACCCACTCTTAGTGAAGTTTTGAATTTAATCAATGGCAGAATATTTGTAAATATCGAATTAAAAGGAAGTTCTACAGCATTAAAAACAGATGAACTTTTAAAGACGTATTTAGGTAGTAAGAATTGGTCTTCAGAAAAAGTTCTTATTTCAAGTTTTAATTGGGATGAACTTAAAATTTTTCGTGAAATAAATCATGAGATCCCAATTGCTATTCTTACTGAAGACGACCCTTTGGATGCCATACCAATTGGTATTGAACTCAAAGCAATTGCTATTAATCCTGATTATAAAACTTTAAATTCAGATAATATTAGAAAAATTAAAAAAGCTGGTTTTAAAATATATCCCTGGACAGTAAATAAAATTGAAGATATCACTTTAATAAAAAGTCTAGGGGTTGACGGGATAATCACTGATTTTCCAGAACGAATTTTAAAAATCATTTATTAATTAAGATAAAGTATACTAATATTTAGTATAGTAGCAAAACTAACCCACGCTAAGTAAGGATAAAGCATAAGGCTAGCATTTCTATCAATAAATCGAAACCAATATATACTGCGTAGGATTAAGATCCATAGTATGAAAATGACAAGCAAAGCAATAAAGGGGCTTTTTAATCCAAAAAATACTAGCGACCATAAACCATTAAAAATTAATTGTGCAATAAAGTAGTACAGTGCTTTTTTACCTAATTCATGTCTTTTCCCATAAAACCAAACCCGACCTACAGCAATACCCATAAGTGTATATAACAAGGTCCATACAGGTGAAAAAAGCCAGTTTGGTGGAGAAAAAAAAGGTTTATTAAGATATTTGTACCAAGTAGGGATTGCATCTCTTGTAACTAAGCTAGACAAGAATCCAACACCTATAGAAATAATTATTCCAAAGAAACAGGCAATAATGAGTTGATTTTTATTTTTTTTCATAAAAAGTAAAACTAACAGAAAAAAATCATATCTAATAATTATAAAACTTATCATTACAATTGAAGCTGTATCTTTGAACTTTATGGATTTAAACTCTTTTATCTCAAAAACTGCTAACCCTGTTCATTATAAAACATCTTGGGAGGCACCCAGTAACATTGCTCTAATCAAATACTGGGGGAAGCAAGAACAACAGATTCCTAAAAACCCTTCATTAAGTTTTACATTATCTTCAAGTGTAACTCGAACTGAAGTGGATTTTCAGCCTAAATTAATGTCAAATTTTGATTTTGATTTTTATTTTCACGGCAATCAGAAGCCTGAATTTAAATTAAAACTTCAAACATTTTTTAAAAGAATAGAACCCTATATTCCTTGGATAAAAGAATATAAATTGACTATTAAGAGTCAGAATTCTTTTCCACATAGTAGTGGAATAGCCTCCTCTGCGTCAGCAATGGCAGCTTTATCACTTTCATTGATGGACTTAGAAAAACATTTATTTTCTAATATAGAAGACTCTTTTTTTAATAAAAAAGCTTCTTTCCTTGCCCGTTTGGGATCTGGAAGTGCTTCTAGAAGCATAAATGGTCCAGTAACTATTTGGGGAAAAAATAAAACTCTTAAAACTTGCTCTGATTTTTATGCAATCAGTTATGAAAAAGATTTAAATTCAGTTTTTAAAAGCTATCAAAATACTATCCTTTTGGTAGATAAGAGAGCTAAAGCTATTTCAAGCTCGAAAGGGCACAATTTAATGTACGATCATCCCTTTGCAAAAACCCGATTTTTGCAGGCTACAGATAATTTAGATACACTTATACCGATTATGAAATCTGGAGATCTAGATGCTTTTATTAAAATAGTTGAATTAGAAGCTTTATCACTTCATGCAATGATGATGACTTCAAGCCCTTATTTTATCTTGATGAAACCAAATACTTTAGAAATTATTCATAAGATATGGGACTTTAGAACAATTCAAAAAATCCCAGTTTGTTTTACTTTAGATGCTGGAGCAAATGTTCATATTCTATATCCATCAGTTTACAAGAGGGAGGTAATTCAATTTATTGATCAAGAGCTTAAATCCTTTTGTAAGGATGGAAAATATCTTCTTGATCAAGTTGGCCAGGGCCCTAAGAAACTGTAAATTAATTTATTACCTTGCAACGAATCGATGAAAGAAACCTTGTTTTTTGCTAAAATATTACTCTTTGGAGAATACGGTATCATCAAAGGCTCTAAAGGACTTTCAATACCTTATAATTATTATAGTGGTGTATTAAAGACGACAGCAAAAAACTCCAGATACGATAAAAAGTCTCACCAAAACCTTTTCTCCTTTGCCAACTATTTAAAAACTTTAAAAACAAATTTAGTTGACTTTGACTGGGAAAAGTTTGATTCTGATTTAGAAAATAAATTATTCTTTGATAGTAAGATTCCTCAGGGATATGGAGTAGGCAGTAGCGGTGCTATTGTTGCAGCCATTTATAATGAATATGCTTTAAATAAAATTGATACATTTAAAAACTTAACTGATAGTAAATTACAAAACCTTAAAAAAGTTTTTAGCTTGATGGAATCGTTTTTTCATGGCAAATCGTCTGGTCTAGATCCTTTAATAAGTTATTTAAATCTACCCATTTTAATTAACTCTGAAGGTCAAATTGAAACTACGAAAGTATCATTTCAAAATTACTTTGGAAATGGAACTGTATTTTTAATTGATAGTGGTAGAAGTGTAAAAACAGCCTCAATGATTTCAATATTTACTGAAAAAATGAAGGTAAAGTCATTTAGAAATATGATTGAAAAAGAATTTATTAGATATTCTGATGCTTGTGTAAAAGAATTTATTGATGGAAATATCAAAGCACTTTTTAAAAATATAAAATCTCTATCCTTACTTGTATTAAATAACTTTAACCCAATGATACCTATTACTTTTTATCAACTTTGGAAAGAGGGGATAGATTCCAATGACTATTACCTAAAGCTTTGCGGTTCAGGAGGGGGAGGTTTTATACTGGGGTTTACTAAAGATTTTAATAAGGTTAAGAAAGTTTTGAAAGATTATCAAATAAATATTGTTTGTCATTTTTAAAATTGGGTTTTTTTAACGCTTTTGTGATTTTCAAAAGACTTACCTTTATTTATGATATTAAATATGTTTAATCCACTCACCAATTCAATTATCATGAAATCAAAGCAACTTTCCTCATATTCTAAAACTGGTTATTCTGAAGTCGATAAAACTATAAGATTAAATAAATTTTTATCCAATGCTGGTATTTGTTCTAGAAGGGAGGCCGATGAGTTTATAAAAATGGGATTGGTCCAAATTAACGGTAAGATTATAACAGAAATGGGATATCAAGTCAAGTCTAATGATGAGGTTAAATATGATGGGTCTCGCGTTCAAAAATCTCCTCCAACATATCTTTTGCTTAATAAACCCAAAGGATTTGTTGCTACTTCTCAAGGAGGGAAAATTAATAAGTCTGTTCAAGATTTGATACGTTCTGGATTAAAGACAAAGGTTTTACCAATTGGAGATATGGGTCGGCCAATGACGGGACTTTTACTCTTTACAAATGATGAGCTTCTCCGAAAAAAACTAAAAAATTCTAGTAGAGTTTCTATGATCTACCAGGTTTTAACAGACCAAAACATCACAAAAGGGATGATGGATAAACTTAAAGATGGACAAATGGTTTTTGAAAAAATTCAAAAAGTAACTTCAATAAGTTTCATACAAGGAAAATCAAAAAAAGAGGTAGGTGTTGAGGTGCACTCCCTAAGTCCATCAGTAATGTTCAAACTTTTTGCCACTATAGGATTAAAAATCTTACAAATGGATAGAGTCACCTATGGAGGTTTAACTAAAAAGGACCTTCCAAGAGGAAAATGGAGAAAGCTAAATTCTAAAGAAATTGGATTTATGAATATGATTCCCTAAACGCCCTATAGTTATTTCATAAAAGAAACAGATATATACTAGAAGATAAGCTGATAACTGCCATCCTATTTTTTCTTCTACAATATTAACACCGTAAGAACTGTAACTCCAAAAAACAGTCATACTCCAAAGAATTGGGAATGCATATCCTGTTAGAATACCTAAGAAAATTATGTTAATAATATACCAAGGGTGAACTGTTGTAGAAATAAAGAAATAGCAACTAAGGAATAGAAGCATATTTTTAAAAATATTTTGAGGCTTGTGGTTTGAATTAAAAATCGAAAAAATAACAATGAAAAATGTATTAATGAAAGGAGTAATTTGTCCTAATTTTCTTATGATATTGTAACCTTTGATCTCATAACCAATGGCCCTTATAATTTTATAAATGCTACCGTTAAATTCAAAGGTAGTAAACCAAAGCTGAATAGTTTTGGTATAATTTTCAATCATTTCTGAATTAAAAAAGGGGAACCAGAGAAAAATTGAAAAAGTGAGTATGCTCAATCCAAAAACTATAATCTTTTGTAACCTTAAATATTGAAAAAAAAATGGTATTAGTAGCAAGGGAAGAAGTTTGGCACCTATTGCTAAGCTCATAAAAAATCCACCCAAAATAGGTTTTCTTTTAATACAAAAAAGCCAAGATAAAACTGTAAATAATGTCATTAGAGTCTCACCGTGAAGATTCCCAAAACCTTCAACAATTACCAAAGGGTTTAAAAAATACCAAGAGACATAAATTGACGGAATTTTCAAATGTTTAAAAAGTAAAATAGATACAAAAAATAAGACCAATTCTCCAATAAAATATAAGACTCTAAGTGCAAGTACAGGATAAATAATTGCCTCTCTGTTAAAATAAGCCATAACCTGATAAATATACTGACTCAAGGGTGGGTAGTTAGAGTAGTGACCATTACTTAAATCACCCATTTTTTCATATAAAAGCTCTGCATTAGGAAAAACAATCAAATCAATTATTTCACTTGGGGTGTAACGATAAGGATCAATCCCTAACAGTTGAATATTCCCGTCCCAAATAAATCGATAAAAATCTTGTGATAGTTCTGGAATATGATACCAAAAGATTAATCGACATGTTATACCGATAAAAAAGATACTGGTTAAGTTGCTACAATTTCTAATCCAGAACCAAATAAGGACAAATAAACTACTGTAGGTTACAATTAGTGGAATAGTATCTGTTCTCTGTAATTCAAAAGAGAGTAAATAAAAACCTAAAAAGAAAAAAAAAGGGATACACCAGAATAAAACATTATTTAAGCGCATTTCAAATACTTTGTTTTAAACCGTGATAACTAATACTAGAAAACCCAATAAATAGTGCAATATGAAATAAAAATAAACCAAAATCTCCTTCTGGGACAACTTTAAATGAAGCATAAATACCAAATAGAAAATAAAAAGCTAGAAATAATTCAACTAATGAATAAATAGATATTTTCTTAACGGAGTATTTATTTGTCTCAATGTCACTTTGATTGAATTTAGGTGTTCGAATGAAAGAACTTTTTTTACCAATGAGCCCTTCTATTACTGCAATGGAATTATGAATCGAAAAGCCCATTAATAGAATATAGAAGTTAACAAAGCGTTTTACATATGAAAAAAAAGAACGAATCCCACCTCCAAAAATATATTTATGAACAAACCAATAGCAGCTGAAGAATACAATTGTAGAAATTATAAATAAAGAACTTAAGTTAAAAGGTAATGATAATTCAGGACGGGCTGCTTTGATATAAAGTAATGGAACACTAATAAGAGAAACTATCAGAATATTCAAAAACATAGTACTACTAAGCAAGTGAAAAAAAGCATCGATTTTAACCCCAATAGAGAGATCTTTAGTAAATAGTACTCTGCTAATAAATTTCCTAAAATTTTCTGCACCACCTTTATTCCATCGAAATTGTTGGGATCGAATCGCGTTTATAGTAATAGGTAGTTCTGCTGGTGTAACAACATCAACTAGATAGTTAAATTCCCAACCTTTTAGTTGGGCCCGATAGCTCAAATCCAAATCCTCTGTTAGGGTATCGCCTTGCCAATTTCCTGCATCAACAATGCATGCCTTTCTCCAAATTCCAGCAGTACCATTAAAATTAATAAAATGTTTTTGTTGGTTTCTTCCTACTTGTTCCAGAATGAAATGTGCATCTAAAGCAAATGCTTGGACTTTTGTTAGAATAGAATATTCTCTATTTATATGTCCCCATCGAGTTTGAACCACTCCAATTTTGGGATCCTTAAAGTGTGAAATAGTTTTTAAAAGCCAGTCTGATTTTGGTAAAAAATCAGAATCAAAAATAGCAATAAATTCTCCAGTAGCTTTTGTTAATCCATATTTTAATGCTCCAGCTTTAAAGTCTTTTCTATCGGCTCTAGTTATTAGTTCTATTGGAATTCCTTTTTTTTGATATTTCAATACAAGCTGACGAGTTATCTCTAATGATTCGTCAGTAGAATCATCTAAAACTTGAATTTGAAGTAAACTGTGTGGGTATTGTAAAGTTGTTATACACTTAAGTAGTCTCTTTATAACATAATACTCGTTATAAATTGGTAATTGAATTGTTATTTTGGGTAGTTTTTTTGGAATTTCAGGCTCTTCAAATTTTTGATTTAAATAGCATAAAAAATAGCGTAGCATATTAAGTTGTGATAGACTATATAAAAAAATAATAATCAAACAAGTTATATATATTGAAAAGACTCCGTAGGAGATATAGTTTAATTTAAAAAGTGAAGTTATTTCCATTTTGAAAAATAAAATTTACCGATCCAAGTTAATATTTTACAACCTGCCAGAATGGCCCCTTTTATAGTACCAGAAACTTTAGAAACTCCAATTCTTTTTCGATATCTAACTGGGATCTCAATATAGGGTAACTTTCTACGAAGAATTTTTAATTGCATTTCTATTGTCCACCCAAATGTCTTATCCTGCATTCCGAGACTTTGCAGAGTATCCCATCGTATCGCACGAAAAGGGCCTAAATCAGTAAACTTACCATTATATAATAATTTCATTAACATACAAGATAAAGCATTTCCAAAAACCTGTGGGATAGTCATTGATCCCTTTTCTCTTAATTCTTTTCTTCTTGCTCCTAAACTAAAAACAACTTCTCCAGCTAAAACCGGTTTAACTAAAATATCTAGGTCTTCAGCATAATCAGAATAATCAGCATCTAAAAAAACTATAATTTCTGGATTATGCTGCTGCAAGTGATTTATTCCCTTAAGGCAGGCATTTCCATATCCTTTTTGTTTTTGAACAATGACCTCAGCTCCTAGGGATTTTGCAATTTTTCCTGTGTCATCAGTTGAACCATTATCGACTACGATAACTCTATTTACATTTTTGGGAATTGATTCAATTACTTGCCCTATTGATAGAGCCTCGTTAAAAGCAGGTATAATTACATCAATTTTAATAATTGAAAATATTTATTTTTTTAATTCTATTTGTTGTTGGGGAACTATAAATTCATCAAAATACCAAGCAGATAAATTTTCGAAAGCTAGGAAAAATGAAATCCCAAAAGTAAGTAGTAAAATGGATAATAAAGTCAAGTTTAATTTTTTTCTTCTAGGATCAATTGAGCACTGATTCTGTTTTTTTCTAAATAACACAAAACCATAAATACCCAGACCGAAAGCTAGTATTCTGAGTAAAATTGATCCAGTTCCTAAGCTACCATCTTCAGCATAAAAAAAATCTGCAAAAGAAATTGCTACCACTCCGCCCATAAGTCCAAACATGAATAAGACTGCAGGAGCCACACAACATATCATTCCTGCTAAAGCAGAAATTAAACCATATTTCAAAGACCATTTAAGAGCATTCGGACTTTTCATTTTAATTTTCAAATTTATTATAAAAGTAATACTTACAGTTTATTTAATGACCAATCATAATCAAGATAATTTATAATAGGTTTGTCGAATTTCAAATTTGAATATTTTTTAATAAAGTCTAACCGTTCTTTTTTTGACCCAAAGTCTTTTTTAAACCAAAAAAATATTTTAGAAAGGCTAAGTTTTTTATTAGTTAATACGTTTTTTGAAGGATCCAATAAAAAAGAACTTGTGGCACTAACCAACTGAGACTCTATTTTTTTTTCTTGATATGCTTTATTTAATAATTTTGGACACGAAATAGAAGCGCAGTTTATAGCAAAATGAATTCGAGACTCTCCCATTTTTCTCAGTATTTTATGTTCTATTTCACCTAGACTATAATTATTTCCTTCCATATTAAAACATTTAATATTCCAAGGTGATTCAATTTCTTTAATACTTTTTAGGGGATAATTTTCTAAGATAAGTTTAATGGTCAATGAGTTGTAGGCATTTATCCAATAAGCGAGCTTATAGTTTTTTGAAGCACCATCTCTAGGTGGATTATTCGATAAGGTATTAATATATGCATCTAAACTATTTTGATTCTTTTTCCATGCTTTATAATTAACTAGTCCAGTTTCAGAAACAAACTCTTGTAGTTGATTATTCCATCTATGATGTATATTCTTTTGTCCAAATGAAATAAAGCTTATTAGACCAATTAAAAAAGGAAAAAGAAACTTCATAAGTTTGATTTTGTATTTGAAAATAAAAGTATAAAATAAATGCTTTAAAAAAGGGCGTAAGCTATTTAACATTTTTAAAAAAAGTCTTTTTGTAAAGATCATATAAAGGTTTATGAGATTTGAGACTTTGCTCATTATCAATGTCATTCTTTATATTTAGATAGTAGACTGAATTTTCCGAAACTTTTGACAAAGTTTGTTTGAAAACCTTTTGTTCACCCCACGAAATACCTTTAAATAATTTATCATTTAATTTTTTCATTCCTATTAGATAATAACCTCCATCATAGCAAGGTCCAATTACTAAGTCGTTATATTCTAATGCTTTTTCTGCCTCAATTAAAGTCTCTTCATCCAAGCTCCATAGGTCACTACCAATAAGTATCACTTTTTTATATTTTTTAGAAAAAGCCCAACCAAAAGCATTTTCCATTTTTGAGCCTAGATCTTCCCCCTTTTGGATTTGAAATTTATTAACATGTTTAAAAATAGTTTTTAATATTGGACTTACTTTATTTCCAAAGAGTACAGTTTTAAGTTTACTTTTTAATGTGACTTTTGACGTATGATAAAGTAGTTTTTTATATATCCAAAGTGATGCTTCTTTACCCACTTCCATTCCGAGACGACTTTTGACTTTTCCGAGTATGGGAGGTTTTGCAAAAACAATAATTATTGTTTTCATGAGTAAAACATCAAAAATCTAAAACTTTTTCTTTTTAAGTCGAACAGCTTAAGAAAATTAATCCCTAATGGAACGAACAAATTCATTAATTTTATCAACTCCCTCATCTTCTAAAAATTTTATAAATGCAGAGCCAATTATAGCTCCTTCTGAATATTTTGTTGCTGAAGAGTAGGTGTCAGCATTACTAATACCAAAACCTACCACAGTTGGAGTATTTAACTTCATTGCTAAAATACGTTGAAAATAATTTATTTGAGCATCACCAAAGGTATTTTTTGCTCCTGTTACACTTGCACTACTCACCATATAAATGAATCCGTTTGACACTTTATCGATATAACGAATACGATCTTCTGGAGTTTGAGGGGTAATTAAAAACATATTATATAAATCATATTTATCAAATATTACTTTGTAGTCATCGTGATAAACATCTACAGGTAAATCAGGAATAATTAAGCCATCGATACCGATTGATTTACAACACTTACAAAATTTTTCAATTCCAAATTGCATTATAGGATTGAAATACCCCATCAAAACCAAGGGTAAGTGAATGTATTCTCTAATATTTTCTAATTGGGAGAAAAGCTTATCTGTTGTCATTCCATTATTTAGAGCTTTGGTAGAACTTTTTTGAATAGTAGGTCCATCGGCTAAAGGATCAGAAAAAGGTAAACCAATCTCGACCATATCAATATTGGCAGCTTGTAATTTTTTTAAAATTGGTATTGTGTCCTCTAAACTCGGATGTCCAGCAGAAAAATAGATGGATAAGAGTTTTTTACCCTCCTGAAATTTTTTATCGATTCGATTCATTATAACTTAAAATATTCGATATAGGTATCTAAGTCTTTGTCACCACGACCTGAACAATTAAATACTATTATTTCTTTAGGATTAAATTTACGTATATCTAGTACTGCAAAAGCATGTGCTGTTTCAATAGCTGGAATGATGCCCTCCATTTGAGAAAGAGTTAGCCCCCAATCCATAGCTTCCTGATCTGGAATTGAAATAAACTCTGCTCTTTTAGATCTGTATAGATGAGCATGCATTGGTCCAATACCGGGATAATCAAGACCAGCCGAAATGGAGTAGGGTTCTGTAATTTGTCCATCTTGTGTTTGCATTAATAAAGTTTTACTTCCATGTATAATCCCCTCTTTTCCTAAGGCAGAAGTTGCTGCACTATGTCCTGTATTAATTCCCTTCCCAGCAGCCTCAACTGCAATAATATTCACTCGCTTATCATTTAGGTAGTGGTAATAAAGACCAGCAGCATTACTTCCTCCTCCAACGCAAGCTATAACATGGTCGGGATATTCACGTCCTTCTTGTTCTTGTAATTGCCATTTTGTCTCTTCACTAATTACCGATTGAAAACGAGCTACCATGTCTGGATATGGATGAGGACCTACTACTGAACCAATTATGTAATGTGTTTTGATGGGATTGTTTATCCAGTCTCGAATGGCCTCATTAGTCGCATCCTTTAGTGTTTTACTTCCAGATTTTGCAGAGCGAACTTCAGCTCCTAACATTTTCATTCGGGCTACATTGGGTGCTTGACGTTTAATATCTACTTCACCCATGTATACGATGCATTCGATTCCCATTAGAGCACAAACTGTTGCTGTAGCTACTCCATGTTGACCTGCCCCAGTTTCAGCAATAATTCGGCTCTTACCTAGACGTTTAGCTAATAAAATTTGTCCAATAGTGTTATTTACTTTATGAGCACCTGTATGGCATAGGTCTTCACGTTTCAAATATATTTTGGTATTATATTTTTCCGATAAACGCTTAGCAAAATATAGTGGAGTAGGACGCCCTACATAAACTTTTAATAGATCATCAAACTCTTTTTTAAAGCTATACTCAGTGGATATTTTTAAATAGTTTTCTCTTAGTTCAGCTACATTTGGATACAACATTTCAGGAATGTAAGCGCCTCCAAAGTCACCATAATATCCTTTTTCATTTACATTATAATTCATATAATTCATTTTTAAATTTGATTATTGCTTGTATTTTTTTTAATCCTGGAGAGATCTCAAATTTACTATTTACATCAACAGCATAAAGAGGTAAAGTTGTATTTAATAATTCCTTAATTTGATGTGTATTCTCTATTCCAATCCCACCACTTATAAAAAACGGTTTTTGTGAAGAATAATCATTTAAAATATTCCAATTAAAAGTATAACCATTTCCTCCTGGTAAAGAGCCTTTAGTATCAAATAAAAAGAAGTCACACTTTTCTTCGTAGGGTTTAAGTATTGAAAAGTCAAAATGATCATCTACAGGAAATGCTTTGATTACTTCAACTTCCAAATTTTTGATAAGTTTACAATAATTGGGTGTTTCTGATCCGTGCAATTGTACTGCTTGTAAATGATGAGAAATTATCTTCTCTTTTATATAATCAACAGAAGCATCAACAAACACCCCAGTTTTTTTTATTTTTTTATTAAGTTCAGGAGTAGAGTCTGAGACATAGCGACTTGAAGATGCCCAAAAAATAAAACCTATATATTCAGGCTTCAGATCGCTAAGAGCTAAAATATTTTCCATATCTCTCATACCACAAACTTTTAATTTCATAATTTTATTTGCTTAATGAAATTCTGGGCTTCTAGTCCGGGATTTTCAGTTTTCATGAAATTTTCACCTACGAGAAATCCTTGGTAGCCTAATGATATTAAATCTTTGATAGTAGCTACCTCACTTATACCGCTTTCTGATATTTTGATAAAATCATTTGGTATTTTTTCAATTAAATTTCTACTAGTATCTAATGAGATTTCGAAGGTTTTAAGATTGCGATTATTTACCCCAATTATATCCAAGGTTGGCATTATGGATTTTTCCAATTCTTCCAGATTATGTACCTCTAGTAAAACATCCAGACCATAGCCTTTTGCTGTTGCTGATAAATATTGTATTTCAGTCTGATTTAATATTGATGCAATTAATAAAATGGCATCAGCTCCGTGGGCTTTCGCTTCAATAATTTGATATTCATCGATTATAAATTCTTTGCGTAAGATTGGAAAGCTTGTTACAGAACGTGCAATGGTTAAATCATCGAGTGATCCACCAAAATACTTTCCATCAGTCAAAACTGACATTCCACATACCCCAGCTTTTTCATAGCCACTAGAAACGTCTAAAACAGAAATAGAACTATTGATATTTTGCTTTGAGGGAGAACGACGTTTGTATTCAGCAATTATACCTGATTCACTTTTTTGAATGCCTTCTGCCAGTGAATTTGTTTTAAGATCAAAAAGTGGGGAAGCTTCCCAATAAGTAGCTGGGAATATTTTTTTTCTTTGATCTACCTCAATACGTTTGTCAACTATTATTTTATCTAGAATATTCATTCACTTAATTTTTGAAGTGTATTAAAAGCATTTAATGCTTTTCCAGAAAGTAAAGATTCTTTGGCTTTTTCAAATCCTTTAATGGGAGGAATACCTAAGGCTGTCGAAATAGCCATTCCTGAGTTAGCACAGACTACTTCTTGCTGAGCTTCAGTTCCTTTGTTTTGTATTACATTCATGAATATTTTAGTTGAAGAATCTATATTTCCCCCTCCAATTATAGCTTTTGCTAATATTGGTGATACCCCAAAATCTTCTGGTTTTAGTACACTTTCACTATTTTTACCAAAGACTTTTGTAGATCCGGTTAAAGATATTTCATCATATCCATCTAAAGCATATAAAATAGTAAAATTAATATTTGTTTCTTGAAATAGATAGTTATAAAGTCTTGCTAATTCGAGATTGAATACTCCGGTTAGCTGATTTTTTGGAAAGACAGGATTAACCAAAGGACCTAGCATATTAAAAAAAGTTTTCACTCCCAATTCACGTCTTATAGAAGCTACATTTTTCATTGCAGGGTGGAAAAGAGGAGCATGCAAAATACAAATACCTGCTTTATCTAAGCACTTTTTTAAAAAATCTCTTTCATTTGAAAATTTAATTCCAAGCGCCTCTAGTACATTGCTAGATCCACATCCTGAAGAAACACCATAGTTACCGTGTTTGGTTACTTTAACGCCGGCTCCAGCAGTAACAAAAGATGAAAGAGTTGAAATGTTAAAGGTATCTTTTCCGTCTCCCCCGGTCCCGCAGAGGTCAATAGTATCATATTCATCTAGATTTATCCTAATACATAATTCTAACAAAGCAGAGCGAAAACCTTGGAGTTCCTTTAAACTAATACTTCTCATCATGAAAATAGTCAGGAAAGAAGCAATTTGAGAAGAATTATACTGTCCATCCGCAATATTGATAATCATTTGTCTGGACTCTTCCTTACTTAGTTTTTCATGATTTGTGAGTTTGTTAAGAATATTCTTCATATTTAACTATTTATCCAGTTATTTAATATTTTTTTTCCATAACTGGTTAGTATCGATTCTGGATGAAATTGAACCCCGCAAACATTATATGTTTTGTGACGTAGTGACATTAAATGTCCTTGTTGGTCAATTGAGGTGGCAATAAGCTCTTTAGGAAGGGGGGTTTCAACTACCCAGGAATGATAGCGGCCAACATTGAAAGCATTAGGGAGACCTTTAAATAATATATCTTTTTTAATAACATTTACAGGGGTTGCAATACCATGATAAACTTTATCTAAGTTGACTAATCTAGCACCAAAAACTTCTCCAATGGCTTGTTGCCCTAAACAAACACCTAAGATTTTCTTACACGGTGAATAACGTTTAATTGCTGTTTTCAATAAACCCGATTCATCAGGAATTCCGGGGCCAGGAGATAATAATATTAGCGGGTAATTATCAAGCTCCTCAAGGTCAAATTTGTCATTACGTTTTACCGTAACCTCACAATTCATTTCTTCTAGATAATGAACTAGATTATATGTAAAAGAATCATAATTATCGATAACAAATATTTTTTTCATAATTAAACTCTCTCTGCAAGTGTTAAGGCTTTATCTAAAGCACCTAATTTATTATAAACTTCTTGTAATTCATTTTTTGGAACTGAATCAGCAATAATTCCTGCTCCTGCTTGGTAATGTAATTTATGGTCCTTGCTTAGAAATGAACGAATAATTATTGCATGATTGAAATTCCCATGAAAATCCATATAACCTATTGCTCCTCCATAGAAATTACGTTTTGTAGTTTCATAACGATCAATTAATTGCAAAGCCTTGTGTTTAGGTGCACCACTTAATGTTCCTGCTGGAAAAGTATCTGCTACTACACGGAACGTTTTAGTTGATTTCTTCATGTTACAACTTACTTTTGAAACTAAGTGGATGACATGTGAGTAAAATTGAATTTCCCTGTTTTTTTCAACGATAACTTCTGATCCATTGCGACTTAAATCGTTTCTAGCCAAATCGACAAGCATCACATGTTCACTATTTTCTTTTGGATCTTTTGCCAATTCCTCAGCAGCTTTTGCATCTTTTTCATCATTTCCTGTACGTCGGAAAGTACCAGCAATTGGGTGAATTTCTGCTTTACCATTTTGGACTATAAGTTGAGCTTCTGGTGAACTTCCAAAAATTTTAAAATTACCATAGTCAAAGAAAAATAAATATGGCGAAGGGTTGATAGACCTCAAGGTTCTATAAACATTAAATTCGTCTCCTTTAAAACCTTGAGAAAAGCTTCTAGAAAGCACTAGCTGAAAAACATCACCCCTATAACAATGCTCCTTCCCCTTTTTAACAAAATCAATGAATTCTTCATCGCTAAGGTTAGATGATTTTTCTCCTACTTTTTCAAAAGTAAAATTACAGTTATTTTTGGCTTGGAGTAAAAGTTCTATTTCATTAAGATTGTGATTGCCGTCATATATATTTGAAAACAGGTGAGCTTCATGATTAAAAAGACTAATGGCAATAATATTTTGATAAACAGCATAATATAAATCTGGAATATCTTGTCCCGGTTTATTTTTATTAAGTTCAATGTTTTCGAAACGCTCTACGGCATCATGTGCTACATAACCAAAAATCCCATTACTTAAAAATTTAAATGGAGAATTTTCGCTATCAAAATGCTTCGAAAATTGATGGATCCGTTCAGGAATATCAATTTGAAAATCAACTTTTTCCACTTTTGAGCTATTATCTGGTAATTGTGTTGTGAGTTTATTATTTTTAAGTTCAATGTAAGCAATAGGGTTACAACAGATATATGAAAAGTCATTTTTATTTGCGTGATAATCACTGCTCTCTAAAAGTAAAGAATGTGGAAATACATCCCTTAATTTTAAATATACACTTACTGGTGTAATAGTATCTGCAAGTATTTTCTTATGCTTAGTTTTAAGGCTAAATGTTTTTATTTTTGACATAAATTAAAAAAGGCCTGTCGTGATGACAAGCCTAGATATTTTATTACAATTGTTTTCACGCGAATCTCTATTGAATCGAATGCCACCAGTTGTTAGATGTAATTAATAATTTCATAAGTTCAAATATAATATAAAATTTACAACTCTTTGCTCAGATTTAAACAATTTAATGGTCTGCTAAAATTTTAAAATATAAAGTTTTAATAAAGTAAGTTAAAATACTAAATCTACCTTAAGCTCAATATCATCGTAAATTAATTTATCACCTAATTCATCGAAAAACGTAGAAGAACGAAATTTTATGTTGTATTTGGACCTATCAAAAATAAGTTCTGCAATTGCACCTTCTTCTTTGAACAAAAGATCAAAATTTATATTATTAGTTATACCTTTTATTGTAAGTTCTCCTAAAACTGAGAGTTTCTCCGGAGTAACTTTTTCTGAAGAAATGACTTTTAAACTAGCTGTCGGATATTTTTCAACAGAAAAAAAATCATCTGAACGTAAATGCTTTTCAAGATAACTTTTAGATCCACCGCTCAAATCATGATTTTCAAGGGTTTGCATGTCCACAATAAATTCACCAGCAGTTATTAAACCATTATCAATTGAGATATTTCCTTTTTTGAATTTTAGAGATCCAAAATGGATTTTAGTAGTAATTTCTTTTCCAGTCCATATAATATTACTTGTAATTATATCAATATTTTTTTCTTGGCTTTTTAAAGTCATGCTAATTGAAATCAAAAGCATAAATAGAACTTTTCTAATTTTCATCTTTAATCATTAATTTTTTTAAGTAAAAAAGTAAGTTTATCCTTCTCTTTTTCGTTAAGTTTTTGGGTTTCTATGTCTTCTGTATTTTCAACAATACTATCTATTACAGAAAGTAGTTTTAGGCCTTCCTTGGTTATAAATAATTCTATTTTCCTTCTATTTTCTTTACAAACGGTTCTTTTCACAAAATTTTTGTTGATTAACTTATCAACAATCCTGGTAGTATTACTAGTTCGATTAACCATTCTTTCATGTACAGTAGAGAGATTAGCAGCAACACCTTTTTGTCCCCTTAATATTCTCAAAACATTAAATTGTTGGAATGAAACACCGAAGGGTTTCAAAGCTTTGGATACAGATTCGTTGACTTTACAATTGTATTTAATTAATGCAATTACTAAGTTTTGTGAACTTTTAGACATACTATATACACAAATGTTGTATGTACAAATATATAATTAATATTCATAATATGTTTTTTTGATTTGTTTATTGATTTACGCTATTGTATTTTAGAATAAAATTGAATGATGAATTTATCTCAAAATCAATGGGTAAAAAAACAAAAAGCCTCCTCAGCCAGCATTATTTTAGATGTAAGGACACATGAGGAGTATGCGGAGGGCCATTTATTAGATGCCAAGCTACTTGATATTAGAAACCCAGTTAAATTTATGGAGGGTATAAGCGCATTAGACCCATCAAAAAACTATTATGTGTATTGTCGCTCAGGGGCAAGAAGTGCTCAAGCTTGTCAGCTTTTAAAACAAAAAGGAATCTCAAATTGTTATAATTTACTTGGTGGGATTATTGAATGGAAAGGTGAAGTAATAAGCGAATAAAACTATCTCGAATGTCTAGGCCCGATAAAATCCGAATTTTTTTTGAAAGAAATGGATTTGCAGTTTGTAGTCGAATGGCAGAGGTGCTAGGAATGAAAGTAAAAAGTGTCCGCTTATTTTTCATTTATTCATCATTTACTACTTTGATAGGCGGTTTTATACTTTACTTGATTCTGGCTTTTTGGTTAAAGCTAAAAGACCTTATTTATACAAAACGTACTTCAGTATTTGATTTATAAAATTTATTTAATAACATGTATAAGGTTTTTAATAGAAAGTTTTCAAATTTCAAAAAATTAAATAATCTTTCATTTGATTAATTTGTTTTTCTATTCCTTTTTTAGATATTGAGCCCTTCAAATTATTAAATATAATTATGACTCATTTATCAAAAATAAAGTTTAAGACACTTGCTTTATTATTATTAATAAATACTCCAATTTTTTCTCAAGATCAGGGTTTGGATGAACGTATTAATGAAGCATTTACTCCGGTTGCTAATTGGTGGGAGGGTTTAATTTTACATAATTTTCCAGGCACCGAAATTCCTACAATTATTTTCTTATTAGTTGGAGGAGCTCTTTTTTTTACAATTTATTTTGGTTTTGTAAATGTCCGTCACTTTTCAACTGCTGTAAATACAGTGAGAGGGAGGTATGATGATATAGAAAAAGAAAATTTTTTTAATACTGAAACTTCCTCAAAGAAAGACGAGAAAGTCCTTAAATCAGTTGAAGACAAGGATGGAGAAGTGAGTCATTTCCAAGCTCTCGCAACAGCAGTTTCTGGAACTGTTGGAAATGGAAATATTGCAGGAGTTGCTTTAGCAATTGCAGTCGGAGGTCCTGGTGCAACATTTTGGATGATCCTATGCGGTTTGTTAGGTATGTCGACAAAATTTGTTGAGTGTACTTTAGGAGTTAAATATAGAGATGTTGGAGAGGATGGAACTATTTATGGAGGGCCAATGTATTATTTGACTAAAGGATTAAAAGAAAAAGGATTTGCAACACTTGGAAAAGTTTTAGCTGGCATCTTTGCCTTTTTATGTGTGGGCGCATCCTTTGGAGGAGGAAATGCAGCCCAGTCAAATCAGGCTGCTATGCAATTAGTTGGTTCTTTAGGAATGTCTGGAGGAAGTTCAAGGACTATTATAGGAATTATTATGATGATTTTAGTAGGAATTATTATAATTGGAGGAATCAAAAGAATAGCTTCAGTTACTGAAAAAGTAGTCCCTTTTATGGCCCTTATGTATATACTCGCATGCCTATATATAATTTTTACAAATTTTAGTTTTGTGGATGACGCTTTTGCAATGATATTTAATCAAGCTTTTAATCCGCAAGCAGGTCTAGGTGGATTACTTGGTGTATTAATTACGGGTTTTAGGCGCGCAGCTTTTTCAAATGAGGCAGGAGCAGGCTCTGCATCAATAGCTCATTCTGCAGTAAAAACGAAATATGCTGCTTCAGAAGGATTGGTTGCATTATTAGAACCTTTCATTGATACTGTCGTTATTTGTACAATGACTGCCTTAGTAATTATTATTTTTAATGGTGATAATGCTGTGTTTAATTATGGAGGTGAAGGAGGAATTGTGACTATCGACGGTTTACCTGCTGAGGGAGCAGGAATAACAGCTGCAGCTTTTTCAAAATATATTTCATTTTCAGGCCCATTTTTGACAATTGCTGTTGTGCTTTTTGCCATTTCAACTATGATTTCTTGGTCTTATTATGGATTGCAATCTTGGATGTATATTTTTGGAAAAAGTAAAGCCTCTGAATTGACCTACAAGTCTTTATTTTTAGTTTTTATAGTAATAGGTGCAGCTGGAGACATGTCTTCTGTTTGGGCATTTTCAGATGCAATGATTCTAGCATTGGTATTCCCTAATATGATAGGATTATTATTTTTGTTTCCACGTGTACGTGAAGAATTAAATAACTATCTGTCCGCTTTATTAGCAATCAAAAAAGATTAAATTTATATTTGTATTAAAAATTGTATATGATAGATATAGAATTGCGTCCTGAAATTGAAACTTCTGAGACTCAAAGAATGGTTTATGAAGCAGCAAGGGACTTTGCTGCTCAATTCATAAAGCCCAATATAATGAAGTGGGATGAATCCCAATATTTTCCCTTAGAAATTTTTGAAAAGGCAGGAGCACTTGGTTTTATGGGAATGCTAATTCCGGAGTCTTATGGCGGATCAGGAATGGGATATCACGAATATACTACTCTTATAGAAACAATTTCTATTGTAGACCCTTCTATAGGATTGTCAATTGCTGCACATAATTCACTTTGCGTTAATCATATATATGAGTTTGGAAACGAAACACAACGTCTTAAGTGGTTACCCAAACTTTGTGAAGGAACTTTTCTAGGAGCCTGGGGACTTACCGAACATAATACTGGTTCAGATGCAAAAGGAATGTCGACTACAGCTCGAAAGGAAGGTGATAATTGGATATTAAATGGGACGAAAAATTTTACCACCCATGGAATTTCTGGGGATATTGCAGTTGTTATAGCTAGGACTGGAAAAAAAGAAAATAATCGATCTATGTCCGCATTTGTTGTTGAACGAGGAACGAATGGCTTTTACGCAGGTAAAAAAGAAAATAAATTAGGAATGCGTGCCTCTGAAACAGCAGAGATGGTTTTTGAGGATTGTATTATTCCAGATGAAAACAGGCTTGGACCCGTTGGTGATGGTTTTATACAATCAATGAAAATATTAGATGGAGGAAGGATTTCCATTGCAGCTCTTTCTTTAGGAATTGCTAAAGGTGCTTATAACGCAGCTCTAGCTTATTCAAAACAAAGAAAGCAGTTTGGAAAGCCAATAAGTAGTTTTCAAGGAATATCTTTTAAACTAGCAGATATGGTAACTGAAATTGAGGCAGCGTCTCTATTAACCCAAAAAGCATCGGAAATGAAAAATCTAAATCTTAGTGTAACCCAAGCTGGAGCTATGGCAAAACTCTTTGCTTCAGAAACATGCGTAAAAGTTGCAAATGAAGCTGTACAAATTTTTGGAGGTTATGGTTTTACCAAAGATTTCCCCGTTGAAAAATTTTTAAGAGACTCTAAACTTTGCACAATTGGTGAGGGTACAAGTGAAATTCAAAAAGTAGTTATTGCTAGAAAAATATTAAAAGATTAAACTTTAATCGAGAATTTAAGTATCCTGACTCGTTCTTTTAATTATATTTGTATATATTATGAAGGGAGGTATTTTGTTATGTTAGTAATTCCAATTAAAGACGGCGAAAATATTGATCGTGCATTAAAACGATTTAAAAGAAAATTTGATAAAACTGGAGGCATGCGTCAACTTCGATCTAGAAAACAGTTCGTAAAGCCATCTGTAAAGCATCGTCAAAAGATCCAAAAGGCTCAATATATTCAGCACTTGCGGGATAGTGAGAATATTTAAGACTTTTTTCTAATCATTCTAGTAGCGTTAACTTAACTAAGTTTTTTAACTTTATAATGTAATGCATAATTATGTCAGTTTCTGCTTTTTTAGAATATATTTCTTTAGAAAAAAAATATTCTAAACATACGATTAAATCATACGAAGCTGATCTTTTGGCTTTTAAGACCTTTCTTGAAACTGAAGATATTTCTACCGAATTAAAATTAGTAACCTACAGTGAAATTAGAACTTGGGTAGTATATTTAATTCAGTCCGGAAATAGTTCAAGAACAGTAAATAAAAAAGTATCGGCGCTACGATCCTATTATAAATTTCTTCTTGGCATTGGGAGTGTAGAGGTTTCTCCTTTAAAAGAGCATAAAGCTCTTAAAACAGATACTAAAGTTGCCTTACCATTTTCTCAATTAGAAATCAAAACTTTATTTGATTCCGATATTTTTCCAAAAAATTATAATGGATCAATGATACGTACTATGCTTCAACTTCTTTACTTCACAGGAATTCGTAGAGCAGAGTTGATTAATTTAAAAGATCAAAATATCGATTTTTCAGAGGGATTAATTAAGGTTTTAGGTAAAAGAAACAAAGAAAGATTACTGCCTCTTTTACCTGAAATAAAAGATGAACTGACTCTTTTATTACAACTCCAAAAAAAATTAAAAATTATTAAACAGGACGATTTTTTCTTTGTTAATGAAAAGGGAAAAAAGCTTTCTAACTCATTTGTTTATCAATCAGTAAAAACTTATCTTGGAAAAGTATCAACTAAAACCAAAAGAAGCCCTCATGTCTTAAGACATAGCTTTGCTACTCATATGCTAGATCAAGGAGCTGATTTAAATTCTATCAAAGACCTTTTAGGCCACAGCAGTATAGCTGCTACTCAGAATTATACACATAGCAGCATGTCTAAGATTCAGGAAATTTACAATAAAACGCATCCTAGAGAGAAAAATAATAATTTAAAATAAATTTTATAGCGACTATGAATTTTAGATCCATAAACTATAAGGCTGATATAAAGTTAAAGGCCTTTGCTAAAACAAGAATTGAAAAACTTTCATTATTCTATAATAAAATAATAGATGTATTTATTTTCACAAAAGTTGAAAATACATCAAATGGTATTAATAAGTGGGCAGAGCTAAAAATTATTATCCCTGGAGATGACATTATTGTAAAGAAAATTTCTAAGTCTTTTGAGGAATCTATAAACCTAGCCGCAGAAAGCGCAGAGCGTATATTAATAAGAAGAAAGGAAAAAGAAAGAATAATATAAAAATTTCATTTTTTTCTTTTGATAGCAAAAAAATTAACATTTAATTTGCAATCGATTTTATGAAAATGGAATCTAAAGGCCGATGTAGCTCAGCTGGCTAGAGCAGCTGATTTGTAATCAGCA
>CENP01036590.1_pt1 | contig 34738 bp, 36 predicted proteins | sample 361281 | NCBI WGS metagenome assembly CENP01 (sample SAMEA2591122, study PRJEB7988) | marine metagenome | biome: marine biome (ENVO:00000447); feature: deep chlorophyll maximum layer (ENVO:xxxxxxxx); material: saline water (ENVO:00002010), including plankton (ENVO:xxxxxxxx) | depth 70 m | reverse complement strand
TTCTATAGATATAGATTTAACTATTTCTGGATGAAGTTCAACGTTTATTGTAAATTCTCCGACCTCTTTTATAGGTCCGGACAACAAAATTATAGATGACTTAGTGATAAAATCGTGACCTTCTGCATGCATAGCGTCTAAAATCTCATTTACACCAACTGACCCAAAAAGCGTTCCACTTTCCTGAGCATTAGCAGATATAGTTAACTTAAGATCATTAAGATGAATTGCATTTGCTTCTGCAAGCGATAGTTCATCTTGAGCTTTTTTTAGATATTCTTCTTTCTTTTCTTCAAAATCTTTTATGTATTTATCAGTTGCAGGCAATGCTTTGTGATAAGGCAATAAAAAGTTACGTGCAAAGCCAGATTTAACATCGACGATATCACCAATATTTCCAAGATTTTTTATCTTGGTTACTAAAACTACTTTCATTTGTTTTCTTCGATTTTATGTTTGTCAGTGAATGGAAGTAGACCAAGCAACCTTGCTTTCTTTACTGCTTTTGTTAGCTTGCGCTGTTCTTTTGCGTTAAGTCTTGTATATCTTGAAGAGAGAATTTTTCCATTTTCAGATATAAAGCCTCTTAGAGTATCAGGATCTCTATAATCAATATTTACTTTTTTTTCTTCTGTCATTATGAGGCTAATTTTACAGTTAAATGTCTAAATACATTTTGGTCATATCTAAATTTTTCTTCGAGTAAATCTAGTGTTTCAGGCTCTACATTCACATCAAGATGAACATAGTTAGCATAATTCATGTTATTGATTGGGTAAGCAAGCTGTCTTTTCCCCAACAATTTTGTGTCAACTAAGTCACCTTTATTGTCAGAAATAAGTTTTTTTAGACCATCAATGAAATCATCAACTTCATCCATTGTATTGGGGTTTAAAAGAAGCATTAATTCGTATTTTTGCATCACAATTCAGTTCTTATCCATTCAAGCACTCGGGCTATGATACCCTTGCTTTGATTAAAGGTAAACTCTTTATCTTGTTCTAAAGCATAAAATTTAATCAGCCCCAACAGAGCACTAAATTCAGGTTTTAAAAGTTTTGCTGATTTTTCAGGCAAATTATTTTCTGGCATTCCTATTTTAAATAAATTTTTAGTTACTCTTTCCCCTAAATCAACCATTCCTTCGAGGTTTGCTGAACCTCCTGTTAAAACAAATCCACCCGCAATATGATTAATTAGTCCATTTTCTTCTAAGGAACTTACGCAATGTCTTAATATCTTCGAAAATGAATGCTCTATTTGGCCAGCAAGTACTTTTCTTGAAATGGATTGATTGCTACCAGAAACCTTAATCTTAAGCATATCTTCAGTTGCAATATCTGAAAAAGCACACCCATATTTCTTTTTTATTTGCTCTGCATCAATTGAAGAAATATCTAATGACAACGCGATTGATTCTGTGACGTAATCTCCTGCATATGGTAGGACTTTAGAGAATAAGATTGAACCATTTTTATAAACTGAAATATCAGTTGTTCCAGCACCTATGTCAATTAAACATACACCTAATTTTTTTTGCTCTTCACTCAGAACTACTTCTGCAACCCCTAATTGATTAAAGTAAAAGCTAGTAACTGATAATGATTTTGAAGCTAGTCTGATACATTTTAAAATATTTTCTTTTGCATTCTTTGAAAAATGTATTAGATGCGATTTAGCCTCCAGCTTTATACCATTCATACCCAGCGGATTTTTAATGCCGTTTTGACCATCAACTAAATATTCACAAGGTACAGCGTATAAAAGAGTTTTGTCATTCGGTACTTTCATTGTTTTTGACATATTTAAAGCTTTTTCTATATCTATAAAAGTTACCTCCCGATCTGTTATCTTTACCTGTCCTATTGAGTTCGTGCTAGATATTTCTTCACCTGACAGCCCAATATGTAATTCTTTTATTTTTTCGTTTGACTGACTTTCAATTTGGTTAATACAATCAAGTATTGCTTTTGCAGTAGAAGAAATATTTATTATTGAACCTCTTTTTATTCCTGAAGTCTCAATACTGGAGAAAGCTACAACTTCTGGAGCTGTAGTCTCATTTTTAATTAAAATAGCAGATATTTTTGATGTTCCCAGATCTAATAAGCAAATCATTTAACTATTTTTTAATACGTATCCTTGGTGGTATCTTAAATCTAGAATAATTGGCTTTGAATCATTTTGTTCTAAATTTTTTATAATCTTGTTCAATTTATCTAGACGATTATCTAAGTCTGTCTTACCAATGTAGGCATTAACTTTCTTAGTTTGTACTTCCCAACCTGATAACTCAGAATAATTAAGAGCAATAAGATCTGAAAGATATTTTTTAATAGTATTAGCCTGAGATATAGTTTTATTCGATATATCATTTTCTTTTATTGATAATTTTGGAATCTGTAGGGATGAGGGCATAAAAAATAGATCAAATTTATGATCAAAATAAAAATTCTTATTACTTCTAAATATTGGGTCTTTCAATACTAGGTTGTATGACAAGTCTTTACTAGAATCTGTCTTAGAGAAAGCTTTAACCCAGTCTTTTGTTTTTACATAGGCACCTAAATCTCTTCCCTTATAAAGATTTATTTTTATGTCACTTACACATTCCATGCAATTCACACTCATTGAGATATTTGCAGAAATAATTTTTTTATCATTTTTTAAAAAACCAAACATGTAGATAAAGCATGTAGTTAAAAAAATGGTTAAAAGTATTTTATATTGAGTCTTCAATGATTCTTGTAATTAGTTCCTGATAATTTATGCCTGAAATTTTTGCCGCTAGTGGGAAAAGACTGTTTTCTGTAAATCCAGGGACAGTATTTATTTCTAGAACTCCAAAATCTTTTCCATTGAAGACAAAATCTACTCTTCCCCAAGTCTGACAACCATGCTGATAAAAAGCTTTTAATGCTATTTTTTGGAGTTCTTTCTTGATCTCTTTATCAACAACTTCAACTTTTTTTGTATTTTTACTTACATATTTAGCCTGATAGTCATAAAAGCCTTTATTATCACTTGCGATTATTTCTAATGGTTCAAGAGCCTCACCTTTTAAAATTCCAACTGTATATTCTGCCGTGTTGTATGCTTCCTCGATTATCACATCCTCTGAAAATTTTCTTGCTTCTTTTATTGCTTGATCTAATTGTTTAAAGCTTGTTACCTTGGATACTCCAAAGCTAGATCCATTGCTATTAGGTTTAACAAAAAAATTATCTCTTGATGAAAAGAACTCATTTTTTATATCTGGCTTCTTATTTTTACGTATTATTTTATAAGGAGGTGTGGGTATTTTATTTTTTTTCATTAAAGCTTTTGAAGAAATCTTATCCCAACAAAGTTTCGCAGAATCTTCACCTGAACCAGTAAACTTTATGCCATTATCTTCTAAAAGTTTTTGAGTCTCTCCATCTTCTCCTCCCAAACCATGAACAGCTATAAATACAACTGTATCTTCTTTTATTAATTCTATTTTTAGATCTTTAATATTCAGAAGAGATGCGCAAAACTTTGATTGATCAATATTTTTTAAGATACCTTCTGCACTTTTTGCGGAAATTTCATTTTCAACAGAGTCTCCTCCGAAAATAATTACAACATCTCTCATTTATATATGGCCAGTACTGAATTCGATATATCTACAATATTTCCTGCACCCTGAGTAATTAGAATTTCTTCATCTCCCATCACAGAATCTAAATGCTTGCATATTTCTTTTAAATTTTTAGCAAAAAAGGCATTTCTTCCTTTATTTACTAAAGCATTGACAAATGCGTAAGCAGTAATGTTTTCTGGGTTTTGCTCGCCTGCTGAATAGATATCTAAAATAACTAAATTATCAACCTCGGATAAGCATTCTATGAATTCATCAAATAAAAAAATTGACCTGGAATACCTATGAGGTTGAAAAATCATTGAAATCTTCTTCTTTGGATTCGTGGCTTTTACAGCATCTATGGTGGCTTTTATCTCTGTTGGGTGATGCCCATAATCATCAATGAGTTTAACTCTATTTTTATTTATATTGATTTCTCCTTTATGCTCCATTCTTCTTGAAACACCACTAAAATTTATGAAGGATTCTTTGATCATTTTTATATTAATTCCTGCTTTTTGAGAAACAATGAATGCTGCTGTAGCATTTAAGGCATTATGACGGCCAGCTAATGCCAATTTAAAGCTAGTTTCTTTCCCAGTAGAATTCTTAACAATTGTAAATTCTTGAAATACATCATTCTGTTTAAGTTCTTTGATAAAGAAATCAGCCTTTTTATCGAACCCATAGGAAATTTTTGGCCTTGAGAGTTTCTCATATACTGATTTTGATCTCTCACCATCAATACACATGATTGCATTGCCATAGAAAGGAAGGTTTTCTAAAAATTGCAGGAAAGTAGAATCAAGTTTTTCTAAATCATTCGAATAGAAATCTAAATGGTCATTATCTATATTTGTAACAATACTTATTTCTGGATTAAGGTGTAAAAATGAAGCATCGCTCTCATCAGCTTCTACAATTAAATATTCACTTGACCCTAAAATGCTCTTATTTTCTTGTCCTAATATTTTCCCCCCAATTATAAATGTTGGGTCTAGTTTTGCTCTAATAAAAATATCAGCAATTAAGCTAGTTGTTGTAGTTTTGCCATGCGAACCAGCAACAGCAATACTTTGAAACCCTCTCATTAAACTTGATAGCATTTCTGCTCTGGGGATAAGTGTTGTATTTAAAGACTTTGCAGCCTTCATCTCTGGATTTGATTCACTAACTGCAGAAGAATATACAACCACATCAGCATCTCTAACATTTTTTTCATTATGACCAATAAAAATCTTTGCCCCGAGATTATGAAGCCTACTTGTATTTTTATTTTTTACTAGATCGCTTCCACTTACATTAAACCCTTGATTTATAAGCATTTCTGCAATACCAACCATGCCAACGCCGCCTATACCTATAAAGTGGATTTTCTTAATGTTGCTTAATTTCATTTGCTATTTTTCTTGCAGATTCCAAGTGTATACTTTTCCTCATTTTTTTACTTAAATCTTGATGATTAAGACCATCAAATTCTCTTATAATTTCTAGAAAATTACCTTCATCGAATTCTTTTTCATTTAAAATTATTCCACCACCATCTTGGCATGCTATTTCTGCATTTTTTAACTGATGATTATCTATAGAACCCGGTAAAGGAATAAATATTGCAGGCAAACCTAAGCTTTGAACTTCTGCAATAGTTGATGCCCCTGCTCTGCAAATAATAAACTTAGCTTTTGACATCACTTCCGGCATATTTTTAATAAATTCTAGATATTTTATATTTTTATCTGAAACGAAATTGTTATATTTGCCAGTCTGAAAGATGACCTTTGTTTTTAAAGATAATTTTTCAAAAATATTTGGTAGGTTTTTATTGAAAAAGGAAGCTCCTTGACTACCACCCAAGACAAGAATATGTTCCTTTTCTATTAAATCTGAATCAATATTATTAAAATCTGGTCGAACTGGTTGGCCATGGTTAAATTCTTTCTTTATATTTAGTTTAAAGGTTGAAAAAACCTTCTTTGCAAAAGGCAAACTTAATTTATTAGCCGATCCTAATGTAGAGTTTTGTTCATGTATGTAAATTGGCTTGAAGAGAAGGATTGATGAAATCAATCCTACTACTGAGACATAGTTACCCATTAATAAGATGCTTGATGGGTTAAATTTTATGAGCAAAAAAATTGACGAAAAAATACTTAAGATTGAATTTATTGGCCATGATAATTTTTCTAATAAGCTTTTACCTCTGAAACCAGATACATTTAAATGTTTAACTTCAAAGCCTGAATCTCGATAAATTTTTTTTTCTAATTCTCTGTTAGAAGCAATGAAAATTACATTTTCTTTACCAAATTCCTTAGCAATAGAAAGTGCTGGGTAAATATGGCCACCTGTTCCAGCTGCAAAAATAGCAATTTTCATATTATTTTATTTTATTCCTAAACTCCCAGCTTGCTCTCAAAGTAATAGCTAGAGCAATGAAATTCATAATAACACTACTTCTTCCATAGCTAATGAAAGGAAGGGTTAAGCCTTTTGTAGGTATGACGCCTAAATTTACAAAAATATTTAAAGCTGTTTGAATAAAAAATAATAATGCAAATGAAGTTATTAATAAGCTATTAAAAAAATAGTTCTGTTTACTTGAAGTTTCAGCAAGCTTAAAAAGCCTCCAAAGAATCACAAAATAGCATGCCATAAGAACAGAAAACCCAACCAATCCTGTTTCTTCTAAGAAAATTGAAAAAATAAAATCAGTATGTGCTTCTGGCAGGAAAAAATATTTTTGTGTACTCTCCCCTATACCTAAACCTGTTAAACCACCCTGGACAGAAGCAATTAGAGCATTAATTAATTGATAATCCGAGCCTGTCATGTCATCCCATGGGTTTGCATATGATAAAACCCTATCTAATCTCTCTGGATTAAAATAAATAGCAATTGATAAGAATGTGATAAAAATTACAGTCAAAATAGACAGCTGTGATATTTTTGCGCCACCAATAAATAGTATGCAAATTGCAATGGAAAAAAGTATTGCAGTATTTCCATAGTCAGGCTCCAAAAATAATAATAATCCTATGATAGTTGTAACAGCAATTGGTTTAATAAATCCTCTCCAACTTGATTCAAGCTGCTCTCTTCTTCTTAAGCAGTAACTGCAAAGATATAAAGGCAGAAATACTTTCACTATTTCAGAAGGTTGTATATTTATTGGCCCAATAGATAACCACCTTGTGGCTCCATTTCTCTCAATGCCTATACCTGGAACTAAGACTAAAGCAAGTAATATTGAACTTAGTAATAATAGAATTAAGCCATTCTGCCTATAAAAGGAAATTGGTATAAACAGGAATACTGCACATGCTATTAGAGATATAGATAATGCAACTATTTGCCTTTGTAAGAAAAAAAATGGATTTCCATAATCAGCGTATGCAATAACATTTGATGATGAATAAATAAAAACAAGACTTATGCTCGTTATGATTAAAATTGGCAGCAATAAAGTGATATCCAATAAGTTTTCTTTTTTTCTAATCAAGATATGCAGCCCTCAACTTATTAAAATGCTCTCCTCGTTCGATATAATTGACATAGTCATTTCCGCTTGGATTTCCTGGACTGAATAAAAGATTATGAAAATCTTGTTCACTTCTTAAAATCTCAAATATTTCATGCAACTCATTACAAATTGTAATATTTGGGTGTGAAATAAGTTTAGAAAGCTCTTTTTTGTGGTGACCAAAAATAAATATCCTTTTTGGTCCTGTAATTTCAAGCTTCTTGTATTTTTCTTTTTTTGGATCTCCACAAATTATTAAATTTCCCATAAATTTGAGTTTGCTTAGAGCATATAAAAGTGAAGCAGAATTAGTAGATTTAGAATCATTAAAAACACCTTTAGAGATAGTTTCAAGCCTAAATGGTAAGTCAGTAAATGCAATATCTTCCGACAAATTGACTGATTCTACTTTGGATGCAAAATTGATAGCTATTTCTTTATAGGAATCATTTTGACAAAAGACAGTTTGACCCAGTTCTGAACAAATCTTTAGTTTGGCATTTTTATAGTTTTCAAAATTTCGATGGAAATCAATATGATCGTTTTGAATATTAGTAATAAATGAAAAATCAAAATTGTTATCTTTCATTTTTTCAAGCTGGAAACTAGATACTTCTATGACGCTATATTTATTTTCGTGTTTTATATTATCAAGCAAAGGGTTGCCTATATTTCCTAAAGCAATGGAACTGCTTAAATGGTTTAGAGCTTGGTTTAGATAATGGACGAGTGTACTCTTGCCGTTTGTTCCGGTAACTCCAATTTTTATAGATTTATTTTCTTTAAAAAATATATCTACATCAGTTTCATAATCTAACTCAGAAATAATTTTTGGAGAGAGGTATTTTCTTATATCAATACCTGGAGAGATATACAGTTTTGTATATTCAAAAATTTTCTTGTTTTTGATGTCGTTTAAAGTATTTTTTTTGTCAGAAAGTTTTGATGCATCTTCATCAAATATATCAAACTTGATAGATTTTTTTGTTAGATATCGTTCAAAAGATTTTCCAGTAGAACCATAGCCGACAATAAGTGATTTCATTATCTTATTTTAAGCAACGACAAACCAACTAAAACAAAAATAAAAGTTAGTATCCAAAATCTCACTATAATTTTTGGCTCCTTCCAACCAATAAGTTCAAAATGATGATGTATTGGAGCCATCCTAAAAATTCTTTTTTTCCTAAGCTTAAAAGAAGAGACTTGCAAAATTACACTCATTGCTTCCATTATGAAAACCATAGACATAACAGCAAAAACAATTTCATGTCTCACAACTATTGCTATAAGAGCAATGAAAGCCCCCATTGAAAGTGATCCAACATCTCCCATAAAAATTTGTGCTGGATAGGCATTAAACCATAAGAAACCTATACCTGCGCCTATCAATGCGCCACATATAACCAAAAGTTCTCCTGTTCCATCAATGTAAGGTATATATAGGTATTCAGAAACTATTGTATTTCCTGCTGCCCATGCAATAAGACCTAAAGCTGCTGTAATTAATATTACTGGTAAGATTGCTAGACCATCTAAGCCGTCTGTTAAATTCACAGCATTTGAACTACCAACAATAATAAAGACCGATATAGGAATGAATAATAGTCCAAGTGATAGTGAGACCTCTTTAAAAAAAGGAACAATATAAGCTAGCTCGAAGCTTTCAAAAATATAGAAATATAGTGCTACAGAAATTATTGATGCAAATAATATTTGGTATGAAATTTTAGTCCATGATGATAAACCTTTTGAATTTTTTTCCTTAACTTTTTTATAATCATCTAAGAAACCAAGAAAGGCGAAAAGAAATAAACAAAGCAATGCCATTAATAAAAACCTATTGGAAAAGTCTCCCCAGAGTAAACTTGAAAAAATTACACTTCCAATTATTAGCAAACCACCCATAGTTGGTGTTCCATCCTTAATCTTATGAGATTCAGGCCCTCTGTCTCCAATAGCTTGCTGAAATTGGATTGATCTTATCTTGCTTATGAAGAACTCACCCATGAAAAGAACAAGAAGCAATCCAGTTAAAGTTGATAAAAATGTTCGTGTAGTTAAATAAGAGAATAAATTAAGGAAAGGAGATTTCTCTGAAAGTAGATTTAGTAATAATTCAATCATCTAATAAAATTTTTAGGTATCTCTCCATTTTACTAGACCTAGAGCCTTTAAAATAGATTTTCTTGCCTGCCTTTAGCTGTTTAGATAAATATTCAATAGGAAAATCTTTCTCATTCTGAAAAAATTCTACTCTATTATTTTCAAATTTATCTTTTAATCCATTATAGATAGCTCCTGTTAGGAATATTTCATACTTATTAAGCTTCTTAATAAGATCAAAATGCATTTCATACTCTTTATCGCCTAGTTCAGCCATATCACCCAGAATAAGAATAGTTTCATTTGGATTTTCTTCATTTGCTGTTGCAAGAACTGTATCTGGGTGAGCATTATATGTTTGGTCAATAATTTGACCATTATGCTTATCTATTGTGTTGCCTCTTCCGCTAGGATTTTTAAAAGAAATGCTGTCTAGTTCCATATCTATAGAGAGAAGACCTAAAGTTTTTTTAAGAATTTCTTTATTTATTTCTAAAATGCTTTCTTTATTTACACTACGACCATCTATAAAATTACTTTTATCTTTTAAACAATTTTTAAGTTTCATTTTTGTGTTAACAATATTCTCAACAGTACCAAATGTAGTTAAATGATTTTCTGCAATTGATGTCAAAATAAATACATCACAAAATAAATAATTAGAAATCAGGTCAAAATCATTTGGTTTTCTTGCTCCACATTCAACTACTAGATATTCACAATCTTTAGGCATGCTAAGTATGGTAAAAGGAATTCCGAATTCGTTGTTTTCATTTTCTTTGCTTGCATGGCATGAAGGCCCTAGTATAGTTTTCAACATATCTTTAATAGTGGTCTTCCCATAGCTGCCAGTTATAAAAATAATTTTTGGTTTTAATGATAGTAGTTTGTAATTGCATAACTCCAGAAGACTCTTGTAAACATCATTAACCTTTATTGCAGGACCATTAATAATTTTGGTTGTTAAGACAGCTGCACCATTATCTATCGCATCTTTACAAAAATCTTCTCCATCGTAATTGAGCCCTTTCAGAGGAATAAATAAGTCTCCTTTTTGAGCTATTCTAGAATCAAAAATTATTCTTTTTACTAAATATTCTCTGATTTCTTTAGTGACATTAAGTACTGGTGATAAATCATTTAATTTAAACTTTTTACCTAGGCTGTACATTTTTTAACTTCCTCATAATCTGAGTATTTTACAACCTTATTTTCAATGGCCTGATATTTCTCATGGCCTTTCCCAGCAATTAGTAGTATTTCTTCATCCTTTAGATCATTAATTGCCTCTTCTATAGCAAGAGATCTATCAAGCTGTAAGGTGACTTTACTAGTATTCAAGATACCTTCTTGAATCATTTCAGCAATTAATCTTGGGTTTTCAAAGCGAGGATTATCGGAAGTAATGAAAATTTTATCGCAGTACTTATCAGCAATTTCACCCATTATCTTTCTTTTTCCAATATCTCTGTCACCACCAGCTCCAAAGACAATTGCCAAACTTTTGGGATTTTTTTCTCTTAAATTTAAGCAAACTTCTTCTAGTGCTTTTGGAGAATGTGCATAGTCAATATAAATATTTTTTCTAAACTCATCTAATCTACCTTTAGGCAAAACAACACCTTCCAATGCATCAAAAAAATTGTCGCAATTATTATTAACTGCTTGAAAGTATGGAAGTGTAAGCAAAAGATTATAAATATTAAATTTTGAATGAACTCTGCTTTGCGATTGAAAGCTTCCCCATGGGGTTGTTGTATCAAATTTAATGCATCCATCTCTACTCTTTTCTTTTATTTGAAAAAAGATATCAGCAGACCTATCTTTTGCTGATAAAGTAAAAACATTATCTATTAAAATTCTTTTTTTATTATTTTGAATAATCTCATCATCGATATTTAAAGATATAGTTTTCAATTTTGTATCAAGAAGTAATTTAAATTTAGCGTTAATGTATTCTTCCATGCTTCCATGATAGTCAATGTGATCCCTAGAAATATTCGTGAGAATTGCATGGTTAATGCTTAAGCCTTGTAATCTGCCTTGATCTATTCCAATTGATGATGCTTCAAAGAAAATATTTTTGATATCTTCTTTTTTGCAAAGAGACATAAGGCGCCTAATAAAAAGTGCATCTTCAGTAGTAAGCTGATTATTAAATAATTTTTTCTGGTTTAAATAGGTGCCAAGAGTTCCTGATGAGGAATAATCAAGACCATTGTATTTAAATATTTGCGAGAGGAAATCTACTGTTGAAGTTTTTCCATTTGTTCCAGTAATAAAAATATTATCAAACTTAGAATGTTTAATGCCATAGTATTCATCTACCCACTCAATATAATGTTTATTAAGATCTTTTATTTTTTGAAACTTTGGATTACTTGAAATAATGTCTTCTTGGTCTATAAAAATTGATTTTGCTTTGCTTATATCTTCATTATTTAAGAACTTAACACCTCCTTTAATGGAAAGGAAAACGTCACCCTTATTTAAATAATTAGAATTTGAAACAAGATTTTCATTTGAATCTAAATTTAAAAAAGGATTTTTCATAAGTACTTTAATCTTTTCATATATTTAGAAATTCTAGCAACGACAGGTGCTGAAACATCCCCTCCAAAATACTTATTAGGGTCGGGCTCATCAATCGAAACAATCATAATATATTTAGGAGTTTGGGCTGGGAAAATTGATGCAAAACTTGAAATATATTTCTCGGATGCATAACCAACACCTTCTATATATTTTTCAGATGTGCCAGTTTTTCCAGCTATTTGAACTTCCTCATCTTTAAGATTTGATGCTGTTCCATCAAGGACAGTCATTCTAAGTGAATCTAAAATAAAATCTGCATTTGATTTGGTTAATATTCTTTTTCTAATTACTTGGTCATCAAGATAAAGTTTTGGTTCAATCATCACCCCTCCATTTGCAAAAGCACTATAAGCCCTAGCCAACTGAAGAGAATTTGATGTCAAACCATAACCATATCCCAAAGAAGCTTTATCAATGTCATAAAGCTTGGCAGCATCTATCATTATGCCGCTATTATTTCTTAACCAGCTCATATTAAGATATTCACCAAAACCAAATAGTCTTAGATTCTCTCTTATTTGATCTGAAGAGAATTTAATTGAAATCTTAGCTATACCAACTTGAGATGATTTAGAAATAGTTTCTGATAAAGAAATATTGCCAAAATTTTTACCTCCAGCTTCACTTCTTTTAATATCAGATAGAGTAATGAAGCCTGGGTTTGTATCAATCATAGAATCTTTCTCTATAAGATTTAGTCTAATTGCTCCTGCAACTGTAATTGGTTTAATTAGTGATCCTGGTTCATAAAAATCTTCAATTGCTCTATTTCTTTCAATAACACGCTGAGGGTTGTTTGGGTTGAAAGATGGGTAACTAACCATAGCTAATACATCTCCTGTTGATGCATTCATTATTACTGCAGAGCCTCCTTTTGCTTTGGAGTCTGAAATAGCTGTTTTTAATTCCTCAAAAAGTTTGAACTGCAAATTTGTATCTAAAGTTAAAGACAAACCTTCTGAATCTTCTAAATTTAAATAACTATCTAAACTTCCATATAACTTTTCTCCTCTCAGGCTCTTGTTATAAGTTGATCTTTTGCTATCAATAATCAATAAATCATCCATTACTTTCTCGACACCTTCTAACCCACCATCAGTTCCTGAGAAACCAATTACAGTTCCAAAAATACTGCCAAATGGATAGTATCTTTTGAAAGTATCCTCTCTAATAGGTGAGCAACTACATGCTGCTTGAACTTTGGTTAGTATTTTCTGTGACACTTTATTTTCTAAGTAAAGTCTTCTTTTTGTATTTAGAAAAATGTCTTGTGAGTCATCAAGCAAAACTGTAAGAGCTTGCTCTTTTTCTTTCTCATTTTTAAATAGCAATGTTGGTCTTAGAATATCAGTTGCCAGCTCTATTCCATTTCTATCAAAGATTTTCTTTCTTGGATGAATATTTATTTTTGTCGCGGTGCTTCTTATTTCAGAAGCTTCTAAAAATAAATCCCTTTCTTGATTTAATTGGTAATAGCGTATTCCAGGAATTAATAGAAGAACTAAAAAAATAATAAAAAGCAGGCGTAGTTTACTCATTAATCTATATCAGGATCTTTCATTCCAATTGCTAAAGCTTTTTCATATATGAATGGTGATGATTTAATTAAAGCTATCTCAATATCTAATTTAGTATTTTGATTTTGAAGGTAAAAAATTTTTTCTTGCACATCATCTAAGTGGTTGAAACTTCTTTTGTATTCAAAGACAAGGAAGACTTTTACGAATGAAAGCATGAGTAAAATTATAAAAAATACAATTAAACCAATATTGATAATTTTCATAATTTTTTAATTACTCTCATTTTAGCGCTTCTAGATCTGGGATTCATTGAAATCTCATCATTAGTAGGCAACAGCACCTTGCTTACTGTAAATTTTTCTCTGGTGGTGTCATTAAAAATTGGAATTTTTTTCTCAACCAGATTAGGTTGGGTCTTAAAGCTTTGTTTGGCTATACGATCTTCAAGTGAATGGAACGAGATCACCACTATTTTTCCTGACTTTTTAAGCTTATTCTTCAAGACTTCAAGACACTTTGATAAACTTTCAAGCTCAGAATTTACGGCCATTCTCAAAGCCTGAAATGATTTTGTTGCAGAATGTTTTTTTGTTCTTTTTCTTTTTGCTAGCTTTATTACATTTGCTAAGTCAGTAGTGCTTTTAAATTTCTTTACCTCTCTTCTTTCAACAATAAATTTTGCAATGCGCCTAGATTCTTCTTCCTCTCCTAGCTTCCACAATATTTCAGATAGTTCACTTTCACTATAATTTTCAATAATGTCAGAACAAGTTAATTCTTGGTTTCTATTAAATCTCATATCTAGAGGACCATCTTTTTGAAAACTAAACCCTCTTTCTGGCTCATCTAATTGAGGCGAGGATACGCCACAATCAATTAAGGCTCCCATCAATGAATCATCTTCAATAAAATTTCCAATCTGAGAAAAGTTTGTTTTATGGAATTGGAAGTTATTTTTTTTAATTGCTCTAGATTCATCCATAGCTTCATTATCAAGATCGAAAGCTATAAGTTTTCCCTTATCTGATAATCTTTCTAGAATTTTTTTTGAATGCCCTCCTCTTCCAAAAGTGCAATCAACATAAATGCCATTTGGATCAGTAATTAACTGATCAATTGAATGGTCAAGAAGTACTGGTATATGCTTAATTCTCAATACTCCGTATTACTTCAAGAATATCTATACGTTTTAATTTATCTGGATCTACATAACCTTGAGTTTCATTTGTATTTAATGATGGAATATCCCGAACTGGCCTTATGTAACTGGTTGAAAATTCATCTAGATTAAACTTTCTTAAGCCTGTAGCAATAATAATAACTGATATTTCATCTCCAAACGATTCATCAATTGTAAGTCCCGGAATGGCTTCAACACCATGTTGACTTATTTTTTGTGCGTGAGTCATTATTTCATTAATTTCCTGCATTTCCATACCTGAAGGACCACAAATATTCACTAAAAGACCCTTAGCATTTTTTACTTCAGCACGGTTAAAAAATGGATTACCAAGAGCATCATCCACAGCCTCAGCCGCTCTATTTGGTCCACTTGCTTTTCCAATACACATTATTGCCATTCCTTTTTGTGACATAGCAGCTTGAACATCAGCAAAATCTACATTCATTGTTGCTGGATTAAGAATTACATTTGATACACCTTTCACTGCATTAGTTATAACTTCATTTACAGCATTAAAGCCTTCATTAAATTGAGCATTTTCTGGAAAAATTTCAAAGATTTTTTCGTTATCTATTTCAATTAAAGAATCTACACTTTGCATAAGCTTTGCAATACCTGCTAATGCTTGTTCAGCTCTTTTTTCTTGTTCGTATTTAAATGGTGTAGTTACAACAGCAACTGTTAATATTCCTAGCTCTTTTGCTATTTTAGCTACTACTGGCGCTCCTCCTGTACCAGTGCCTCCACCCATACCTGCCACAATAAAAAGCATTTCAGTATGTTCTAGTGATTCTTTTATTTCAGGTATGCTTAATTCTGTTGCAACCCTCCCTCTTTCTGGATCATTACCTGCACCAAGCCCTTTAGTAAATTCTTCACCTAACTTAATTTTCTTTGCTTTTTGTACTTTTGAAAGGTCCTGAGAATCTGTATTCGCACAAATAAATTCAACTCCTTTTATGCCTGACTTTATAATGTGATTTACACTGTTTCCACCACCACCCCCAACACCAATGACAGTTATCTTTGCTTGTTCATAATTAGAGTCAATAATTTGCCAGGTCATATTAAGATTTTAAATTAGAGAAATGAGTTGGTCTATAAGCCGGATTCTGTTTAAGCCATCATTTATCTAGATGTTTTGTCACCAAAACATTCATGCTGCCTACCCTGATCCTGCGCGAGCAACGCAATAAGATCTCTATTTGGCATTGCTTCGAGTGGGGTTTGCCGTGCCCTAATTTTAATTAGGCGGTAAGCTCTTACCTTACCTTTTCACCCTTACCAGATAAACTGGCGGTTTATTTTCTGTTGCACTAGCCGTAGACTCACGTCCCCCAGCTGTTAGCTGGCACTCTGCTCTTTGAAGTCCGGACTTTCCTCTTATAAAAAAATAAGCGATAGCTCGACCAACTCAGCGTCATATAATATCAAGACTTTTTAGAAAAAGACAAAAATCTTTCATATAAAAAATTTTTGTTTATTCCAGTAATCTCGTAAGAAAGTTTTGCAAGCTCTTTATTACTTAGTTTTCCTTTCAGATTTTCAAATAATTTATCTGCAACTGAAGTATCTTCTTCTAGTGATAGGAAATTAAGCATCAAGATAAATTCACCTTTTAACAAACCTTTATCTTGGTTTAAATTTAACAATATTTCACCAGCTGTTCCTCTCAAGAACCTTTCATGAATCTTAGAAATCTCTTTAGCTATACATATATTAGCTTGATTGCCAAATAAGCTGTCAATTATATTTAAAGTTGCAGTTAGCCTATGGGAAGATTCAAAAAAAATTGAAGTCCCAGTATCTGTTGAACATTTAGTAAAGATTTTTTTAATTTCATTAGTTTTCTTTGGCAAAAATCCATAAAAGTGAAATGTATCTGTTGGCATACCACTGCCTACAAGAGCAGGTATAACTGATGTTGGTCCAGGCAGAGGAATTATTTTTATATTTTTTATAATTAGGCTAGAAATTAACTTGTATCCAGGGTCAGATATTAATGGTGTGCCAGCTTCTGAAATTATTCCACCCTTTTTTCCTGCCTCTAAAAGATTAATAATTTTATTCCTGTCCTTTAAGGTAGAGTGATCATTGTAAATAACAAGATTTTTAATTTTTAGATTATATTTCTTTAAAAGTTTCTGAGCAGAATGCCTGCTTTCAACAGCCAGAAAGTCTAATTCAGCAATTGTATTAATTGCCCTAATAGTAAAATCATCAAGATTGCCTACTGGAGAAGGTATAATATAGAAAATCATGCTTAAAAAATTATTTTATTGTTTTTTATCTATTTTAATTATAACTAGTTGCTCGACAGCACCTAAAGAAAGTTCAATAAATTCTAAAATTATTGAAAAGACAGACAATAGTAAATTTGATGGAGTAACAGAACTCGGTGATTATTTTGAGCAAATCTATTATCAAAAAAAATTTATTGTAGCTGGGCCAGACCACAAAAAATTTGCTGAGTTTAATAGCTATTTCCAGTTAGGAATCCTTGCAGCAAAAGAAAAATATAAGATCAAGAATGAAGTAAGTTTTGTTAAACAAGATGAACTGAATCTTAGTGAAGCAAATAAGAATTTTTTGATAGGTCCTCTAAGCAAAGAAATTGTTTCAAAAATAGATGGTTTACTATTATCTGATAAAGCTCTTCTACTAAATGATTCGGAAAAGAATTTTTCTATTTCTCTAAGCCAAAAATCTCAAAACAGAGCGTTAAATAAATATCTTAAAGATAAAGATATTAAAAGAATTGGGTTTATTAAGGATACGCAAAGCACAGTTAAAAGCAGCAACTCCTTTAGGAGTTTATGGTTTAGCAATGAAAAGGATGCAATTACTATTGAAGTTGGTAAAGGCCCATCGAAAAGAATTGAAAATTTTTTAGATGTCACTGAAAGTAGGGAAAGATTCAATCTCATTGACAAAGCTAGTTTCTCTAAAGTTGAATTTGTCCCTAGAACAAGAGGAGATTTTGAGCAAATCGTTATCTTTCCTAAAAATCTTACACGTCTTTATGAAATAGCATCTCTCGTAAGATTTAATTATGGGCTCAATTATGAAATTTTTTCTTTTACATCAGATTTCAACCAAAAGATTGATAGCAATGAAATATCATTGCATAACATCACACTAATTGATCACAGTTATGAAAATAAATATAGTTTTGATTTGCCAAAGAGTAGAAGCTTTTGCCTTGGTTTTGATGCAATGCTTCTAAGTTATGCTATTGCCAATAATATTAAAGGTGAGATAAGAGGCTTGCTTGGCATCTATGAAATCAATGAGAATGAATTGACCTCAAGGTCTTATCTTAATTAAAAGAATATTTGAGATCTCTTTCAGAGTCTGTTAACGATAAATCAAAACTTGGTCTAGAAAATAATTTTTCTTGATAAGCACTTAAACTAGCAAATGACTTAGTATTAGGAAGACTTACACCTAGATAAGGCAATCTATATAGAATTGCTGACATATAGCAGTCTACAAGAGTAAATTCATCACTCATAAAGTACGGCTTTTCTTTTAACACTAAGACAATACCTGAAACTAAATTTACAAGTTCTTTTTTCAGCTTATTAAATTCTTTTTGACTAATTTTTGGGCTCATCATTTTATCTATTACTGGTAGCCAATCTTTTTCAATGCGGTGGATTAAGAGCCTACACTCTGCTTTGTCATTTGGGTAAATTGGCAATAATGGTGGATGAGGGAACCTTTCATCAAGATATTCTAAAATAACCCTTGGCTCATAAATTGTAACTTCTCTATCAACTAAAACTGGTAACTTGTTATATGGATTTATGCTTGGCAACTCCTCTGGAAGTTTACCTGTTGGATCAAATTCTTTAATTTCACAAGCAATATCTTTCTCTGCAAGCACTAGTCTTACCATATGGCTGTAATGCCCTTTTTCTTCTGAATAAAATATCATTTAAGCTCCTTTGCGTATTCTCTATATAGAAGGTTCATTACAGCAGTAAAAACAATAAAGAATAAAATAACGAAAATTCCATTTTTTTCTCTAGTTATTCTTGCTGGCTCACTGGCATATGCCAAGAAATTAACTAAATCTCTCATAGAATCGTCAAACTCTTCTCTGGTCATTGAACCTTCAGACACTTTTACAATGTTACCATCTATGTCAAGTGCTTGATTACCTTGAAGACCAGCAAGTACATTTGGCATTGATGTACCGACATAGACAAGGTTATTTGAACCAGAAGTTTGAGAAGAATCTTCATAGAATGTTCTTAAATATGTATAGATCCAATCATCTCCTCTGACTCTAGTTCTTAAAGTAAGATCAGGAGCTCCAATAGGTGATTTATCTGGTATGCCGAATGTCATATGATCAGCAATTTTTGTGTCAGGAGTTCTTATAAGATCTTCAGTAATTATGTTTTCAGGAATAACTAAATCTTTTTGTAATCTATTCCATCTGAGTAATTTCAAAGAGTGGCAGCTTGAACAATAATTCATGTATAGACCAAGCCCCCTCTGCAAAGAATATGTATCATGTACATCTGAAGAGAAGTCATCACATTCTTCTAAGCTTCCACATGCGTTTTCACCAGCAGAAAAACTATAACCACTTAAAAGAAAGAGAATTAAATATAATTTCTTCATAATCTGTCTGGCACTTCCAGTGTTTTTTCGTATTTAGTATATATAGGCATGAGGATAAATGGAGCAAAATAAAATACAGTGCATATTTGAGCTATCAAAGTTCTAAGCTCATTTACTGGCTTTGTTCCAAGATAACCTAAAGTTATGAATGAAGCTGCAAATAGGATCATAGCAATTTTACTATATATCCCTTTGTAACGAATGCTCTGAACATTTGATCTATCGAGCCACGGGACTATAAATAAGATTGCAATACTAGCTGCAAAAATTATAAAACCTAAAAATTTACTGGTAATACCAAGAAATGGTATTCCAAATGTAACTGCTCTTAATATTGAATAGAAAGGAGCATAATACCAAACAGGTGCAATGTGCTCTGGAGTTTTAAGAAAATTGGCTTCCTCGAAATTAGGTTTTTCAATAAAGTATCCGCCTCCTGTAGGAGCAAAAAATACTATTGCAAAGAAAATTATAAAAAATACTCCTATTGCAGGCAAAGCACCAAAAGTCTTATAAGGGTGAAATGGTGCACCATCTAATGGCATACCTTTAGCATCTCTGTATTTTTCAATATCAACACCTTCAGGATTTCCTGCGCCGACTTCATGTAAAGCAAAAATATGAAAAACAACTAAAGCTATCATCAATAGTGGAACGACAACAACATGTAAGGCAAAAAATCTAGACAACGTTATGCCTGATAATACAAAGTCCCCTTGTATCCAAACCTGAAGGTCTGGACCAATGAATGGAATTGCACCAAAAAGAGATAAAATTACATTTGCTGCCCAATATGACATCTGACCCCACGGCAAGACATAACCCAAGAACCCTTCTGCCATTAGCAGGAAAAGCAAGAAACAACCAAATAACCAAACAAGTTCTTTAGGTTTCTGATAAGAACCATATAAGAGCCCTCTAAACATGTGGAAATACATCAAGAAAAAGAATGCACTAGCTCCTGTACTATGCATGTATCTCATCAACCATCCATATTCAACATCTCTCATAATATATTCAACGCTAGCAAAAGCACCTTCTTCAGTATTGGTGTAAAACATCATTAACCAGATACCTGTTATTACTTGAACCATAAACACAACCATCAAAAGAGCACCAAAGAGATAAAAAAAGTTAACTTTCTTTGGCACTGGATGTTTAGTTAAATGTCGTTCTAGGTTTTCTGTTACAGGCAGCCTTCTATCAAGCCATCCCATTATGGTATTTTTTTCTGTAGCCATTACGTAAGTTCTCCGATTATTAATGTATCACCATCAAAAGAATGTGGTGGTACCTCTAGGTTAATTGGTGCAGGAACTCCTTTATAGACTCTTCCAGCAAGGTCAAACTTTGAGCCATGACAAGGACAGAAAAAACCGCCTAACCATTCTTCATCCCATGCTTTCGGTTCTATTTCAGGGTGATATTTAGGTGCACACGATAGGTGAGTGCAAACTCCTTTTAAAACTGTATATTTTTCATTAGAAGATCTAGCTACACCTTCAGAAAGTGCAGGGTCTGTAACCCTATCATTTAATTTGGGAAGATTTTCTAATGCTTTCGGGGTTTGATGAACAACAAAAATTGGTGTTCTTCTCCATTCAACAACTGCCATTGCTCCAGGATCAAGTTTTGAAAGATCAAATTTAACAGATGCTCCAAGAGCTTTTGCTTTTTCACTTGGATTCCATGCGCTCAAAAAAGGAACCGCAAAACCTGTTACAGTTACCGCTCCCATCAAGCCTGATGTAATCATTAGTGCTTTTCTTCTAGTGCTATCAACTTTGTTATTATTTGATGGGTTAGAATCAAGTTCTGTTGAAATTTTATCTTCAACTATTATCTCACCTGTATACAATTCATTTTTCCATTGAAACAGAAGCCTTTCTGCTTCCTTTTTATCTGTTGTTTTGAGACTCTTTTTGTGAATTTCTCCATCGATATTTAAATATCCCCAATAAAAAGGAGATTTGTCTCTGGTATATAGAGACATTCCATCGAGAATATGAATGTGTTTTTTTCCTTGCTTATTTTTTGACATTTTGAACAGTTGGTTAGGTGTTCAAATTAGTGTGAATCCTATCCAATATATTCCTCTTAAATCTTTATGATCAGTATTATATATAGATTAATCCTAAAATAAAAAGCTTTTTAAAAAATAATCTTTAAAAATAATAATTTTGAACAAAAATTATAGTAAATTTGAAGGTGTTCAAATACAGATTTATCTTTTAGAAAATTGTGGGCTCTTTCTTGCTTTCTTAAGACCAACTTTCTTTCTTTCTTTTACTCTTGAATCTCTTGTTAAATACCCAGCTTTTTTCAATTCTGCCCTAAGTTCTGGATCTTCTTCCAAAAGAGCTTTGGATATAGCTAGTCTAATAGCTCCAGCTTGCCCAAATGAACCTCCACCTTGTACTTTTGCATCTACATCATATGCTTCTGCATTCTTAGTTAATACTAATGGTTGTCTAACAATCATTTTGGCTACGTCTCTACCAAAATATTCATCAATACTTTTTTTGTTTACAGTTACGACACCAGTTCCCTTTGTTAATCTAACTACAGCTGTTGCTTCTTTTCTTCTGCCAGAAATAGTATTCATTATTTTATCTCCTCAGGATTTTGTGCTTCATGAGGGTGAATCTCATCGTTATATACTTTTAATTTCTTAATTATTTGTCTATTTAATCTGTTTTTTGGCAGCATTCCTTTAACAGCATCTCTTATCACTTTTTCTGGGTTCTTATCCATTTGGTCTTGAAATGATATTTGTTTAATTCCACCAGGGAACCCAGAGTGTCTGTAATATATTTTATCAGTAGCTTTTTTTCCTGTTACTTCTATGTTTTTTGCATTAAGTAGAATCACAAAATCACCAACATCTGAGTTTGGCGTATATTCTGGTTTATTTTTTCCTCTTAATATATTTGCTACTTGCACAGATAATCTGCCAAGTTTTTTACCGGTACAGTCTACTATGTACCACTTTTGCTCAATATCTTGAGTTCTTAATGCTGTTGTTTTCATGTAATGCTCAAAGTTGACCCGCTATATATTAATATATTGGTAAGGGATTTGAAACATGAAAAACCTGTTTTTATTAATATTATTTTTTGGCATATTTTTTGGTGCACAGTTTGTTTATTTCGAAAATCGATTATCAGATCAAAAAGAAATAAATTTTGATGATGTCTCAGCTTCTATTGTCACAATTGAATCTATTAACAATAGAGGTAAAAGTTTTGGTTCAGGGGTAATTATTTCAGATGATGGCTACATCATTACAGCATTCCATGTACTTTCTGGAAATCTAAGTACAGTTAAAATTTCGGGCAAATCATATTTAGCTAATCTTATAGGATTTGATGAGTATGCAGATTTGGCAGTTCTAAAAATTAATGAACAAGATTTAAAGCATATAGAGTTCTCAGATGAGGAGGAATTAAAAATTGGACAAACAGTATATGCAATTGGAAATCCTTATAACCTTGGTACTTCTGTCTCTAGGGGGATATTAAGTGCAACAGGTAGGAATTTTGGTAACCCTTATCTAGACATCATTCAAACAGATGCTGCAATAAATAAAGGAAACTCCGGAGGTGCTTTAATTAATATTAATGGTGAACTTATTGGATTGAGCACACTTATTGCATCTGCTTCAGGAGGTTCTGATGGTGTAGGTTTTGCACTACCATCTGAAAAAGTTTTATCCATAACCAATGAAATCATTAAGTATGGAAAAGTTAACAGAGCTTGGCTTGGAGACTTTACTTTCAGAAGAGGATTTTTTACACCACTTAATAGTGTAAGCAAAATCCCAGCTTTATATGTTGTGGAGCTAAATAATAGCTCTAAATTTACTGATGGGCTTCAAGATGGTGACATAATTATTGGTATTAAAGGGGCGGAAGCTAGATGGAATATTTTGCTAGCTTCAGTTAATAGTGTAAGTCCTGGAGAAGTTCTTGAACTGAAGGTTATCAGATCTGATGAGCAATTAGATTTGAAGCTTGTAACAAAAGAAAGACCTAATACACCACAGGCTCTCTAATAATTTCAGCTCCCAATTTATTTAGCTTTTCTTCAATACATTCATAACCTCTATCAATGTGATAAATATCATCTATTTGTGTTTTATTTTTTCCAACTAAGCCTGCAAGAACCAAACTAGCTGATGCTCTCAAGTCAGACGCACTCACATTAGCTCCAACTAGATTAGACACTCCTGAAATCAATGCTTTATTGTTATTTAAAGATATATCAGCTCCCATTTTTTTTAATTGACTAACATGCTGAAATCTATTCTCAAATACTGTTTCCTCAATGACACAACTTCCTGATGCTATAGAATTTAACGTCATAAATTGTGCCTGCATATCAGTTGGAAAACCTGGGAATGGTTCAGTAAAAATATCTTGTGCTTTGATATCTGATGAAGTTGCATCAACTTCAACATAATCTTCTCCAATATCTACTTTAACGCCCATATTAATGAGCTTTTGGCTAATAATATCAATAGTATTCGGATTAATTTTGTTAACTTTTACATGTCCATTTGTAATTGCACCTGCAACTAGATAAGTACCCGCTTCTATTCTGTCAAATAATACATTCCATCTATTTGATTTAAGATTTGATACACCTGTTATAGAAATATTAGATTCACCGACTCCCTCAATCTTTGCTCCACAGCTATTTAAATAATTTGCTAATTCAACAACTTCTGGCTCCTTCGCACAATTGCGTAAAACTGTTACACCATCAATAAGTGTAGCTGCCATCATTAAGTTTTCTGTCCCAGTTACTGAAACCTTTGGGAAATCAAAATCAATTGGATTAAGTTTATTTGCTTCTAGATAAATGTATTTAGAATCAGAGTTAATCTTAGCGCCCATCTGTTCAAGACCAGCTAGGTGAAAATCAATTGGTCTTGTGCCAATATCACAACCGCCTGGTTGAGAAATTTTAGCTTTTCCGTATTTAGCTACTAATGGCCCCATCACTAATATTGAAGCTCTCATTGTTTTAACCAGTTCATACCTTGCTTCCGGTAGAATGATATTAGATGAATTAATCTCAATAAAACCATCCTCATGGAAATTAATGTTTGATCCCATTGAATTAAGTAATTCAAGCTTTGTAGTAATGTCTTGAAGATGGGGTAAATTTCCTATAAAAGCAGAGTCATCTAATAAGATTGTAGAGGCTAAGATTGGAAGGCCAGCATTTTTTGCTCCAGAGCAATCAATTTCACCAGATAGATGATTGCCTCCCTTAATTATTAATCTTTCCATTTATTTTAAAAAGTTGTGGGTTTCCAAGATTCTATAGCATCATCAAGATTAGAGTTATTTTCTATATAAGCATCTTGGAATTGGTTTCTAAATGTTAAACCCAAGTTTATTCCATCAATAATTATATTTACTATTCGATAATCTCCAAGATTATTCTTATAAACAGTAAATTTTGTTACAAAAGAGCTGGAGTCAGAATAGAAATTCATTGAAACTTCAAAAGTCTTTTTATTCACTTTTATATCCTCATCAGTTTCTATTTGATAGTTATCAAATTCTAAAAGTGTTGTTACATATGTATCCAAAAGTAGTTTCTTTGTTCTTTCTTCGAATAATTTTTTTTGCTCTTCCGTAGCTGAAGCATAAATTTTTGATGAAAGAATTAATCTTGAAACCACTTTTACATCAACCATTGGCTCCCAAATTGCTTTCAACCTATCTTTGAATGCTTCTGGATCTTCATCATATTTTGAACCTTCTTCCTTTATTATTGTCAAAAAGTACTGACCATTAGAGTCTATAAATTTATAAAGTTCAGGAATTTTATCTGCATTAATAAATTGAGATAAAAAAAGAACAAATAAAATTTTTGATGAAAAAAATCGTATCATGTGTAGATTATAGTTTGAAATGAAAAAAAATATTTTCCAAAAAGAAGCAAAAAAAGCGTTTTTAATAGAATTAGATGAATTAAAGGCCTTTTCTGAGTCAAAAAACTTCAATGTTGAAGAATTATGCTCAAATATTTTTAACTGTAAGGGAAAGGTTTTTATAACTGGTGTTGGGAAATCAGGGCATATAGCTAATAAAATTGCCGCCACTTTATCAAGCACCGGAACTCCATCTTTTTTTATTCACCCAGCAGAAGCATTGCATGGTGATCTTGGAATGATTGAGAAAAAGGATGCCATTTTAGCAATCTCTAAATCAGGAGAAAGTAAAGAAATATGTGATCTTATTCCTGCCATTAAATTAAAAAAAATAGACCTTTACTCAATAACTGAAAATGTTAATTCAACTATAGCTAAAGCATCAAAAACACATATATTAGTGAAAGTAAAAAGAGAGGCATGCCCAAATGACTTAGCACCTACGTCTAGTACAACAGTAACTCTAGCACTCGGTGACGCAATAGCAGTAGCACTCTTGAAAGCAAAAGGGTTTACCTCTGAGGATTTTGCAAAATCGCATCCTGGAGGAAAGCTTGGAAAAAAACTTACTCTGAGAGCAAGAGACCTAATGGTTCCTATAAATAGAGCTGCAGTTGTAAATACCACTGATACGATTAAAGATTTAATCTTTGAAGTTTCTGAAAAAAAACAAGGTATTGCATTAGTTAAAAAAGGTAAAAAGGTTGTTGGGGTCTTTACTGATGGTGACTTGAGAAGACAACTCAAAAAGAATATACAAATTGATAAAGTTGAATTAAGTACGGTAATTGCTAAAAAATTTAAAACTGTTAAATCAAGTGACTTGGTAGTAGAAGCAGCTAAAATGATGAAAAAATTTAAAGTCTATACTTTAGTTGTAGAAGAAAACAAAGATATTGTAGGCATCTTATCAATGCATGACATATTGGAAGCAAATGTTTTATAAGCTACTTCTTTTATTATTTATTCCTTTGAGTGCCTTTTCTCAAGAATATGAGATTACATCTGAGAATATAGAAATAAATACAGACCTAAACACTATCAGCTATGAAAATAAAGTTTTCTTTAACTCTGAGAACATAAAATTCTCTGCAGACAAACTAAAACTTAACCAGAATAATGATTCTTTCACTGCCACAGGCATGCCAATAAAAATAGTTTTTTTTGATGGGTCTGAATTTATTGAAGGTGAAGCAGAAATTATAGAGATAGACTCAGAGAGACTTGTGCTTTCAAAAAATGTTTCTGTGATTAAATCTGGAAATAAAATTAATTCAGAAAAAATGGTTGTTAAACTGAAAAAGAATGATAAAAGCTGAGAAAATAAGCAGATCTATAAATTCTAAATCATTATTTAAAGATATATCTTTCGAGTTGCCTAATAATAAAATTACAGGTCTATTAGGTGCAAATGGTGCTGGAAAAACAAGCCTTTTTAAAGCGCTTGCTGGTTTAACAAAAATAGATCATGGAACCTTGAGCTTTTTTGGAAAAAATCTTAACTCGATGAGTCTGGAAGAAAGATCAAATGCAGGACTGAACTATGTGCCACAAGAAAATTCTCTCTTTGATGATTTGACGCTTAAAGAAAATTTGCAAGCAGTAGTAGAGTTAAAATACAAGAAAATATCAAAGGAAAAATCTTCTCAAATAGAGGAATTACTAAAAAAAATGAGTTTGGAAGATAAAGCACACAGTCAAGCAAAGTTTCTTTCTGGTGGTGAAAAAAGAAAAACAGAAATACTTAGATCAATCTTATTGGACGCTAAATTTATTTTGCTTGATGAGCCATTTGCTGGTGTTGATCCTATATCTGTTGAAGAAATCATTAAAATGCTTAAAGCTTTCAAGGAAAATATAGGAATATTTATTAGTGATCATAATTTTAGAGATGTTATAAATGTTTGTGATGAAATAATTCTTTTAAATCAAGGCGAAGTCTTATTAAAAGGCACTCCTAATCAGGTTAAAAATGATCCAGTCGCTAAAAAATTATATTTTGGCGAGCTGAATTAAGCGTTTTTCTTGTAGAATAGCCCAATGGCTAACGAAAATTTAGATAAACGATTTGAACTGATACAAGAAACATTCTCAAATCCAGAATTTAAAACAAAACTTGGAAGAATTTTAAGTGAAATGACTCCAAGTGAATTAGCTTATGTAATTGAATCATCTCCTCCTCATGAGAGAAAAATTATCTGGGATTTGATCCAACTTGATACCGAAGGAGAGGTCTTAGGTGAATTAGATGAGAATCTAAGAGAAGATTTATTGGCAGGTATGAATCCTGAGGAAATTTCTGCTGCAATTAGTGATCTTGAAGTAGATGATCTAGCTGATATTCTTCAAACTCTTCCAGAAAAAATGATAAATGAAGTTTTGTCCTTAATGAATTCAAGAGATAGAGGAAGAGTAGAGAAAATTCTTGACTACCCAGAAGAATCAGCAGGCGGTCTCATGAATACTGATGTTATTACTGTTCGTGCAGAAAATTCTATTGAACTGGTAATGAGATATCTAAGGTTTTTAAAAGAATTACCTCAAAATACTGATGATATCTATGTTGTATCAAAAAAAGATGAATATCTAGGAATACTTCCAATAACAAAAATTTTAACTTCTGATCCAAATTTAACTGTAAGAGAGGTAATGGATACCGAATTTAGCCCTTTAAGCATAGAGAGCGATCAAATTGATATTTACAACCAATTTAAAACTAAAGATTTATTTTCAGCTCCTGTAGTAGATGAAAATAATCATTTATTGGGGAGAATTACAGTTGATGACATTATAGAAGTAGCAGCAGATGAAGCAGAACAAGACTTCATTGGTTTTGCGCAGATCGAAGAAGATATTTTTGCATCACCAAAGAAATCTATTCGAAATCGACTTCTGTGGTTGTCGATAAATTTGCTGACAGCAATAATAGCTGCTTTCTCTATTAGTATTTTTGAAGATGTAATACAGCAGGTTGTATATGCTGCAATATTAATGCCGATTGTTGCAAGCATGGGAGGAATCGCAGCAACCCAAACATTAGGAATATATATTAGAGCTGAAGCAATGCGGCAATTAAATAGAAAAAATCTGCGCTACCTCTTTAGAAGAGAGTTTATTGTTGCTCTAGCTAATTGTGTTGTATTTTCTTTAGCAATATATGCCATAACATCTTTTTGGTTTGCAGATTCATCTCTTTCTCTGGCAATAGCTCTTGCAATGATATTTAATCTGCTTGCTGCTGCCATTTTTGGCTTTTTATTTCCTCACCTTTTGAGAAAATTTGGATATGACCCTGCAATTGCTGGAGGTGTAGTGATTACTACATTTACAGATATCATTGGGTTTGTAAGTTTTCTTGGAATAATTAGCTTTCTTATTGCCTAGTCTCAATAGTTAAATTTTCTACGCTACCTGAAATACCATATTTTGTTTCTGTAATTTGATTAATTCCATCTTCAAGAACTCCTGTTACAACAACTGCGCCTGCCGCAGCTGGAAAGCCACCTAATATAGCAACATACCATGGTATATTTTGAGAAAGTGTAGAGTTAAAGCTCATCTCCAAATCAAAAGTATCAAAGGACTCTAGCTCAGAAGAAATAGTGCCTACTATCTCTGCATCACCAACATCAAAATTTAAATTTAAATTACTAATGTTTGCGTACCCAGCGCTATCTGCAAAAAACTCTCCAGAAAGAGAATTTATAAAAAAGTTGTCTTGATCTAATTTATCAAAATCTGCATTTAAAATATTTACTAATCTAGATCTTATGTCTATTAAAGAGAGAACTCGTAAAGCATCTATAGTAAATGTTGAATCAGTATAAGAAATATCTTTACCTGAGACCTTGACCAATCCACCATAACTCATATTGGTGTCTTTAAAGTTTATGTAGCTATTACTGAATGAGAGATTGAATTCTGTGAACTCAAGGTTTGAGTCACGGGCTGGATTTTCACTACTATTCAAAAGCCCAAAATTTGCATTTAGATTACTTAATTCCATATCATTGAAATTAAATTCAAAAGAACTTTTTTGGGTGTTATCTAGAGAAAAGTAATTTGAATTAAATCCACTTGGATATATTTTAAAACCACCATTAATAGTTTCGTAATTATCGAGAATATTGAAATCAAAATATATTTCATCTGCATTTAGAAGAATTCTATTCTTATTGAAAGATACATTTAAATCAGAGTCTAAGGTAGGTATTTTTCCATCTATGCTTTTTAAAATACCTTCATCATTAAACTGGACAGTAAAGTTATCATAATCATTTAGCACTAATTTATAATTAGCATCATCCATTAATTTTCTAGATAAAAAAACCTTTCCGAGATCCAAATCAGTTAGCTTTAAACCATCTCCAAAAATTCTTAAAGAACTATTATCGATATAGAAATTGGTAGATTTGGTTGCTAAATCTAATCCAGATACCTTTAAAGAGCCATCTTGTGCCTTCATTACTACATTAAAATTTGAGTCATTACCAAAATCTGTAAAAGAAAGCAGTAAATCTAAATTGCTTGTTTCAAAATTAGAATTTTCTAAAAAAAGCTTTACATTATCTGCAGTTGAAGGAATCAAATTGATGACATCGCTTTGATTTCCCTTTACCCATAACTCCAGCAAAAAAGAATCATCATATTTAAAAGATGATTTTATGTTTTTAATTCCATCACTGGCTGAAAGTTTAGCAAAAGGGATAGAGAAATCATTATTTAGGTCAATCTCTATATAACCCTTCAGATTCTTAAACTCACTTGGGGCATCATAAAATGTAAAATCAATAAGAACTTCATTTGAATCAACATTCAAGAAAAGCTTATTTTCTGAAAAATATCCTCTACCATTAAATTGATCTAATGAATTGATGCTTCCAGGCAGATCTATGCTCAAATCATTAAATGCAAAGCCAATTTCTGCTGCTTGAGAAAGAAAATTATTCAGTTCCAATCTTTTGAATTCAATGTTTCCAGCTTTTAAATTAGTTATTGATAGTTCATTTATATAGATATCAGGTTGTATGGCTTCATCAGTGGACGATTCATCATTGAGTTTTACTTCACTATTATAAAGTTCAAGACTTGGAATATAGATTACTTTTCCAATGAGTGAATTAAGAAAGTTGATTTCTAGATTAATTCTATCGCCTGAAAAATTTGCTGCACCTAAAAAAGAGAAGCCTTGAATATCAACCCTCATTCCTAGCAAACTTGGTTCAATTGAAATATCTTCAAATTTTATATTTTCCCCAAACAATAGTTTAGATGTCTGTTTGGATCCAAAATCTGTTGTAAGAAATAAGCAAAAGGAATAAAAGCTAATTATCAGGATTGCAATTACATATAAGAAAAGCCTTATTGGCCAAATTAAATATTTTTTAACCATTTTTGTCTCTGGTTTATGAAAATAAGTGTCCATACTAATGAATTAAGTAATGGATTAAGCAAAATTCTAATATTCATACCATCAGCGTAGCTATTGCTCATGAATAGCATAAAATTTAAAACAAGAGAGATAGAGCTTATTAAAATTATTTGCTCTAGGAGCGACCTCTGAATCCATTTTAATGTAGAGAAGTTAAGGTATAACCCAATAATTCCAAAGGTTATGGTATATGGCAAAGTTACATTACTGAAAAAAAGATCTATCAGAAAACCTTTAAATATAAAGAAATATATATTTGGTATTTTCTTCACAAAAGTAGTCATGACTAATGTATTTATTAAAAAAATATCAGGAGTAATTGACCAAATACTGGATGCTAAGAAAATCTGATTAATGATGACTAGTACAAAAAGACTCAAAAATCTAAATAGCTCATTCATGCAGAATCACCTTCTTATCAATAGATTGAAATGGATCAAAAAATAGCTGTATTTCTAAATTTTGTTGAAAAATGTTTGAATCAGCATTTGAGATATTAATCAATCTTCCAACTATCAGGCCTTGAGGATATATTCCATCAAAGCCAGTTGTAAAAAAAGTATCGCCCTTGCTATAACTAACAGCTTTTGACTCATTATTGCAATTGATTAATCTTCTCTTCCCTGAGCCTTTAGCAATACAATAAAAACCATTAATATTTTTTATTGAAATATACTCCTCAGGATCACTTAAAAGTCTTACTTCTATTTCATTGTTAGAAATATTTTTGGTCTTTCCAACAGCAAAACTGCCATGAGACACAGCAAAAATTCCACTGATTATTGTCTCAGGATTATTGAGATAGACCCTATGCTTATTACAACAGGTAAAATTCATTTGATCAAAAGAATTAATATGCAGTTCAGCATCACTTTTTTCTGAAAATATTAAATTAGAGTAAGAAGTTGAGTTTTCTAGAGACCTTACCTTAAGTTCACTTTCATAGATATCATTTTGTAGTTTAATTATCTCTTCTTCTAAAGAAGCAATTCTTTGATTCTCAAACTCTTGATATTCTTGCAAAATTTGTGAAATGAATTGTTGAGGTACGTTTAAAAATTTTACTAATAGCCTTTGTGATTTTTCATTTAGTTTAAAAGCATCAGATAGGTATATAAGAAGGCAAGCAAAAATAAAAGCTAGCAGAATTAATCTTATTTTCTTCTGAATTGGAAGAATGTTTGATGACATTACTCTTCAGCAAATAGGTCGAAATCTTTGTCCATTAGGCCAAGCGCAATACCGCCACCTCGTGCAACACAAGTTAATGGGTCATCAGCAACTCTAGTAGGTATGCCAGTAGACTGCTCAATCAATGTATCTAAACAATGCAATAATGCACCACCCCCAGTCAGAACGATACCATCTTGAGAAATATCCGCTGCAAGCTCCGGTGGTGAAAGTTCAAGAGCTGTTCTTACAGATCTAACAATTGCAGATGTTTGGTTTTCTAGCGCCCTAAAACCATCCTCTTTTTGGAATACGACTAATTCTGGTATACCTTCTGCAAGGTTTCTTCCTCTAAACTCATAAGGCTCAAAATCTTTTTTGCAATTTAATGTTGCACAACCAACCTGAAGTTTTATTAGTTCAGCAGTTGATTCTCCAATTACTACTCCAAATTTTCTTCGCACATATGTCTGTATGGCTTCATCGAATTTATCTCCCCCAACCTTAAGAGATTCTGAGTATACAATCCCATTCAAAGATAAAATTGCAACTTCAGAGGTTCCGCCACCAATATCAATAACCATACTTCCTCTCGGCTTATCAATCTCTACACCTGCTCCGAGTGCCGCTGCAATTGGTTCTTCTATAAGTTTTACCACACTTGCTCCTGCAGATAATGCGGATTCTCTTATCGCTCTTTTTTCAACTTGAGTTGCTTTAGATGGAACACAGACTAAAACTCTAGGACTAGGAGAAAGAATAGAATTATTTGAAACTTTTTTTATAAAATGTTGGAGCATTTTTTCAGTGACATTAAAGTCAGCGATAACCCCGTCTCTTAAAGGTCTTATTGCTTCCATTTGCCCAGGTGTTCTCCCAAGCATTTTCTTAGCATCATGACCTACAGCTACAACTGTTTTTTGACCACTTTTTTCTTGTATTGCTACAACTGACGGCTCATCCAATACTATGCCATCATCTTTTGTGTAAATTAAAGTGTTCGCCGTACCCAAGTCAATGGATATATCATTCGAAAAAATACTGCGTAAAAACTTAAACATTTCTAATATATCTCTATAATATTCAGAATCTTATAGAATAAGGCTTTTAATGGATAAAATCGAGATAAAAAATCTTTTATTTCTTGCACGAATCAGTGCTGATGAAAAAGAACACACTAAAATCATTGAAAAATTGAAAAATACTTTCAATTTAATAGATGAAATGCAAGATTTAGACCTTTCTGATTTAGAGCCGTTAAATAATCCTCTAGAACTAAATAACGTCTCTAGAGAAGATGTTAATAATGATAGAAATTCGAAGGCTGATTTTCTTGAGAACTCACCAGAATCTGATGAAGATTACTTTTTGGTACCCAAGATAATAGAATGAATTTCAAAGAACAGAGAGATAACTTTAGAACAAAAAAAGTTTCTGCTAAGGAAGCAGTTCAAGAATCAATAAAAAAAGTTAATGGCGATAATTTAAATATTTTCATAAATACTTTTCAGACCGAAGCCCTAAATCAAGCTGAGTACATAGATAATAATTTTGATAAATTTAAGAATGCTCCTTTATCAGGAATACCAATAGCTCACAAAGATATTTTTTGCACTAAAGGCTTGCCGACAACTTGCGGATCTAAAATGTTGGAAAATTTTTTTCCACCGTATGATTCAACAGTAATTCATAACTGTAGTGAAGCTGGCTCAGTGATGGTTGGCAAAACTAATATGGATGAGTTTGCTATGGGTTCTTCAAATGAAACAAGTTTTTTTGGTCCAGTCTCTAACCCATGGAACCCTGGTTTAGTTCCAGGAGGCAGTTCAGGTGGTGCAGCAGCATGTGTTGCAGCCAATATCACTTCTATTTCAACAGGAACTGATACTGGAGGCTCTATAAGGCAACCAGCAGCCCTTTGTGGAATCACGGGCCTGAAACCTACATATGGTTTGGTTTCAAGATGGGGAATGATTGCTTTCTGTTCGAGCATGGATCAAGCTGGACCCTTTTCCAGAGATGCTTTTGGCTGTGCAGCATTATTGGATGCAATGGCATCTTATGATAGTAAAGACTCAACATCTACAAAAAGACCGGACAAAAATTTTGAAAAGCTGCTAACTGAAGATTTTGGTTCATTAAAAATAGGAGTAATAAAAGATATTGATAATTTTGGCATTAATTCAGATGTAATGCAGTCTTATGAAGCTTCTAAAACTATTCTTTCTGGATTAGGCCATGAGCTTAAAGAAGTTGATTTTTCAGAGCTATCTTCTGGAATATGTTCATATTATGTAATAGCTCCTGCTGAATGCTCCTCAAATTTATCCAGGTTTGATGGTGTTAAATATGGGCATAGAGCTAGTGATCAAAAAGATATTTCTAAACTTTATATGGAAACAAGATCAGAAGCCTTTGGTGATGAAGTTAAAAAAAGAATATTGATAGGAACTCATGTTCTATCCGCTGGTTTCTACGATGCATATTACTTGCAAGCTCAAAAAGTAAGAAGAATGATCAAAAATAAATTTGAAAACATCTTCAAAGATGTTGATCTAATTTTTATGCCAACAACTTTAGACCAAGCATTCGAAAAAAATAGAGAATCTAACGATCCTAATAGAATGTACAAAGAAGATTTGCTTACTATTCCTGCAAATTTAGCAGGTTTGCCTGCTATTTCTTTTCCCAATGGCTTTAAAAATAACCTACCAATTGGTGGACAATTTGTAGGGAATTATTTTAGTGAAGATTTGTTACTTGCCACTACTCATAAAATACAGGAGGTGTCAGATTGGCACAAAATGACACCTTAATTAAAGGTTGGCAACCAGTTATAGGGCTTGAAGTTCATGTTCAACTTATGACTAATACCAAACTTTTTTCTCCAGCAAAAAATAAATTTGGAGAAGACGCAAATACTCTTGTAGATCTTATTGATATGGGTCTACCAGGAGTTTTACCAGTTTTGAATGAGGGAGCTATGAAACAAGGCATAAAGTTTGGTTTAGCGACTTCAGCTAAAAT
>CENP01032553.1_pt1 | contig 34773 bp, 27 predicted proteins | sample 361281 | NCBI WGS metagenome assembly CENP01 (sample SAMEA2591122, study PRJEB7988) | marine metagenome | biome: marine biome (ENVO:00000447); feature: deep chlorophyll maximum layer (ENVO:xxxxxxxx); material: saline water (ENVO:00002010), including plankton (ENVO:xxxxxxxx) | depth 70 m | reverse complement strand
TGCGTGTGGATAGGAATGATCGTCGGCAATAGCAATTAAAATATTTGGAGCTTTTTTCGAAACTACCTCTGACTGACAGCTGAATAATGTAAAAGTCAATAGAAATAGACCTAGTAAGCTTTTTGCTTTCATGGATTTGGGTTTGAATTATTATAGCCCCCTGATAGAATCTAGTTGACGTTTGAGTGTTGCCATCTTTTGAGGATATTCTTTAGAGCGATCATGCTGCTCAGATAAATCGTTTTGTATATTATACAGACGCTGATGCGAAACTCCAGAAGGTGTCTTGACAGTATTTGATGGGGAAAAACCCCCAGAGCCTTGTTTTTCTATCATTTTCCAATCTCCATTTCGAATGGCAAAATGACCATTAAGAGAATGATGAATAATTGGTTTGGGTACTGAATTATAATTCTCATCAGTAATTTCATCGTAAACACTGAAGCTATCAAGCGCATCAGATGAAGTCCCCAAGACATTGGCAACAGTAGCATAAAAGTTAGCTAGGGTATTGGGATGATTGTTCACCCCTCCCGGTTTTATTTTTCCTGGCCATCTTATGATATAGGGCACCCTATGACCACCATCGTAAATATCGCCTTTCATACCTCTAAGCTTTCCTGCAGCTAAGTGATTTGTATTATCTATATGATATGGTTTCCAATAAGGACCATTGTCACTAGTAAAAACAATCATGGTGTCTTCAGCCAAGCCTAATTCATCGAGATGATTTAATAGTTGTCCAATATAATCGTCTATCATATTGACAAAATCTCCATATTGTCCAGCTTCTGAGCTACCATTATAATCTGGTTTTGGAACCCAAGGCGTGTGAGGAGCAGCTAAGGGAAGGTATAAAAAGAATGGCGTTTTCTTTTCTTTGATATCGGTTAGATAATTTTTGGCTTTATCAATAAATTTTGGCAATACCTCATAAAACTCAAAGCCCTCTGCCATGGGACCAGGGCGCCAAAAATCTTCGTCATAGTCTCCATCCAAATTGCTTCCTGTAGTACGTTCACTTACAGGACTTGTGTAAACTTCATTTTCCAAATAAACATAGGGGGGGATATCCAAAGAGGCTGGGATAATATAGCTATAATCAAAACCTGTATTGGATGGTCCTCTTGAAGGAGCCTTAGAGAAATCTATTATTTTTTCGTTATAATTAGTAATAAATCCAAGATGGTTTACATCTACATCACTGTCATCGTAAGGGATCTTTAGCTGCCAATCTAGACCCAAATGCCATTTACCAATTACGGCAGTATGGTAATTGTTTCTTTTTAGCAATTTTGCAACCGTTTCTTTATCGTAAGGAATCATCAAAGGACCATAACTCCAAAGTACTCCGCTCTTCAAGTTTGTTCGCCATGCATACTCCCCAGTAAGAATGCTATAACGGGTTGGTGTACAAACCGAAGAGGTTGAATGCATATCTGTAAAACGCATGCCCTGTCTAGCTAGTAGATCCAAATTTGGTGTCTTAATTTTTGAGTCTTGATTGTAATTAAATAAATCTCCATAACCCAAATCATCGGCTAAAATGTAAATGATATTTGGTGTTTTGATTTTAGAACTATCCTTCGATACGCATCCAAAAATAAAAAAGACGAATAGGATATAAGCTAAGTGGGTTTTGTGTTTAAATATCATATTTTTTTTGAAGCAGCGGCAATAAACTCATTAAGTTGATTAATGAAAACGTCATATTTCTCTGGGTAATACTCAATTTTTATCGCAAGTTATTGTATTATTTTAATTTTATTTCCGTTTGATTTATAGATCGCATTAATCAATGCAACTGATTTTTTAGCTTCATCAATATCAACTTTCGGTGTCTTATTAAACAATATAACATCGATCATGTGATTAATGGCAGCAATATGAAATTGGTCGCTAATTGCCATGGGGTCAGAAGCGCCAGAAGCGGGATTATTATTGTTCGCGATTAGCTGTTTGTTTATTGATTCAATTGAAGAAGAAATAATTTTACCTCCTGAAAATCTAATATTTCCCAAAGTACCGTAAATGATCAAGGATTCGGGCTCACCAGGAAACATTGATGTACCTCCCGATAGCGTTCCCAAGGCACCACTCTCAAACCTCATAGTGGCTACTCCAATATCTTCACCTTCTATTTCGTGATGAAGCGTATCAATAAAGCCACTTACCTCACTAACTTCACCCATTAAATCGAGCATTAGATCAATGGTGTGAATTCCTTGATTGATCAAAGCAGCTCCGCCATCCATAGAAAGCGTACCTCGCCACGAATCCATATAATAACTTGGAGGACGATACCAATTGATAGTTGTTTGACATAATAAAATTTTTCCCAGCGCCCCTGAATGAATATAATTTTTAAATTTTATGTACTCGGGATTCTCGCGATTTTGAAATACACAACTGAGTTTTATTCCTGAGGATTTTACTACCTCCGCAATTTTATCGATTTTTTCAACGGTAGTTTCTAAAGGTTTTTCACAAAGTATATTTTTACCTGCTTGAGCAATTCTGGCTATTGTCGCTCCGTGTAACCCACTTTCATTACATACACAAACAACATCAATTTCAGGAATTTCAAGTAAGGTCTCCAAATCGGAAAAAACAGTACAATTAAATAGTTGACGAACTTCCCTGGCTCTTGTTGCGGACTTGCTTACAACACCCAACAGATCAGCGTTGTCTATTTTTTCAATACAGTCAGCGTGAAATTTTGCAATGTTACCTGTACCTATGATTCCAAATCCAATATTTTTTTCCACCTGCTGATTTTTATAAAACACTCGTCAAATGATTGCTATCAGTTTAATCCCAATGTTTTTCAATGATCTCTTTTAATTCGTCAGGATCGGTTTCTGTGTCACCAAGTTCTGTCCTCAGATCTATCAAGTCACTCTTTAATTGGTCAATCACAAATTTATTTTCGTAGCTAGTATACTGATTACTTAGCTCTAACGGGTCTTTTTCTAAATCGTAAAACTCCCAAGCTGGCGGGGTGGTCTGATTGGTGTAGGTACCTTTTAGTCCCAATGGATGCCCGTAATAAAAAATCAATTTATGTCGATCTGTGCGAATACCCATATGTGAGGGACGATTTTCGGCATGAGCATAATAACGGTAATACATCTGCTTACGCCAATCTGTTGGCGTCTCCAATCGAAGGTTAGCTCTAAAGCTTTCACCTTGAAAGGAATCGGGCTGAGGGATAGCTGCATAGTCTAAAATCAAAGAGGCGAAGTCAATGTTTAATACAATATCATTAATTCTTTCATTGGCGGGAATTTCTTTAGGATACCTGATTACAAAAGGCATACGCAGTGACTCCTCTAAAAACATTCTTTTATCAAACATACCGTGCTCCCCAAGGAAATATCCTTGATCGGCGGTATAAATAATGACCGTATTGTCAGCGAGGTTATTTTCCTCCAAGTAGTCTAGCATTTTGCCAATGTTATCGTCAATTGCCGCTGCGCATCTCAAAAAGTCCTTGACAAATTTTTGATAGGTTTTTTTTCTGATTTGTATGGAATCTAAACCTTCAGTATCGAAAGGTAAACCTGGATATCGGTCACTTTTATTAATGGTAGCCAATCTCCATCGTTCGGCAAGAATTTCAAGTAACTGCCCCTCATAGGTTCTCCCAGATTCTCCTGGATAAAAATCGAGTAGTGACTCAGGCTCGGGTAAGGTCTCCCCCTCAAATAAATGTTTAAAGCGATCTGGATAATCAAATGGTTCATGAGTTGCTTTAAAATGAGTCATTAACATAAATGGTTTGTCTTTGTCGCGTTGATCCAACCATTTAAGAGACTGATCCATAATCACATCCGAGGAAAAACCCTGGTAGGCTTTACCACCTTTATTACCATCTTTCCAATTCGTACTGTCTTTAAGTACTGGGTTGTTGTATCTACCTTGTCCTGGTAGGACATTAAAATAATCAAATCCAGTGGGTTGTTTTTTAAGGTGCCACTTTCCTATCAGAGCAGTTTGATAGTCAGCCTTTTTTAGGAGCTTTGCCACGTTGAGTTGTTCAGGTGCTAGGGCATCTGTCAAGGTATAAACTTGGTTTTTGTGGCTGTATTGCCCAGTGAGAATTGATGCACGGCTAGGAACGCAAATAGCATTGGTACAGAAAGCATTCTCAAGAACCACCCCTTCTGCGGCCAAACGCTTAATGTTTTTGTTTTGAGCATAATTTTCCAGTACTCCTCCATAAATTCCCCATGCCTGACTCGTATGGTCATCTGACATCATAAAAATAATGTTTGGACGGCTTAGGTTATCTGGTTTTGTATTATCACAACTAAATAGAAATATCGATAACAGGGTTATAATTTTTATTTTCACTTAATAATTTTTTGATTAATTTTTATAAAAGTTACATTTGTTTCAACTAATGTGTACGCGCACATATCTTAATAATTTCAATTTCACTGCCATGCAAACCAAATTTAAAATTTTTATTAAACTAGTATTGTTATTTGCTGGTTTAATTTTTTCCTACAATCTCCAAGCCCAAACCAATTGGAAAAATCTTTTTAACGGTAAAGATTTTTCGGGATGGGAGGTCAAAAACGGAACTGCAGAATACACCATTGAGGGAGATGCAATAGTGGGCACCTCAAAAACCGGGACTCCAAATACTTTTTTATGTACCAAGAAAAATTACAGTGATTTTATTTTAGAAGTAGAAGTATATGTAACTGCTGGGCTAAATTCTGGCATTCAGTTCAGATCAAATTCATTCGAGGATTATAAAGGAGGTAGAGTCCATGGTTATCAATCGGAACTGGACACCAGTCCCAGAGCTTGGACAGGAGGTATTTACGGCGAAGGGAGAAGAGGATGGCTTTACCCCTTAACAACGAATAAAAAAGGTAGTGCAGCCTTTGTAAATGGAACTTGGAATAAAGTAAGAATTGAAGCTATTGGCAATGAAATCAAAACCTTTATCAACGGTATACAATGTGCTAATTTGGTCGACGATATGACTTCAGAGGGCTTTATCGCTTTACAAGTACACTCCATCAGGGACAAAAGTGAACAAGGGAAAAATATCAAATGGAAAAACATTAGAATACTTACTGAAAATTTAGAGGCCAATAGCACACCCAGTCATCCCTATGCCCGACAAATCAGTTATCTAAACAACCAATTGACCGTTGAGGAAAAAAGAAAAGGTTGGCGACTACTTTGGGACGGTAAAACCTCTAAAGGTTGGAAAGGTGCAAAAATGGACAGTTTTCCAAAACAAGGTATTAATATCGAAGATGGGACGATTCACTTTTTAGCTCATAATACCCGGGAAAATCCAAATGGAGCAGGAGATATTATAACTGAAGAAGTATTCAGCAACTTTGAACTTGAATTGGATTTTTTGATTCAAAAGGGAGGGAATAGTGGAGTCAAATACTTCGTTGGTGATTCAGAAAATACTAATAATATTGGTTTAGAGTTTCAAATTCTTGACAATGCCCACTCAGACTTTAATGAGGGTGTAGGTGGGAACAGAACCATGGCTTCGCTTTATGATTTAATTGCTGCAAATAATTTATCTGAAAAAAACCGAAATGACATCAGAGCAAATAGCGCTGGAAGTTGGAACAAAGCAAGGTTGGTTGTAAAAGGAGGTCGTGTCGAGCATTGGATAAACAACATTAAAGTTGTCACTTATGATCGTTTTTCACAAATTTTCAAAAACCTAATTCAAAAGAGTAAATACGCTGAGTATTCGGGTTTTGGTATGGCTATTAAGGGTAGGGTTTTACTTCAAGATCATCACCCTGGAGATATTAAATTTAAAAACATTAAAATTCGTGAATTTTAGAAATTTCCTTTTCGTCACAATTTTTTCTTTGCTGTTTGTTCAATGTAAACAACCAAGTGAGATTGAGCATCGCCCAAATGTAATTTTAGTCATAGTTGATGATATGGGTTTTTCGGATCTTGGGGCATACGGTAGTGAAATTGAAACCCCAAATATAGATCGATTGGCATTCGAAGGGGTAAGGTTTACAAATGCCTACAATACCTCAAAGTGTTATCCATCAAGAGCATGTATTCTAACTGGTTTGTATTCTCAGCAAACAGGGTACCACAAAAGTTTTAGACAGGAAATGCAAAATGCTATCACCCTTGGAGAGCTATTTAAGACTGCTGGATATACTACACTATGGTCTGGTAAACACCATAGTATTGAAAACCCAGTGACCAGAGGTTTTGATCACTACAGCGGACTTTTAGATGGTGCATCAAATCATTTTAATCCTGGACTTCGAAGACCAGGAGAAGGTCAACCAGCACAAAAAGGCTTAAAAAACAGTCCAATCACCTACCGAAATTGGGTGATAGATGGAGAGGTTTTCAATCCATATACACCTGAATCGAAAGATTTTTATACAACTGATGTTTTTACCGATTACGCACTGAAGTGGATTAACGCGGTCGATGACCAAAATCCCTTTTTTCTTTACCTCGCTTATACTGCGCCACATGATCCATTAATGGCGAGGCCTGAGGATATTGAAAAATATCAAAACCGCTATGATTTAGGATACCAAAAAATTCGTGAAGATAGATTTGAGAAACAGAAAAAACTTGGAGTACTCCCAGAAAATACTGTTTTGTCTCGGGCTGCTCACAAAAATTGGGGAGATTTAAACGAGAATGAGAAAGCTGATGAACAAAGAACAATGGCTGTCTATGCAGCCATGATTGATCGACTGGATCAAAACGTCGGGAGGATTTTGGACACTTTAGAAAGTCAGGGGAAACTTGAAAATACACTCATTGTGTTTACCTCAGACAATGGCGGATCAAGTGAGGTAGTAAATCTAGGGGATGGCACTGGAGAGATTGGAACCATGACCAATTGGAAATCCTTGGGAAAAAATTGGGCAAATGTAAGCAACACTCCCTACAGAGAGTATAAAAATTGGAGCCATGAAGGTGGAATTAAAACCCCGCTAATCGCTTACTGGCCTAAAGGAATAAAAAATAAAAATAATATCGCTCACACACCAGTTCACTTCATAGATGTTTTGCCTACCTTTCAAGAGTTACTTGATGTTGAGTATCCTGAAAAATTTAACGGTGAGAAGATCATTTCTTCCCCCGGAAGAAGTTTTTTGCCGGAAATAAAAGGGGAAAAATACAGGAACAGATCAACACCAATCTTTTGGCAATGGTCAAAAGGAAAAGCCATTAGGCAGGAAGACTGGAAATTGGTTTCTTATAACAATGAATGGGAGCTTTACAATTTAAAAGATGATCCCGTTGAGGAAAAAAACCTTATAGAAGACAATCCTGAGAAAGCAGAGTTTTTGAAAAAACAGTATACTGAATGGGCAAAGCAATTTGACTTAGAATAAATGATTTTAACGAGATATTACTTAATACTTGATTTTTTAAACGCAAGATCAATCAGGAGCTTACTAAGGTTTCTTAGCCCTATTTCAGTGGCATTCAACGTTATTTTTGAACAATCTAAGTTAAAATTAAGATGACAAGAATTTTAGGCTATTTAATATTTTTGTTTGCGCTTTACAGTTGCCAAAAAGTGGCAAAAAAACCACCTAATATTCTTTGGATAACGGTTGAGGACATCAGTCCTGATTTGGGCTGTTACGGCGATCAAAAAGCACATACCCCTGTATTGGATAAATTGGCTGCAAGGGGTTTTAAATACAACAATGCTATAGCCAATGCACCCGTTTGTGCTCCAGCGAGAAATTCGATAATAACCGGGATGTACCCTTCCTCACTCGGCACACTTGATATGAGATCTTCCTCCAAACCATGGATGAAAAGAGCGGGTTGGATAGCTGATGATGTGTTGATGTATCCGGAAGTCCTGAGAGCCGCTGGATATTATTGTACCAACAATGTAAAAGAGGATTATAATTTTGATTTAAAGAGAGCGATATGGGATGAGTCGAGTAAGGATGCTCATTGGAAAAATCGACCCAGCGAAGACACCCCTTTCTTTGCGATTTTTAATTTGACGATGACCCATGAGAGTTGTATTAACGACAAACAAAAACACCATAAAAACACCGAAGAACTACCGGATCACTTGCGTATGAATCCTCAAAACGTTGAGGTTCCCCCATATTACCCTGACACACCAGTGGTCAGAGAATTATTGGCGCGACATTACGATAATATTGCTGCAATGGATAGGGTCGTTGGTAAGCTGCTTCAAGAATTAGAAACTGCAGGACAAAGCGAAAACACCATTGTATTTTTTTACTCTGATCACGGAACAGGGCTACCTAGACACAAAAGATGGCTTTTTGATACAGGTGTCAAAGTACCACTTATTGTTTTTATTCCAAATGCTTACAAAGACCTCTACCCTGCTCCACCAGGCAATGAGATTGATCAATTGGTCAGCTTTGTTGATTTGGGTCCCACTGCGATAAAGCTCGCGAGTGCCTCCCTTCCCCATACCATGCAGGGTCAAGCTTTTTTAGGAAAAGACTTGAAGCCTGAAAGGGAACATGTTTTTGTCGCAAGAGGAAGAATGGATGAACGTTATGATATGCAGAGAGGGGTGAGAACGAAACAGTATAAATACCTAAGATATTATGAGCCTAAGAAGGCCTTTATCCAATATATGAATACCCCTGAAGGTGGACCATTAATGACAGAGCTTCGCCGGGAGGAAAAGGCAGGGAATTTAAGTATTCAAGCGCAACAATTGGTTGCAACCGAAAAACCTAATGAATCATTATTTGACTTAAGTCAGGATCCTTTGGAATTCAATGATCTTGCCAAAAATCCTGATTATAAAGAAAAACTAGATGAACTCAGAAAAGTTCACGACCAGTGGATGCAAGAGATTCTTGATGTTGGATTAATTCCAGAGCCAATACTTCGCGATTGGGAAATATCAGAAAACAAACCTATTTATGAGATATTGAGAGAAAATTCTGACTTCTACAATGATATGTTGGCAATTTCATCAACGGATGAAGAGACTATGTTATACGACGGTTTAAACCATCGTAATGAGGCCGTCCGGTATTGGGCAGCGCTTGGCATTTATAATTTAGACCAAGAATTACAAAGTAATACGGTTACACTATTAAAAGATAAGCTCAAAAATGACGAAGTAATCAATGTATCTATAAGTGCGGCAAGGGCATTATTAAAACACGGTTTTTTATCTGAAAATGTCATTAACAAGCTCTACGAAGGTTTATCTGCTGAAAATGAATGGACAAGACTGCAATCCGCTTTGGTTATTGATGACTTTGATTATGCCGTTCAAAAATTAGAAAAAGAGTCAAAAAACTTAATCAAAACTGATCCAAACAAATATGTTGTTAGGGTACTCAACCATGCGGTGAATGTTTTAAACGGGACTGAAAATAAGGTCAGGTAGGGCTATGCTTTTCTTAAGTAATTACTAAAATAAGATAGGAATAATATAATAATCTAAAAAAGATTATACATTTGGAATTAGACTTCGTGTACGCACACTTAAATAACTAAAATCAACATTATGGATTTAAAAAGAAGGAAATTTATCAAAGATGCCTCCCTTTTATCAGCTGGGGTCATTACTGGTGTTAGTGGGGTTAGCGCTGCATCCTCATCAATGAGTGCTGGTAGTTACAGGAGAATTATAGGTTCAAACGATCGTATAAATATTGGCATTGTCGGTTTTTCAAATCGTGCTAAAGGTTCTCTTATCCCTGCTTTTCAGGGACATTCGAAAAGTCAAAACTGTCAAATCATTGGTGTTTCAGATATTTGGAACCGCAGAAGAGATGAGGGAAAAGCCTTTTTAGAAGAAAAAACTGGTAATAAAATAAAAACCTGGCGCAACAATGAGGAAATGTATGACAAAAATGAAATTGATGCTGTAATTATCTCTACCGCAGACTTTCAGCATGCACTTCACACGGTGCAAGCAGCAAACGCTAAAAAAGATGTATATGTAGAAAAACCATTTGCCGAGACAATGGAAGATGCTAGGTTGGGTCTAAAAGCTGCAAATGATGCAGAAATTATTCTTCAAGTTGGGTCACAAAGAAGAAGTGGTAAAAACTACCACGCCGCTGAAAAGTATATCAAGTCTGGATCATTTGGAGATGTTGTAATGGTTGAAATGACATGGAATGTTAATCAGCCTGGAAGGTGGAGAGTATATCCAAATAAAGTAAATGATATCAAGGAATCTGATACTGACTGGAAAAGATATTTAATGAACCGACCTTACGAAAAATGGAATCCGAGAAAATACCTCGAATATCGTTTATTCTGGCCTTTTTCCTCTGGAATTCCAGGTCAGTGGATGGCTCACCAAATTGATACGGTTCACTGGTTTACAGGTTTAGCCCACCCCAGAAGTGTCGCTGCCAATGGTGGCATCTACCTTTGGAAAGACGGAAGAAGTAATTTTGATACCATGACTGCAGTTTTTGATTATGGTCCATTAGATGATTCGAATTCAGGATTTCAAGTGGTGTATTCGTCGAGATTTACCAACTCAGCAGGCGGTACAAAAGAAATTTACTATTCTAATGGTGGGGAATTAAACTTAAAAACCAATGAGGTCACCCCTAATGGAGGATTAGCAGAACGCCACTCCAGCGAAATGAATATGAAACCTAATCTATTGGAAAAATTTTCGCTCTCTGAGCTGAAGGCCAAAGTAGTGACTTCCGCAAATACAGGAGTTGACAATATGACATCAAATCATATGTTGAATTGGATGGAATGTATTCGTAGCAGGGCGAAAACCAATGCTCCGGTTGAGGCTGGATACAATCACTCTATTGCTAATATTATGACCACAGCTTCACTAAGAACAGGGCTTAAAGCTACTTTTGATGAGAAAAATCAGGAAGTACTCGCAGGCGGAAAAGTATTTAAATACTAAATCGCGCTAAAATGATTAGGACTTTATTAACAGTGGTAGTTGTTGCAGTGACTTTGGGTTCTTGTAATGAAAAAGCTAAAACAACCGAAGCTGAAAAAGCTTCGGTTGTTTTTATTAATGACTCAGAAAACATGAAGATTGATGTTCTGATAAATGGATCACCATTCACTAGTTACCATTACAATGATGGCTTACCCAAGCCAGTGCTTTTCCCATTAATAACCGCAAGCGGAAAAACCCTTACACGAGGTTTTCCCATTGACCCTCAGCCTGGAGAGCGTGTTGATCACCCCCACCATATGGGAAATTGGTTTAACTACGGGGATGTTAATGGATTAGATTTTTGGAATAACTCTGATGCTATTCCAAAAGAAGAATTAGAAAAATACGGGAAAATTGTCCATTCTGAAATCAAAAATATAAATGACAAGCAGGGCAGCATCTCAACCAAAAGCGAATGGCAGACTATAGCTGGAGAACCACTACTAGAAGAGAATACAATCTTTAAATTTTCTCAGCAAGGAAACACAAGGATTCTTGACCGATCCACTACACTAACTGCACTTACATCTGTCAGCTTTAAAGATAATAAAGAAGGTGTTTTTGGAGTTAGGGTTACCCGGGCTTTGGAATTACCATCAAATAAACCAGCAGTTTTCGTTGACGCTGAGGGAAATCCAACCGAGGTTAAGGTATTAGATAATACTAGGGTAAATGGTAATTATTTAAGCAGTGAGGGTCTTGAAGGAGATGATGTATGGGGAACCAGAGCAGAATGGGTAAAGCTCTACAGTACCATGGACAGGGAACCAGTATCTGTAACGATAATTGATCACCCCAACAATGTAGGCTATCCAACCTATTGGCATGCTAGGGGATATGGGTTATTCGCAGCTAATCCACTTGGGCAGGAAGTATTCTCAAAAGGAAAGGAATCACTAAACTTTGTCCTCAAAAAGGGGGAATCCAAAACTTTTAAATACAGAATGTTGATTCACAATGGAACTATTTTAAAACCAAAAGACGTTAAAAAATTCTCTTTCGTAGAATCTATGTATGAAAGTTATTTTGACGGAAGTGACCTTTCAAAATGGGTATTACCCAAAAATAATATTTGGTGGACGCCGGAAAATGGCGTTTTAAAAGTAAAAAGTGGCCCTGATCAAACTGGATCAATACTTTGGACAAAAGATCGTTTTGACAATTTCAAAGTGAGATTGAAATTTAAATTTGTTTCTGGCACCATTGACTCAGGTATATTTTTGAGAGGAGATGATCAAAACAATCCTCAAATTCAAATTGGTATTTCGGGATCACTAAAAAGAGATATGACTGCTTCCCCCTATGTTCCTAAACAAGGATATCCAAAAGAGGCTAAAAAAGTAGCTGATTTTCTTAAAGAGAACGATTGGAATAAATTAGTAATAGAGGCGATCGGTAATCGTTACCGTGTTTGGCTCAATGGAAAGCACGTAATGGATTACACCCTCAAAGAGGCCAATCTAAGCGGCCCCATTGGAATACAACTTCACACCAAAAGGGATATGGAACTTTCGTTTAAAGATATTGAAATTGCCAGTTTTAAAGATTAAAGGATAAATCATACATCGGTTTACTAAAAATAGTATTTTAGCGAACGACTAGAATAATAAAATCCTCATGAACAAATATTTTTTATCTGCCTCTTTTTTGTTACGTATCAGGCTCTTTTTATGCTTAACTTTAGTTTTATTCAAACAACAAATTTTCGCTCAACAAAATGAAAGAGACCTCGCCTCAATTGTGAAAGAATGGGCGGCTCCAGACGATTTTCCAGATCATGTAATTTTAAGCGCCACTGAGGATCCAGCCACCTCCATTGGGATTAACTGGAGAACAAAACCCTCCAATACCATTGGTTATGTAGAAATAGCACCAGCTGGTGATGGACCAAAGTTTAGGAATGATAAAATACGATATACTGCTAAAAGAACTTTAGTTAATTCAGCCTACGCTGCTAGTGATGGTTTTGAGTCGTCTTTTTTTGAGGTTCAAATTAACGGTCTAAAACCCCATACACTATATGCTTATCGGGTCGGTAACGATAATTTTAAAAGCGAGTGGCATCAATTTAAAACTTCCCATAACAAACCAATCCCGATCTCCTTTTTGTATGTAGGAGACGCCCAAAACTATATTCTTGAATTGTGGTCTAGAGTAATCAGAAATGCTTATAAAACTGCTCCTGATGCGGACTTTTTTATACATGCTGGGGATTTGGTAGATACGGCGCACAATGAGAGCGAATGGAATGAGTGGTTTACCGCAGGGGGATTCATCCACAGTGAAATTCCCGCCATTGCTGTTCCTGGAAATCACGAATACCGTGGGCTGAATTCAGATAAACCAAATGGAGAATCTGTGCTTTCAGTACAATGGAAATCACAATTTTCTTTTCCTAAAAACGGACCAAAAAAATTAGAACGAACTTGTTATTACATTGACTATCCAGATTTAAAAGTCATAGCACTCAACAGTAATCGTGAGATTAAACTTCAAGCCAAATGGTTAGAAAAGGTCTTGGCTGAAAATGATAAAAAATGGACGATTGTAACTTATCATCACCCAATTTTTTCTGCCTCTAGGGGTAGAGATAATCCTGAGCTAAGAATGCATTGGCAACCGATATTTGACAAATATAATGTTGATCTTTCGCTTCAAGGTCATGACCACAGTTATGCAAGAGGTACTGTCTACGAAAATCCAAACCAGTTAGATAGAGATGGGAAAAATAAAGTTGTTAAAGGGCCAATATATGTAGTGTCCGTTAGTGGAGGAAAAATGTATTCATTAAGTCAAAAAGGATGGGATCAATTTGGTGCCAAACGCGACAAAGGAGGAGAACAAATACAATTATTTCAACACATTTCTATTGATGGAGATGTTTTGACATATCGCTCTTTTACACCAACAGGAAAACTATTCGACAGCTTTCAGCTTTTGAAAAATGATTGTATTAATACAATAAATAATAATTTTTAAAATCGGGTGGTATCTCCCACAAACCCTGATGCTAAAATTATAAACCAAATATGGTTTACTTCCTGTTATCTGTTCCATTTTTTGATTTGAATCTAAGATCAATCACACAAAAACAAGCAAGAGATAAGTCCTAATTTCATAAATATCTCTTTAAATCAAAATGTTTTATTTGGCTGAAGAAGCGACCTATTATAAAAATCTTTTTAACTTTAAAAATAGGTTAAAACTACCCAGTAATTTGAAGTTTGTAAAAGTTAGATAAACCGCAGCTATTCAAAATGCATCACACCTCTTATTGAGGGATTCTTATCGCTACGTGAGATTTCACAAATTCAAGTTTCTAAATGTCAGTAATACAAGTGGAAATAAAATTTCTTCCCTAAATCTGTTTGGGTATTTATGACCGAAATTATTTAATTTTAAAAAAACAAAATGTATTAAATTATGAAACAATTAATCTTTATTTTGTTAGTGAGCACTGCTACACTGACCCAAGCGCAAAAATTCAAAAAATTGGATGTCAGTCCAATGGATCGTGTTTTTTATCCAATGTCTAATCGAGTAACGGATAAAGCAATCGTGATAACTTATAGCAGACCTCAACTTAAAGGAAGAGAGCTCAGTGAGCTTGTCCCTGCCAACAAGATCTGGAGAGCTGGCGCCAATGAGGCAACTGAAATTAGAATCTTAAAGCCGATTCAATTTGGCGATAAAACAATTAGTGAGGGTACTTACACACTCTATTCCTATCCAAAAGAGGAAACCACCGAAATCATCATTAATGCTGCTACTTACGTTTGGGGTGCTTACAGTTATGATGAATCTAAGGATGTGGCTAGAGTCGAAGTTCCAGTGACGGAATCAACTGAATACTTAGAAGCTTTTTCGCTGGCTTTTACTGGAGAAGGGTCTAATGCTGTATTGCACGCTGGTTGGGGCAGTTCCAGAGTGGCCATCCCGATAACGATTCGCTAATCTTTATTAAATAAAATTATAAAACCCCTTTTTAGGGGTTTTTTTATTACACTTGGGTAAAATATAATTTTCATTTTTTTTGATTTATTTTAGCATTAAAGATTATCTATGGAATATGATTTATTAAACATCTACAAAAGATTTGGTGCTAGTGATAAATTAGCAGAATATTTGGAGGTTTTCACCTATATGTTCATCATCTCATTGATTGCATTACTGCTTTGGTTTGTCTGCAGAAAGGTGCTCCAAATATTTTTTCATAAAGTCTCGATGAATACCAAATCTAAGTTTGATGATTTTTTACTCAAAAATAAGGTGCCCGCAACATTAGCTTTCTTCCCTCCCCTATTTTTATTGACTTTTTTATTCAAAGATACACTCGCAGGTTACCCGTTAATTCTTGAACCTATTTTGATATTTTTGGAAGTCATGGGCGCGGTCATCACTATTATTTTTGTGAGACGCATTCTGAATTCCCTCAAGGACTACTTAAAAACTTTATCCAACTTCAAAGACAAGCCCATAGATAGCTACATACAAGTGATCATGATTTTTGTGTGGTTTATTGGTATCATGGTGATCTTTTCTATTTTATCAGGTAAAGATATCGGTGCTTTTTTAGCTACACTTGGGGCTTTGTCTGCCGTTATTCTCTTGATTTTTAAAGATACCTTACTAGGTTTTGTTGCCAGTATTCAAGTAACTGTAAATGATATCGTCCGAATTGGGGATTGGATAACTATGAATAGTTATAATGCAGATGGTGATGTAATTGAGATTAATCTTTCCACGGTGAAAGTTCAAAACTTTGACAAAACCATTACCAGTATCCCGACCTACAAATTGGTCTCTGATTCTTTTGTCAATTGGAGAGGAATGAGTGAATCTGGCGGCAGACGTATTAAAAGAGCCCTTTTGATTAAAGTCTCTAGTATTAAATTCTTAGATAATGAACAATTGAGTAAACTGGAAAAAATTGAACGAATTTCCGATTATATCAATCATAGAAAAGAAGAAATAGAAAAAGAAAATAGAGAAAAAGGGGTAAATAAGACTTTATTGCTCAATGGTCGAAATATGACCAATATTGGCTTGTTTAGACATTATGCGTTGGCTTATTTAAAAGATCATCCAGAAATTAATCAGGAGCTAACGATAATGGTAAGACAGTTGGCCCCAACTAGCGAAGGTATTCCACTTGAAATTTATGTTTTTGTGAAAGATAAAGTCTGGGTAAATTATGAGCGAATTATGTCTGATATATTCGATCATCTTTTGGCTGCAATTCCCTCCTTTGAACTGGAATGCTTTGAATATGGCTTTGAGAAAAAACCCCCCAACTAGCTGGGGTAATAAAAAAATGTAGGGTGTTTTTTCTAATGAGGTGTGAAATCTGTAATCGAATAATTCATTTCTTCATCTACAATCCTCTCATTTCGATCTATGAATATGGTAGAAGGAAAACCATAGGAGCTATCGTAAGTAACCTCAAGTATGGCTACATCTTGACTGGAAGCCTCTTCTATTTCTTCAAATAAATCATTGATCGTTAAGATGCCATTATGTTTTTCTTTGCTGAAAACCTCTTCGTTAACAGTAACGATCTCTCCAGCCTTGACCAAAACATTTTTTGGCTCAGTGTACTCTTTAGTACAAAAACAAGAAATACGAAATACATAACTGTAATCTTGAATTGAAGCCTTATCCCATTTTTCTTTATTAGCCTCGTAAGTTGTAAGAATTTTTGGGGTATCCGTTTTGGAGCAGCTAACAAATAAAATCAAAAAAACAAACAGGTAGATTGGTTTCATAGTAGGGATCGGCAATAATATTGCCATTTAGGACTTAAACACTTTTTGATAACGCCAATAGGAGATTGCACCTAATATTGCAACCATAACAGCAGCATAGTATACGAAACTAGGGGTAATGATCTTATCACCACTAGCATAAGAATGCAGTCCAACTAAATAAAAGTTAACACCAAAATAGGTCATCATGATGCTAGCAAAGGCAACAATACTCATTAGGTTAAAAATCCAACTGCCTCGCAAACCTGGAACAAAACGCATGTGAATTACAAAAGCGTAAATCAGAATACTAATTAAAGCCCAAGTTTCCTTTGGATCCCAACCCCAATAGCGTCCCCAGCTCTCATTCGCCCACATACCGCCCAAAAAGTTGCCTATGGTCAACATAATGAGACCTACGGTAATTGATAATTCATTGATGATTGTCAACTCTTTAAGATTCAATGCAATTTTTTCTTTGTTTTTCTTTCCTGCAATAGTGATAAGTAATAATGAGACCACGCCAATGATCATTCCCAGTGCAAAGGGACCATAACTACCGACAATTACCGCAACATGAATCATCAACCAATAACTATCTAAAACCGGCTGTAAGTTAGCAATTGCAGGATCCATCCAGTTCCAATGAGCAATCATCAATATCATTGATGACACAAAAGCGGTAGCTGCCATCGTTAACATTGATTTTCTCCCAAATACTAAACCAAAAAACATGGTTGCCCAAGCTACATAAATCATGGATTCGTAGGCATCACTCCATGGCGCATGTCCAGAGATAAACCAACGTGCAGCTAAACCTCCTGTATGGAGAACAAAAAGCAATAGCAAACTAATTTTAAGAAAAGTGATAAGATAGCTTAACACCTTTACTGGTTTAAAAATCTGAATAATAAGTAGTGTAAAAAGAAAAAGTCCTACATAGAGGTACCAACTAAATAATTTTTTAAAAATATCGTAGCGGTTATAGAGGATTTCAGCATTGATTTTCTCTTCTGACGGTAGAATATCTCCGCCGTATTTTCGTTGAAAACCCTCTAAGCTCTGCAATAAATTATCAGCCTGAGAATAATCTCCATCTTCTTTAGCAAGACGAAGGGAATTATAATAAAGTGGTAAGATATTTTGAACGTAAAGCGAGTCCTTTCCTGTAAAATTGACTTCATTTAACTCAGGAAAAGAAACCCATTTTTTTGATGAATCTCCTGGAATAGGAAATACACGCAAAACTTTACCCTCCAAAGCTGAATAAAATAAGTTAACTCTTCGATCTACTTCTATAAAATCCTTTTGAAACTGATTTGGCACAGCCGCACGATAGGCTCCCTCCAACTGAGAGGCAATCTTATAATTTCCCTGCTGATCAAAAAAGGATACCAAAGAAGCGTATTTATCTTTTTCACTTACTCCAACGATATTTCTGATACTATCATTACCTCGCTTCAGATAAATTAGGGGAATATTGTACCACAGAGCAGGACTTTCTACAATAGACATCATGACTTGATCGGCATTGAGATCACCATAAGTGTCCTTTTTACTCACCTTTCTAAGCAGCTCAGAGGAAAAGGTGTTTGCAGGTTTCATTCGTCCTCCTAAATCCTGTATGACCAACCGCCCAAATTTTTTGGCATGCTCAACGTCAATTGCATTGGCATTCACCACTGAATCAAAATTAAAATTATTCGCAAGCGAATGATTGTGTTGTTGTGCATTTAAGGACGCTGAGCAAATCAATAGAATGATCACAGCAAGTTGCTTTTTTTTCTGTTTGATTTTTTCAAGTGATTTGGAAAGGTCTTTAAAACGAGTTTTTCCAATAAAGAAAATACCCATCATACTTAGGTATAATAGAATATAGCCCACATAGGTAACCCAAGTCCCCCAGAAGTCGTGGTTTACAGATAAAACAGTTCCTTTTTCATCAGGATCAAATGAAGCTTGAAAAAAACGATACCCCTTATGATCTAAAACATGATTCATGTAAATATCGTAATCAAAAGGAGTCGGTTCTTCAACGGAGACCTTACTCATAAAAGAAGAATAACTTTTTTCGGTTCCAGGATATTTTTCAGCTATAAAATCATTGAGACGAATGGAGAAGGGTAGTTCAAATTTTTTAGATCCGTATTTAAAATAAAAGTCAAGTCCGCCTACCTCAATTTTTTTCATATTATTAACCACACCCTTTCCTCCCAGAACAGTAATGGCATTGGTTTGTCCATTGGTTTGAACTTCTAACGAAAGAGCATCTTGAACACCAGGTTGCCCTTCTTGATCTTTAACCCAATCGAACTTGCCTCTCAATGGAGGTTCAGGAACAACAAACTGAAAGCCTCCAAGGTTATATAATGATCGTAATTGTAATTCTTGTTCCTCCCCTTTAGTAACCAAACCTGATTGCTGATCGGCCATTCGCAAGTAATTACCATCAAAAGGAGTGGTGATAAAGTGCAAACCGTCCACTGACCTAATATTTATAGCTCCAGTGATGGGATTATTTAGGGTAAACAACAAATTATGTATGTTCGTGACTTCCCCCTCTTTTAAGTAGTGGTCGTGTCGATTACCATCCGCAGATTCTACTATTTTGATATAACGATCACCAGCGTCATCAAGAACTAATTGTTCACTTACGTCTTCGGAAAAATCTCCAAAACGAATCGAAAATGGTTGACCATTAAATTGATTTTCCCATTTGAAGGAATTGTTGACATGCTCAGAAAATAAAAAATCTTTTTCCAAAGTCTTCCGCTGGGCAACCCCATCAATCTCTCCTTCAATAAAAACGGTCAAATATGTTTTTTCGGACAGAAATGAATTTTCGGATACACCCTCACGAATAGGCATCACACCCTCATAACCAAAATAGCGAGTAATGAACGCACCCAAAATGATTATTATAAAAGAAAGGTGAATCAACAATATGGCCCATTTTTCTTTTCTCAACAATCGGTATTTGAAAATATTTCCAAAAAAATTGACCATAAAGAGCGCTAGAATAAGTTCGAACCACCAAGCATTATAAACCCAAATTTTTGCGGTATCTGTACTGTACCAACTTTCAATAAAGGTACCAAAGCCCATAGCCGTTGAGAAGGCAATGAATAAAATGGCCATCAATTGATTGGAAAACAAGTACTTCAGGAGTTTTTCTTTCATATCAATCTTCACACATCATTTTCGATACAAAGATACCTGTTGAGAATGAATTATAATAACTTCAAACTGCTAAATTAATGGCTAGAATCACAGATTCAATTAACAGGGCTATAATTAGTGTTTTAAATAAAATTTCCTTTTTGAATTGTGCCAACAAAAAGGCTAGATAACACATTGCGGCAGCCACACATACGGTCATTTGAAAAAATATCAGAAAGCTGTAACCTTTAACCGAAAGAAAATAAACAGAAAAAGATCCCACACAAGCCAATATTAGAATTGACGCGGGAATCATTACATAAAATTGGGAAATAAAGTAATCTTGTAGGGTTTTAAACAATTTCATGGTATAAGATTTGGGCTACATAAATTTAAGAAAAATATCTTTATGTATTTTTGAATATGATTAAAATTGTGCTAATCGGGGCGGGGAATTTGGCATTTCATTTTCAAAAAATATTTGCTACTTCTGCAGGGGTAGATTTAATCCAATGGTACAGTAGGAGTCTTGAAAAAATTAAACCTTTCGAGAGTCAAATCCCAATCACAAATCGGATTACAGATTTAAGACCCGCTGATGTCTATTTAATTGCTGTATCAGATGACGCGATAGCCGAAATAAGTGCCAAAATTAAAACCAGAGCTTTGGTAGTTCACTGCTCAGGAGCCGTAGCAGTGGATCAGCTATTATGCAATACAAAAGGTGTTTTTTATCCCCTTCAGAGCTTTTCCAAAGAACATCCATCAAATTTTGGAGATCTCACGATTTTAATTGAAGCTGAGAACAAAAATAACCTTGAAACACTCTACAAGCTTTCCAATGCAATAGGTTCGAAATCTCTAGAAATGGATAGTAAAAATAGAGCTTTTGTTCACCTCACCGCAGTCATTCTTAATAACTTCGGCAATCATCTTTTCGACATCGGGCAGGGCATTGCCAAGGCTAATGGGATTCCATTCGATATTTTTCACCCTTTAATTGAATTGACCTATCAGAAAGTAAAAAAAGTAGGTGCAAAAAATGCTCAAACCGGACCAGCGATTAGAAAAGATAAAGAAACGATTAAAAAACATCTAGATTTAATTACAGACCAAGAAATTAAAAAACTATATTTATTACTAACCGAGTCAATTCAAAGAAGACATGAGTAAAAAAAATTACAAAACACTTTTAAATGATATTACCACATTTATTTTTGACGTAGATGGTGTTTTGACCAATGGAAAAGTTATGGTCACTAGTGAAGGTGAAATGTATAGAGAAATGGATACCAAAGATGGGTTTGCACTTAAATATGCATTGCAAAAAGGATTTAAAATCGGGATCATTTCGGGGGGAACCAACGAGGGGGTTAGAAAAAGATTAGAACTTCTTGGTGTCACTAAAGTATATTTGGGAATTCATGAAAAAAACTTGGCTTTTGAAGACTTTATTCAGCAATTCAATGTGAATCCAAATCAAGTTTTATACATGGGAGATGATGTTCCCGATCTTTTAGCAATGGAACTGTCAGGTGTATCGACTTGTCCAAATGATTCAGTAACTGATGTAAAGCAATTTGTCGATTACGTTTCTCACAAAAAAGGAGGTGAGGGTTGTGTTCGAGAAATCATTGAACAAGTACTTCGAGTTCAGGGAAAATGGAGCTTTGGTAAAAAAGAATAATTATAAGTAATGTTGGAACTCAATGGTTATGAAGTTATTTTGGCATCTGGTTCTCCAAGAAGAAAAATGTTTTTTGAACAGTTAGGAATTCCCTTTAAAATTGAAACTTTCTCTGTTGACGAATCTTTCCCAACAGGGCTTGAAGAGGTTGAAATTGCGAAGTATATCGTTACCCAAAAAAGCCTCCCGTTCAGGAAATCAGTTACTTCAAAAAAACTCATAGTGACAGCCGATACCATTGTTTGGTGCGAAAATCAATACCTGGGTAAACCAAAAGATTTGGAGCAGGCAAAAGAAATGTTAGCGTTTTTATCAGGTAAATCGCACAAAGTGATTACTTCTGTAGGTTTTCTAACTCATAAGGTATTTGAGATTTTATCAGAGACCACCATTGTACATTTTAAAAAACTTTCATCAGACGAAATTTCACATTATATCAATAGCCAACCTCCACTAGACAAAGCAGGGGCATATGGTATTCAGGATTGGATTGGGGAAATTGGTATCACAAAAATTGAAGGGAGCTATACAAACGTAGTTGGTTTACCACTGGCTCAAGTCAAGGAACACATTAAACTTTTGACTCAAAAATAAATCATATTACAAACCAAAATCGTATTTTGTTTGAATACTAATGATTTGGTTCAAACAGTTATAATTCAAGTCTTAGTAGCTAATTCAGATCAACAATGAAGTTTAACGATAAAGTTTTTTTAAACCGATTAAGCCTATTGGTAATTTGCTGGCTTTTGGCCTTTAATGGGTTCAATTTAAATGCTCAATCCTCTGCTTCGATTTACAAACAGATCAAAAAACTAAATTTTTTAGGTACAGTCCTTTATCTAGCAGCTCATCCAGATGACGAAAATACGAGAGTAATTTCCTACTTCTCTAATCATATACAAGCAAGAACCGCTTATCTGTCAATTACTAGAGGAGATGGTGGACAAAATCTTATTGGATCGGAACTAAGAGAAGGACTTGGGTTAATAAGAACACAAGAGCTTTTAGCCGCGAGAAAAGTAGACGGAGGGGAACAATATTTTACAATGGCAAACGATTTTGGCTACTCCAAAAATCCTGAGGAAACATTTAACATTTGGGATAAGGAGAAAGTTTTGGAACAAACGCTAGCACGAATAAATGAATTAAAGCCAGACATTATTATCAATCGCTTCAATATGGAAAGTGCGGGAAGAACCCACGGTCACCATACCGCCTCTGCGATAATTAGTAATATGGCATTCAAGGAGTGCTATGAAAATCCATCATCTGAAAATTGGAAACCTGAACGTCTGTTCTTTAACACCTCTTGGTATTTCTACAGGAACCGCGATAATTTTGCAAAAATTGATAAAAGTGGGTTAGTTGCCATTGACATGGGGGTTTATGATCCATTAACGGGAAAAAGCAATTCAGAAATTGCAGCTTTAAGTAGAAGTCAGCACAAATCTCAGGGTTTCGGCAGTTCCGCTGCCTTGGGTAGTCAAATAGAATACTTAAAATTAGTTCAAGGTAAACCCATCAGTGGTAACGATCCTTTTGAAGGAATTAACACCCGTTGGACACGTGTAAAAGGCGGGGCACCGATAGAAAAAATAATCAATCAAGTTATTGACGAATTTGATTTAAAAGCACCACACAAAAGTGTTTCAAAACTTCTTGAAGCAAAAGAACTGATCGATAGTATTGAAGATCAGCATTGGCGAATGATTAAACTAAATGAAATCAGAGACATCATTTTGAATTGTTTAGGGGTAGTAGTCCAAGCCAATGCACCCATCCCATATGGTGTCAAAGACGAATCTTTAACGCTGAATTTCGTAGCCAATAATCCCAGCAAGACAAAGGTGGTGTTGGATAAAATTACTTTAAAAGAGCAAACATACCAGGTCAATCAAGAAATGAAAACCAACGTGGTACTCAATAAAAAAATTAATACTACGATAAAAGAGCCTATCAGCAGTCCCTATTGGTTGACTCAATTAGGACAAAAAGGAATGTATGATACCTATCGGGAAAGAATAGTTGGATTGGCAAATACACCGCCTCCATATAAATTAGAAATATCCTTTTTAATTGAAGGGAAAAAACTTACAATTGAAAGACCAGTTAACTATCGAAAAAATGATCCTGTAAAAGGAGAGGTGGTTACACCCTTCCATGTACTTCCAAGCGCCACAGCCAGCCTGAATACACCAGTTCAATTATTTTCGACAAGTCAGACTAAAAAAGTAGTCGTTCAGGTTAAAAATCTTGGAAAATCATTTGAAGGAAAATTGCGTTTAAAATTACCTGATTCTTGGAGCATTACGCCCATCCATCAAGTTGTTAGCATCTATGGTAAAGGCAATGAGCAAGACTTCATCTTCAATGTAACTGCCCCACAAACTGGGGAAGTCGCTCTTTTAAAACCAGAATTAACAAACGATAATGAAGTAATTGAAGCCTCTATTCAAGAGATTTCTTACGATCATATTTCGAAACAATACTTGATTCAACCCGCTTTTACACGGGCGGTAGCTCTAGATTTAAAAACAGAGGTAAAAAAAGTCGCCTATATCAATGGAGCTGGAGACAATGTAGCGGAAAGTATAAGTGCTGTAGGGGTTGTTGTAGAGAAATATGATGCCAATAGTATCACCCTCGAAAAACTTGGATTTTATGACGCAGTTATCGTAGGAATTCGTGCATTCAATGTTGACCAAACCCTTTCTTATAAAAATAAAGTACTCTGGGATTATGTCAAACAAGGTGGAAACCTCTTGATTCAATACAATACTAGTCGTGGGTTAAAAACAAGAAATGTGTCACCCCTAAATTTGAGTATTTCACGAGATCGCGTTACAGACGAAAATGCCAAAGTAAAATTCCTAGATAATAAACACCCATTACTTAATTACCCCAATAGAATCAATTTAAATGACTTTGAGGGATGGGTTCAAGAAAGAGGCTTATACTTCCCCAATGAATGGAATGAACATTACACCCCATTGCTGGAAATGAATGATCCTGGCGAGGAACCTAAGCAAGGCGCGTTGTTGGTTGCAAATTATGGAAAAGGTCGAGTTGTATATTCAGGGTTGAGTTTTTTTAGACAACTTCCGGCTGGTGTTCCCGGTGCTTATCGTTTATTCTTTAACCTCATCGCAAAAAAATGAAAAGGTTAAATCAGGTTTATTGGTTGTTATTACTGACCCAATTGGGATTCTGGATCTTTTTTTATTTGTTTATGAAAACCTACAATTAATGGTACTTATTGACTGGGCTATACTGTCTTTGACATTGATTTTTATCATTGCTTATGGGATTTCGAAAAATAATTCCCATAAAAATATCAAAGACTATTTAAAAGGGGGCAACCAAGCATCTTGGTTTACAGTCGGGCTATCCGTTATGGCCACACAAGCCAGCGCCATTACTTTTTTATCCACTCCAGGACAAGCCTTCAACGAAGGAATGGGCTTTGTTCAATTTTATTTCGGACTGCCTTTTGCAATGATTATAATCTGTCTATTTTTCCTTCCAGTCTATCACAAACTTAAAGTATTTACTGCATATGAATTCCTAGAAAAAAGATTCGATTTAAAGACCCGAACACTTACTGCTGCATTATTTCTCATTCAACGAGGTTTGGCTGCTGGAATTACCATATATGCGCCTGCAATAATCCTAAGTGTAGTTCTTGGTTGGAACCTTAAAATACTAGTGGTCATAATTGGGGTTTTGGTAGTACTTTATACAATGATTGGTGGGACACAAGCAGTCAATGTTACTCAAAAACAACAAATGTTTATCATTTTCTCAGGAATGATAGCGGCATTTATTTTCATTGTTAAAGCTTTACCAGAAAACATTACTTTCTCCAATGCCCTCCAATTGGCGGGAATAAATGACAAACTCAATGTATTAGATTTCAGCCTAGACATCAACAGCCGTTATACCTTTTGGAGTGGAATAACTGGTGGACTATTTTTGGCGCTGTCCTATTTTGGAACAGACCAAAGTCAAGTACAACGCTATCTATCGGGAAGATCTTTAGCCGAAAGTCAAAGAGGGTTGATCATGAACGGATTTTTAAAAATCCCTATGCAGTTCTTTATTCTTTTGATAGGCGTATTGGTATTTGTTTTTTTTCAATTTGAAAAAGCTCCGATTCATTTTAATCCATACGCAGTAGAAAAAGTTAATGAAACCTCTGAGCGAGATAAATTCGCTGCGCTAGAAACTGCAAATGAGTTGCTTTACAGGGAAAAACAGAAACGCCTCAAACAAGAAGATTTTTTTTCCAATAACCTGTTACAAGGACAATATCTCCAACTTGAAAAAAAGGCTCAAAAAAATAGAGAAGAAGCCAAAAAAATACTCGAAAAAATCGAACCTAAAATCGAAACTAATGATAAGGATTATGTCTTTATCTATTTTATTATTAACTACCTACCTCAAGGCCTGATTGGTCTTTTGCTTGCAGTGATACTATCGGCAGCTATGAGTTCATCAGCATCTGAGATTAACGCGCTATCTGCCACCACTGTAGTTGATCTATACAGACGTTTTAAATCCGATCAAAATGAAAAGCACTATGTATGGGCAAGCAAAGCATTTACCTTAGTTTGGGGGGGTATTGCCATCGCTTTTGCCCTAATCGGTAATTTATTTGAAAACCTTATTCAATTGGTCAATATTATTGGATCACTTTTTTACGGAACTATCCTGGGGATTTTTCTCGTTGCTATTTTTATTAAATCCATAAAGGCAAATGCAATTTTTATCGCTGCAATTGTCACCGAGCTTATCGTACTAGTAATTTTCTATAACGACTGGGTCAGCTTCCTTTGGCTTAATGTCATAGGAGCTGTATTAACAATATTCAATGCATTGATAATTCAGCAGATCAATAAAATAAAAACTTAGAAAAGTCTATTTGTTCAAAGCTGCGATAAGCTCTTCGTTCAAAATCACATAGTCCTTATTGTTATCTATACCAGCAAGCGCTAAAGACTTTTTTGCTTCCTCTAATGCCCCATTCTTATCATTTAGTTTAGACAAAATCAATGCATAGCGGTAGTGCATCCAAAAAGCGGGCGTGTCTCTTATTGCAATTGCTTTTTCCATCCAACCCTTTGCTTTGTTTAAATCCATGTTTTCCTGTAGGAAATAGACTGCAGCATTATAATAATCTCCTGAGTTAGGAGTTCCAGCAAGTGTCTTTTCAATACTATCCAAGGTCTTTGCTTTGGTGGGTACTTCAAAAGGAATACTTATTAAAGTATTTTCCCAAATCAAATTAAGTCGGGCACCGTCACTATAAATATCAGAAATTGAAATCGTGAAACTTTCAATTTTAACATCAAAGTAAGCAGGGGTTATACTTAATGAAAAAGCAATTTTTGACTCATCCCATTGTTCGGGTAGTCCCCAATTATTTGTTGATTTATGGAAATAGATATCCCATTGATTTTCACTGGGTCTAGTATAAATGGAATATTCGCCAGCAGGAAGTGTTTTACCATCAATTTTGATTGGGTCTGAAAAAGAGATAATTGTATTCTTGTTGGCACCAGTTCTCCAAATTTCATTGTATCTAACTAAGTTTCCCATGATTTTTCTTCCACGCGCTGCAGGTCGAGAATAATCGACCTCAACGGTAGTCAATCCAACTATTTGAGAAATTTTGGCTCTGGGGCTGGGTTGAGGAGTCAGAAGCTGTGCATACAAACCAGCACAACTAAACGTAAGTAGTAAAAAAAGGTAATTTTTCATGTTAGAGGTTTTTATCAAAAATATAAAAAGTCACGTAACAAGAATTGTTTATTGATAAGTTGTTTATATTTTGTTTAATATTTATTTAAATATATTAAACAATTTGTATCTTTGGCATATCAAATTACTATGAAAATTTATCGCCTACATACCACACAAAACCTTCCCATAACAACAACCGAGGCATGGGATTTTCTCTCAGATCCAAAAAATCTTAAGACAATTACTCCTGATTACATGGGTTTTGAAATTTTGAGTGGTGCTGAAAAAAAAATGTTTCCAGGTCAAATCATTCAATATATCGTGACACCTATACTTGGTATACCCACAAAGTGGGTAACTGAAATCACTCATGTGAGGGATGGGGAATACTTTGTGGATGAACAACGTTTTGGTCCTTATGCACTATGGCATCACAAGCACTTTATCAAACCGATAAAAAATGGCGTTGAAATGGAAGACATCATTGATTATAAAATCCCGATGGGCTTCTTGGGTCAGATCGCTCACCCAATAGTGGTAAAACCAAAACTCAAAGAAATTTTTGATTACAGACAAAAGAAATTAATTGAATTATTTGGCGAGTATAACAGTAATTAATATGAAAAAAAACATACTTATAATTGGTGGAAGTTCAGGCGTTGGACTGGAATTGGTAAAACTTCTTTATGAAGACCATAATTTAATCGTTGCTAACAGAACAAATGAATCCATAAGCGGTTTACCAATCACTTTCATCCCCTTTGACGTAGAAACTGATGAATTGGATGTAAATCAAATACCGGATCAGTTGAATGGCTTTGTTTATTGTCCTGGAAGTATCAACTTAAGACCCTTCAAGGGGCTCAAGGAGGAAGTTTTTAAGAATGATTTTTCGATCAATGTATTGGGAGCGATCAAGACCCTTCAAGCCGTTCAGAATAAATTGCAAAATAGTGAAACGCCCTCCAGTGTAGTCTTTTTCAGTACCGTAGCAGTAAGAACAGGAATGCCCTTTCACAGTTCTGTCGCGGCAGCGAAGGGAGCTTTAGAAGGTTTGGCAAGATCCTTGGCAGCAGAATTAGCCCCTAAAATTAGAGTCAATGTCATTGCCCCCTCATTGGTAGATACACGAATGGCTGAAAAATTTCTCAATAATGAAACTAAAAAAAGTAACGCTGCTTCAAGACATCCGCTAGAAAGAGTCGGGGACCCTGAAGAAATTGCACAAATGGCAAAATTCTTACTGAGTGATCACAGCGGTTGGATGACTTCACAAACAATAACGATTGACGGAGGAATTGGAAGCATAAAAAGATAATTGTAATGGAAAAGCTAACAGTATTTTGGTTTAGAAGAGACTTAAGGCTTGACGATAACAAAGGATTATACAAAGCATTGACAAGCGGAAACAAGGTGATTCCAATTTTCATTTTTGATACTGAAATCACCTCCAAACTCGAAAGAAACGATGCGAGATTAAATTTTATTTATAACGCCTTGGGTGGCATCAATAACACCATGAGGGGGAACAGATGCAGTTTAGGACTTTATCGGGGCACTCCCAAGGTCGTTATAAAAAAAATCATTGAAAATTTTGAAATAGAAAAAGTAATCGTGAATCACGATTATGAACCCTATGCTAAAAATAGAGATGAGGAAATCAAAGCTTTTTTAAAAGAAAAAGGGATCGCTTTTGAATCCTATAAAGATCAAGTGATTTTTGAAAAAAATGAAATCACTAAAGATGACGGCAATCCATATGTTGTATATACTCCCTATTCAAGAAAATGGTTGGCAAAATATGAAGAAGAAGGGATTGAACATTTTCCATCTGAACAATATTTAGATAATTTCTACAAAGAAAAACCGCTTCCTCAACTTTCCATTGATGATTTGGGTTTTGCTGAATCTAAAATTGTTCCCAAGCCTTTTTCGTTTGACAATAAAACGATTGACCAATACGAAGAGACAAGGAATTTCCCTGCTATTGACAGCACCTCTCGCCTAGGCGTCCACCTCAGATTTGGCACTCAAAGTATCAGGAAACTCGTCAAAAAATCCTCACAGCGTGAGAATAATATTTTTCTGAAAGAGTTAATATGGAGGGAGTTTTTTATGCAAATAATTTGGCATTTTCCTTACACAATTAATCAATGCTTCAAAAAACAATATGACCGTATTGAGTATTTAAATAATGAGCAAGATTTTCAAAAATGGTGCGATGGAGAGACGGGTTATCCGCTGATTGATGCTGGGATGCGGCAATTAAATAAAACAGGGTTTATGCACAACCGGGTTAGGATGTTAGTTGCAAGTTTTCTATGTAAACACCTACTGATAGATTGGCGTTGGGGTGAAGCCTATTTTGCAGAAAAGCTTTTAGACTATGAACAATCCAGTAATGTTGGTAATTGGCAATGGTCAGCTGGCTGTGGCGTGGACGCTGCTCCTTATTTTAGAATATTCAATCCCCATGAGCAAATAAAAAAATTCGATAAAAATCTGGAATATATTTCTACGTGGGTGAAAGATTTAAACGAACCTACCTACCCCTCCCCTATGGTAGAGCACAAAATGGCACGTGAAAGATGTTTAATGGAATATAAAGCAGCACTTAACCCTTCATGAGAGGTGTCAAAAAACACAATTTACCCGCTAAAGTTTGTCCAAAATGCCAAAGACCCTTTCAGTGGAGAAAGAAATGGGAACGTGACTGGGAAAATGTAAAATATTGTAGTAAAAAATGTCAGCGTCAATAGAATCAGCACTTATTTGGTATAGAAATGATTTACGAATCGAAGATCATGAAGGATTAAAAAATGCCACAGAAAAATTCGATCGTGTAATCGCCTATTACTCTTTTAATCCTAATCATTATAAAGAAAACAAATGGGGATTTAAAAAAACTGAAAAATATCGTGCAAATTTTTTAATTGAATCAGTCAAAAATCTTCAGGAATCTTTGGAGAGGTTAAATGTGACCTTGGTTGTTGACCTAAAACCTCCCCATCAGTCAATCCCAGAGATAATTCAAAAACATAAGGTTAAAAGTATTTATTTACAAAAAGAATGGACTGAGGAAGAAGTTAAAGAAGAAAAAGAGGTTTCCGCAGTTTTAGATGATGGCATTGATTGGATTTATCACTATGAGCAAATGCTTTTTCATCCAGATGACTTAGCTTTTAATATCGCGCAAATTCCTGAGGTTTTTGGTGCTTTTCGTAAGTCTTGCGAAAAAGCAGTTGCGGTTAGACCTGAAACAATACTTCCCAACCCGCTACCTGATTCTAATCTTTTTGAAAAAAAGTATGCCATGCCCAACCTTTCCGAACTTGGGTTAGAAAACCTCGATATAGATCACAGAAGTGCATTTCCTTTTCAGGGAGGAACAACGGCTGCAATGGCTCGATTGAAACATTATTTTTGGGAAACAAAAAAACTATCCTATTACAAAAACACTCGTAATGGACTGGTCGGAATAGACTACAGCTCAAAGTTTTCGCCTTGGCTCGCAGACGGATCCATATCCCCTAAAATGATTTATTGGGAAATCAAACGATATGAGAAAACCATCCAAAAAAACCAATCAACTTATTGGCTCATTTTTGAATTGATTTGGAGGGATTATTTCAAATACATCTCACTAAAACACAATAATAAAATATTTAAAATTGGAGGCATTTTAGAACGCGACTATGATTGGGATGAATCTTATTCAACTTTTCAAAAATGGCGCGATGGTGATACAGCTGAACCTTTTGTAAACGCGAATATGATTGAGTTAAAACAAACAGGATGGATGAGTAATCGCGGTCGTCAAAACGTAGCAAGTTTTTTTGCCAAAGACCTCAGGATGGATTGGCGAATGGGAGCAGCATATTTTGAATCCATGTTGATCGACTTCGACGTGCACAGTAATTATGGGAATTGGATGTATGTATCTGGCGTAGGGAATGACCCCAGAGATCGGAAGTTTGATGTTCAATGGCAAGCCCAACGGTATGACTCAAATTATAAGTTTCAAAATCTCTGGCTTCAAAAAACTTTGTTCTGATGAAACTGAGATTAATACTTGGCGATCAACTAAATATCCAACATTCGTGGTATAGCACTGTTGATCAGGAAACTTTATATGTTTTATATGAATTGAAACAAGAAACCAATTATGTCGTTCATCATATTCAAAAAGTAGTTGCCTTTTTTTCATCCATGCGTTCATTTGCGGATAGCCTTAAATCTATTGGCCATGAGGTAATATACTTTGACATAGCCAGCGAATCTGCCAACAATAGCCTATCGGATAACATCAAAAAACTGGTCGTTGAAAAGCAAATAACGAAGTTTGAATACCAGCTCCCAGACGAGTATCGATTGGATAAACAACTGATAAACCTCTGTGAAGAACTTAATATTTCTACAGAGCGCTTCGACAGTGAGCATTTTTTGACCAAAAGAGAGGATTTAAAGTCTTTTTTTGAGGGTAAAAAACAATTGATTATGGAGTTTTTCTATCGAGATATGCGAAAGAAATATGACATCTTAATGGATCAAGGGCAACCGTTGGGTGGTCAATGGAATTTTGATAAAAATAATCGTAAAAAGTGGAAAGGCACCCCAACCATTCCCGCTCCCTTCAAGACAGCGGTAAAATCACAAAACGAAATAATAAGTGCCATTCAAAAAGCGGGAATCAAAACTTTTGGAAATTATGATGAAAAGGACTACTTATTTCCCTCGAACCGTGATGAGGCTCTGGTACAATTAGAATATTTCTGCAAACACCTTTTAGTACATTTTGGAGACTATCAAGATGCAATGCACAATGAACAACGCAATCTTTTTCACTCTAGAATTTCATTTGCCCTAAACGTCAAAATCCTTAATCCGAAAGAAGTAATAGATAGTGTCATCAGTCATTATCACAAAAACAGTGATGTCATTGCCCTTTCTCAAGTTGAAGGATTTGTTCGTCAAATTTTGGGTTGGCGAGAGTATATGAGAGGAATATACTGGAGGGAAATGCCCGATTATAAGTCTAAAAATCAACTGGATAATTACAATAAGTTACCAGACTTTTACTGGACAGGGACAACTAAAATGAATTGCCTCCAAAAAAGTATTACAGATTCCTTAGATACTGCATATGCCCATCATATCCAAAGACTAATGATTACTGGAAACTTTGCATTATTAATCCAGTGCCATCCCGATGAAGTTGACGCTTGGTATTTAGGAGTCTATGCTGATGCGGTTGAATGGGTACAACTACCCAATACAAGAGGAATGAGTCAGTGGGCCGATGGCGGAATTGTAGCAACCAAGCCCTATGTTTCTTCAGGTTCCTACATTCATAAAATGAGTAATTATTGTGAGACATGTATTTATGATCGCACAAAAAGAATTGGGGAAGACGCCTGTCCTTTTAACAGTTTATACTGGAATTTCTTAGACGATAAAAAAACACATTTCAGTAAAAACAATCGTATGGCGATGATGTTACGTTTGTTAGATAAAATTCCAGCTTTGGAAAAGCAAGAAATTAAAGAAAGAGCATTATCAATAATTGAAAACCCAGATGATTACTAGCCTAGAACCCATACATATTGTCTGGTTAAAGCGAGATTTAAGGTTGGAGGATCATAATGCTCTGGCAGAGGCTATTAACTCGAAAAAAAGGGTGCTATTGCTATACGTATTTGAAAACATTCTATTTGAAGATCCTCATTACAGTCCGCGTCACTTTGACTTTATCAAAGAATCTTTACGGGATATGAACCAGCGACTAATAAGCTATAAAACTGCCGTATGTGTAGCACAAGGTGAACTGATTGAGATTTTAGACGCCATAAGTAAAAAGTTCAATATCGAAACGATTCATGCACATCAAGAAACTGGTGTCTTGACAACTTATCAAAGAGATAAAAATTTGACACAATGGTGTCGAAATAAAAAAGTAATTTTCAAGGAATACTTGCAACAAGGGGTGTTTAGAGGGCTTAAGAATAGAAATCATTGGTTAAAGAAATGGAACATACTAATGAGCGAACCGATAAAAAAAATTCCATTGTCTGCAAGTGCTTTTATACCCATCAAAATAATTGAAGGATTTGAGTTTTATTTGGGAGCAAAGTCACTACAAACCGACAAGCAGCGAAACCGACAAATCGGTGGGAGCCAGTATGCGCAACGCTACTTAAATTCTTTTTTTGTTGAGCGCTACCGTAATTACCAAAAACATATTTCCAAACCTGATCTTTCAAGGAGAAGCTGTAGTCGTTTATCTCCCTATATCGCAATTGGTAACATATCGATGCGACAAGTATTACAACGAACTGAATACGAGCGAGTGCAGGGAAACAAAAGCTTTGCACTAAGAGCCTTCGGCTCCCGCTTGCGATGGCAATCTCATTTCATTCAAAAATTTGAGATGGAATGCTCGATGGAATTCACGAGTATTAACAAAGGATATCACCAACTGAAAAAAACTGTAAACCCAGTCTATATAGAGGCCTGGGAAACTGGAAATACAGGGGTGCCTTTGGTTGATGCAGCGATGCGATGTTTGGTAGACACAGGCTATTTAAATTTCAGGATGCGGTCATTGATTGTCTCCTTTTTTACCCATCACTTGTGGCAGCCTTGGCAAGCCTGTGCCCATTTCTTAGCACGTCAATTTTTGGACTTCGAACCTGGGATTCACTATCCCCAATTGCAAATGCAAGCTGGGGTGACTGGAATCAATATGTTGAGGATTTATAACCCCGTAAAAAACGGTCAAGAACACGACCCCAAAGGGTTATTTGTCAAACAGTGGATACCTGAATTAAAGATGTTGCCTGAAGAAATAATTCACACCCCTTGGATGTTGACCCCAATGGAAGCTAGCGTTTATGACTTTGAACTGGGGAAAACTTACCCTCATCCCATTATTGATTTACAAAAAGCTAGGAAACATGCCACTGCCACCCTATGGCCGATGTCGAAAACCCCCGTAGTTAGAAAAGAAGGAAAAAGAATTCTAGCCAAACATACCTTGGCTGATAGAAACAGTTTAATGACATGAAAAAACAAAGCTTACTCACCTCAGAACAAATTGACCGGGTAATTGAAATGGCATGGGAAGACCGTACCCCTTTTGATGCAATTCTATTACAGTTTGGACTAAAAGAAGAAGCGGTCATTAAATTAATGAGAAGTGAAATGAAATCGAGTAGCTTCAAAATGTGGCGAGCTAGGGTTCAAGGAAGGAAAACAAAACACCTAAAGCAACGTGATAATACGGTCGATCGATTTAAATGTAGCAGACAGAAAGGGATTAGCAATAATAAAATATCTAAAAGATAATTTTTTTGTAATTTGGGGTTAAATCCCTGTCTGATGCCCCAAAATAAAACCCTTCCTACCAGTAAATCTGTTCAGACGTTTTTGGACAGTATTGAAAATCCAATAAAAAAAGCTGACGCTTTACGCCTGAATGAGATAATGTCCAGGCTTAC
>CENP01449906.1_pt1 | contig 34806 bp, 26 predicted proteins | sample 361281 | NCBI WGS metagenome assembly CENP01 (sample SAMEA2591122, study PRJEB7988) | marine metagenome | biome: marine biome (ENVO:00000447); feature: deep chlorophyll maximum layer (ENVO:xxxxxxxx); material: saline water (ENVO:00002010), including plankton (ENVO:xxxxxxxx) | depth 70 m | reverse complement strand
GTTACTGGCTGCCTTTCAGAGAGATATAAGGATGATTTGAAAAAAGAAATTCCTGATGTTGACGACTACTTTGGGACTAGAGATCTTCCTTTGTTACTTAAAGCTTTGGGTGCAGATTATCGGAGAGAATTAATAGGTGAAAGGTTAACAACGACCCCTCAACATTATGCCTATCTTAAAATAAGTGAAGGGTGTGATCGGCCCTGTTCTTTCTGCGCAATACCTCTTATGCGAGGTTCACACAAGTCTACCCCGATTGAAGAATTAGTTCTAGAGGCTAAGTCTCTCGCAGAGAAAGGAGTGGTCGAGTTAATATTGATCGCTCAAGATTTAACGTATTACGGTTTAGATATTTATAAGAAAAGAAATTTAGCGGAGCTTCTGAGAGCTCTCACAAAGGTGGAAGGAATATCCTGGATTAGATTACATTATTTATTTCCTACCGGATTTCCCGATGACATTCTCGATGTTATTCATGATAATCCAAAAGTGTGTAATTATGTTGATATCCCGCTTCAGCATATTTCTGACCCGGTTTTAAAAAGTATGAGAAGAGGTACAACAATGGAGAAGACAAATTCTCTTTTAAAAAAAATGCGAAAAAAAGTCCCTGATATTGCAATTAGAACTACTCTTATAGTTGGCTATCCAGGCGAGACTGAAGAGGATTTTGAAACTCTTTTAAAATGGGTAAAAGACCAAAAATTCGAACGACTGGGTGTTTTTGCTTATAGTCATGAGGAAAACACACATGCGTATGGTCTGGAAGATGATGTACCGAATGAGATAAAACAATCTCGACTGAATGCAATTATGGAAGCTCAAATGTCTATCTCAGAAAAATATAATTTTTCTAAAATTGGAACTATACTGAACTGTATAGTAGATAGAGAAGAATCAAATGGATCTTACGTCTGTAGGACTGAAAAAGATAGTCCGGATGTTGACAATGAAGTTCATTTAAATTGCCCGAATATCCATCTAAAAAAGGGCTCTTTCGTTCAGGTAAAAATTACTCAAGCATCAGAATATGACCTAGAGGGAGTTCTTGTTTGAAAAGTTGAAAACTTCCTTCATTTTTATTAGATAGGGTCCCTTGAAGACGTTAATTTAGGGATTGAAATGTATCTTATTTTTGACACCGAGACAACGGGCTTGCCAAGAAATTGGAATGCCCCATTAAATGATCTGGAGAATTGGCCGAGAGTTGTTCAAATTGCTTGGCAACTTCACGGTAAAAAAGGCGATCTTCTCGAAGCAAAAAGCTTTTTAATTAAACCCAATGGTTTTAATATCCCTTTCAAGGCTCAGGACATTCATGGTATATCTACGGAATTGGCTTCTCGAGATGGACTTGAACTGGAAAAAGTTGTTCAAGAATTTTTAAATGCGATAAAAAAGTCTAGATTTTTAATTGGTCACAACTTGAAGTTTGATACCAATGTTTTAGGAGCGGAATTTATTAGAGCAGGTATAAATCCAAAACTTTTGGATCTTCCCATTTTAGATACTTGCACGCAGAGAACTGCTAAGGTTACTCAAATAAAGGGTAGAGGTAATGCATTCAAAATTCCTAAGCTCAGTGAATTGCATTTTAAACTTTTCGCAAAGGAATTTGAAGAGGCACACAATGCTAGTGCGGATGTGGAGGCTTCTGCCCGCTGCTTTTGGGAGTTAGTAAGAATTGGACATTGGAGTGAAAATGAACTAGGAATTAGTGAAGAGGAACTAAAGGGTTTTCAAAATACGAATCCACAACCCATTGAGCCTGTCGGCCTTGTTCATATCAATTTTAAAAAAGAAAGTGCTCTTATCGTTGATTCAAATCAAGATATTGAAGAGATCCCGAAGAGCCCTGAAATACAGAATAATTCGAAAAGCTTTTCAGTTGAGGAATCAAAACATTTCTTCCATCTTCATACTCATAGCCAGTTTAGTGTGCTTCAGGCTACAGCAAAGGTTTCAGACATGGTAAAAAGGGCGATTGATGACAATCAATCCGCTCTGGGGATAACAGATATTGGTAATATGATGGGGACTTTTCAATTCATCAAAGCTGTATCTGATTACAATAGGTCGAGACCTGAGGATCGTGATGAGCTTAAAGCAATTTTGGGGTATGAGGCATATTTGTGTCGGCAGCGAGATGACCGTTCTCAAAAGGATGATGGATATCAAATTCCATTGTTTGCAAAGAATAAAATCGGCTATCATAACCTCGCTCGATTAAGCTCTGCAGCATATATTGAGGGCTTTTATTATGTCCCGAGAATTGATAGAGAAATACTTTGTCAGAATAAAGAAGGTATAATTGTTACAACTGGCGGTTTAACTGGCGAAATTCCACAATTAATTCTTCAGGTCGGGGAAAAGCAAGCCGAAGAGGCATTTTTGTGGTGGAAAAATGAGTTTGGTTCAGATTTTTATGCTGAAATTAACCGCCATGATCTTCCGGAGGAAGATGTTATTAATGAAACTTTATTGAAATTTTGTAATAAGCATAATGTTAAAGCCGTTGCCGCAAATAATGCTTATTACATTAATCAAAGTGAGTCTGAGGCGCACGACATCTTACTTTGTGTCAAAGATAATCAGAAGAGATCTACTCCTGTCGGGAGAGGGAGGGGCTTTAGATATGGGTTCCCTAACAATAATTTTTACATGACCTCCAAGGCTGAAATGGCAAATAAGTTTTATGATATTCCTGAAACTCTTTATAATCTTCAAGAAATTCATGATAAAGTTGAAAATTTTCCTTTAGCAAGAGATGTTTTATTGCCCAACTTTCAAATTCCTGATGAGTTTTTAAAGGAGAAAGGGGATCAAAAAGCTGGAGAGAATGCGTACTTAAAGTATTTAACTTATAAGGGTGCAGAGAATAGATATAAAGACATAACGGAAGAGATAAAAGATCGAATTGACTTTGAACTAGAGACAATCGAAAGAACTGGATATCCTGGTTATTTTTTGATAGTTCAGGATTTTTGCAATGCAGCGAGAGAAATGGATGTGACTGTAGGGCCAGGTAGAGGTTCGGCAGCGGGTTCTGCAGTTGCATATTGCATCGGGATCACTAATGTAGACCCAATTGAACATAATTTATTATTTGAAAGGTTCTTGAATCCAGATAGAATTAGCCTTCCGGATATTGATATTGATTTTGATGATCGTGGAAGAGATCAGGTAATACAGTATGTTATAAATAAATATGGAGATAGTCAAGTTGCTCAAATCATTACTTACGGCAAAATGGCTGCAAAATCATCAATTAAGGATGCAGCAAGAGCACTAGATCTTTCATTTGATGAGGCAGAAAAACTTACGAAGACAGTTCCTGATAATCAAAGTTTAGATTTACTGTTGGGGTCAGACGAAAAAAGAATGCGAGATAGGTTGACAGGAGAGGATTATCAAAATGCAAAAAAATTACGCGAATTTTATAAGGCTAATGATTCTGGAGGTGAAACTTTACGGCAAGCTAAAGTACTAGAGGGATCTCTGCGTAATACAGGAATTCATGCATGTGGCGTTATAATAACACCCACAGACATAAGAGATCTCATTCCCGTTGCAGTTGCAAAGGATAGTGATATGTGGTGTACACAATTCGATAATGCAGTGGTTGAGTCTGCGGGTCTATTAAAAATGGATTTTCTTGGTTTAAAAACTTTGACAATCATAAAAGATGCTGTTGCCTTGATAGAAAAAAGACAGGGTTTAAAATTGGATATGGAAGATATACCCGTTAATGATGAGCCCACATATAAATTGTTTCAACGAGGTGAGACAGTTGGAATTTTTCAATATGAGTCTCCTGGAATGCAAAAGCACCTGAAAGATCTAAAGCCTACAATATTCGCGGATTTAATTGCTATGAATGCGCTATACAGACCTGGACCTATAGAGTATATACCAAGTTTTATTAAGAGAAAGCATGGCATTGAACCAATTTCTTATGATGTTCCAGAGATGGAGAGTTTTTTGGAAGAGACATACGGAATAACAGTTTATCAAGAACAAGTGATGCTTCTTTCTCAAAAGCTTGCAGGGTTTACAAAGGGAGAGGCTGACGTACTCAGAAAAGCGATGGGGAAAAAAATAAAATCTGTACTCGACGAAATGAAACCAAAGTTTATTCAGGGAGGTGTGAACCGCAAACACCCCGAAGAGACATTGGAAAAAATATGGAAAGATTGGGAAGCTTTTGCTTCTTACGCCTTTAATAAATCCCATTCTACATGTTATGCTCGCATTGCATATCAAACGGCATACTTAAAAGCAAATTTCCCTGGAGAATACATGGCTTCCGTGTTATCAAACAATATGAATGATATCAAACAGGTTACTTTTTTTATGGAGGAATGCAAAAGAATGAAAATAGATGTTCTTGGGCCCGATGTAAACGAGTCCGAAGATGTTTTTATTGTAAATGAAAGTGGCGCATTGAGATTTGGTCTTCTCGGTATGAGAGGAGTCGGTTCATCAGCTGTAGATTTTTTGATTGAAAATCGCAGAAAATATGGAAATTTTAAGTCAATATTTGATTTTGCTAAGCGAGTTGATATGAGAATTGTAAATAAGGGAACATGGGAGGCCTTGGCCCTCGGTGGAGGTTTCGATAGTTTTAAAGATATTCATCGAGGTATGCTATTTCATGAAACAGAAGATGGAAAAAATTTTTTAGAGAGAGTAAGACGTTATGGACAGGGTGTGCAGGATCAGGAGAAATCTGCTCAGGTCTCCTTATTCGGTGGTGATTCAGGAATAGACATTCCCGAGCCCGAATTTCCTGAGGTTGAACAATGGAATAATTTAGATCTGTTGAAGCGAGAAAGAGATATAAATGGTATTTTTTTGAGCGCTCACCCACTTGATAACTATAAATATGAAATTCAGACCTTTGCAAAGAATTCGATCTCAGAAATGCAAAATTTAGAATCATTTGTTGGTACTTCTTCTTACCGAGATTATTCAATTGCAGGAATAATTTCAAATGTAGAACTGAAGACTACTCGAAATGGAAGAGAGATGGGTGTTTTCACAATAGAAGATCATGAAGGGGCCAGAGAGTTTGCTTTATTCGGAAAGCAGTTTTTAAATTTTCGAGAGTTTTTGGTCGATGATATTATGGTTTGTGTTCGAGGTAGAGTGCATAGGCCTAACTGGTCGAATAACGATTCGAGTTCGCGTCTTTATGCGGATATAACAAGGATTGTTTTATTATCTGAGATTTTTGAGAGGGAGGCGAGAAGTATTGATATTATGTCAGATATAGATGAAGTAATCGACCATCAATGGAAAGAGCTAGGGGCAATTTTGAAAAAGCATCCAGGACCCTGCAAGGTCACTTTTCATGTAAAGGATCCGATAACTAAAGTTTCTGTGGCGATGCCATCTCGAAATTTAACTACAAGAATTGATGATTCCCTGTTAGCAGAAATTGATAGGCTCGATTTCATTCATGCTTTTGTAAAGATAGAACAGTCATGAAGCATTTTTATCTTATTTGCTTTCTATCAACTTTCTGTTTGAGTCTAAATGGACAATCTACAGAGAATCTTACCGTAGACGATTTAAAGGATGGTATATGGAGGGTTAAATATCCCGGATCATCGGTATATAGATATATTGGTGAGTTTGAAATGGGTAAGCCCAAAGGAGTTTTTAGACATTTTTATAAAAGTGGAAAATTAAGATCTCAAATGACTTTCCAGGGACTTACAGGAGCTTGTTTTGTCCAAAATTATAATGAGGACGAAAAATTACTTTCCGAGGGTAGTTATTCACCAGGGAAATTAAAGCATGGAACATGGAAAATTTTTAACTCCCAGGGATTAATTATATCTAAGGAGACTTGGAACTCTGGTAAATTAAATGGCTCTCATGAAACTTTCTACACAAACGGTAATTTGGTGGAGTCGGGTAATATGAAATCCGGTCAAAAAGAAGGAGAATGGATAAGGTGTTTTGAAAATGGAAAGAAGATGTCCATTGAAAATTATTCCAAAGGGAAATTAAACGGCGATTGGATTGGTTATAGTGATCTAGGCGGAATAAAGGTCAAAGGAAAATATATTGAGGGCTTAAGACATGGTGAGTGGCTATTTTATAATGACGGGAAAATAGCGAAAACTGTCTTTTTTCACCGGGGTAGGGAAGTTGAAACAGTCATAATTCAATCTGAATGATTCATTAATAATGGGATTGGTTGTAGTTGGACTCTCTGGAGGTGTTGATTCAAGCGTTGCTGCTCATATTTTAAAGCAGAAAGGTCATCACGTTATCGGTCTTTTTATGAGGAATTGGGTTGATGATTCTGTAACTCTTGATGACGAATGTCCATGGATAGAGGACTCAAATGATGCACTTTTGGTAGCTGAAAAGTTAAATATCCCGTTTCATGTTCTAGATTTGAGCAAGGAATATAAAGAGAGAATCGTTGATTATATGTTTTCTGAGTATCAATCGGGTAGAACTCCAAACCCGGATATTCTATGCAATCGTGAAATTAAGTTTGATATATTTTTAGAGGCTGCTCTAGATTTAGGAGCAGATTATGTCGCTACGGGTCATTATGTTCAGAAAACAACTACAGAAGATGGTATACATCATTTGATTGCAGGTACAGATAAAACAAAAGATCAGAGCTACTTTTTATGTCAGTTAAACCAACAGCAATTATCTAAAGCCTTATTTCCCATTGGGAATCTTCATAAGTCACAAGTTCGGGAAATAGCCCTTGACTTAGGTCTTGTTACAGCAACAAAAAAAGATTCTCAAGGACTTTGTTTCATTGGTAAGGTTAGTCTTCCTGATTTTTTGCAACAAAAGCTAAAACCCCAAAGAGGAGAGATTATCGAAGTTGAAGCATCGTGGCAAGGCTTTGAATCTCCTCAATGGGGGAATCAATGGGAATTAAGACCAGATTCTGGAAAAGTCGTTGGATCTCACAATGGAGCTTATTATTTCACTATCGGTCAAAGAAAAGGATTGTTTGTTGGAGGCAAAACATTACCACTTTTTGTCATAGCTATTGATGTTAAAAAAAATATTGTTTATGTCGGGCAAGGCGAAAACCATCCAGGATTATATAGACCTTTTTTAAAAATTCTGAATTCTGACATTCATTGGGTCGATGATAAAAAGAGAATGAATCATGGAGAATCTCGTGATTATAGTGTTAGAATTCGTTATCGGCAGAAACTTTTTGGCGCGAAAATTGAACAAACTTCGAATGGTCTTAAAATCTTAAGTATCGAACCGATGAAGTCTGTGGCCCCGGGGCAGTTTGCATCCTGGTATGATGGAGATGAATTGGTGGGGTCTGGTATAATACATAGTTAAACCGTGTAAACGATGTCAAAGAAAATATTATTGTTTTTCCTAGTGATTTTTTATTGTATAAATGTTTCTAATGCACAAGAGACAAATAAGTATTGGGTATATGTGAATGAACCAATTCTCTCAAGTTTAGGTATTAATAAACTCTCTACACCAGCTTTATCACAGCGCTCTTTAGATCGCAGGTTAAGACAGAATATCCCTCTTCGTTCATTTGATTATTCAATGCCCAACTCTTTAGCGGACATGGTCGAATCAACGGGAGCAAATGTTCGATTTTTTTCCCGTTGGCTTAGGGCATTTTCAGTTGAGGCTAATGAATTTCAATATCATCAGTTATCTATGAAAAAATGGATAAAGGAAATAGTTCCAGTTCGCAGAATGGTGAGAAGAAAACTCCAAGAAGAAGGTGTCACATATGGTTTTTCATACGGCCAGAGTTTGGATCAAACAACTCAGATAAATCTTGCACCAGTCCATGACTTAGGTTATGCAGGGCAAGGTATACTCATTGGTCTAATGGATGGAGGATTTTCAGGCGTTGAGTCTCATTCCGTTTTTCAAGGAGCTTGGAATCAAGGTCGTATCGTGCTGACTAAAGACTTTGTTGATGGAGACACGAATGTCTTTCATGTTGGAAGCCATGGAATGAGTGTTTTAAGTACTATTTGTGCAGATATAAATGGCACTTTTGTCGGAACGGCTCCAGAGGCTTCTTTTGCTTTGTTTAGAACGGAAAACGAGCTTTCAGAGACGATCGCAGAGGAAGATAATTGGGTTTGGGCATCGGAATGGGCTGATAGTATTGGGGTAGATATTACAAATACTTCATTAGGCTATACAACTTTTGATAATGGAATCGGTGATCATACGTATTCCGACCTTGATGGCAGGACAAGTGTTATTTCTCTTGCCGCAAATATTTCTGCTCGAGTTGGTATAATAGTAGTCGCTGCTGCTGGAAACGAAGGAGCGAGCAGTTGGAAATATATTAGCTGCCCAGCAGATGCAGATTCAATTCTTTCGGTTGGCGCCGTTGATTCCCAAGGTATTCGTTCAACATTTTCATCGCAAGGACCTACCAGTGATGGCCGAATTAAACCTGATTTAATGGCAAGAGGCTCGGGAGCTACGGTAATGACATCTAATGGAACAATCGGAACGAGTAGTGGAACCTCTTTTGCTTCTCCCATTATTTGTGGTGCGACAGCAAGTCTTTTACAAATAGTAAAGTCAATAAGTTTAAACTATGATATTCAAGATTTGATGAATATGATTCGAAACAGTTCCAGTAATGCATCCAATCCTGATTCTCTGTATGGTTATGGTATTCCTAACTACGGCAGTTTAATTGCCACAATCGGAATAAATGAGGATAATATTCAAGACCCGTTTAACCTTTCTTACTCGGAAAATGGTTGGCTGGTTAGCTGGACTCATTCCATGAATATTAAAAAGATTGAAATACTGGATTATTCAGGTCGGATCCTTTTTGAAAAAAAGTATCATTCAGAAGGCCAGGGTTTTACGGTCCCAAAGTACCCTTTTGGGACTATTATTAAAGTCTCAACGGAATCCGAGCAATTCCTTAAAATACCTCCATTTGGATTCTAATTCTATTTAGAATATTAGATTGATTGCTATTTAGTAATCCGATTATCATAAGTTTCTCCCATGCTCGCATTTTTCGGCATTAAAACGGACATAACCTCTTTTTTAACCATATTGAATACGGCCATATGAATATCCTCTGCTATCTCCATATCCATAGCAGGAGAATGTATTGATAAGTCACAGACGTTTTTTAATTCGCCTCCATTAAAGCCGGTCATACCAATCGTTTTTGCGCCTATTTCTTTTGAATAGTAAATGGCTTTTAGGACATTTTTTGAATTACCAGACCCACTAATTCCAATAACAACATCTTCGGGTCTTAAGAAGTTTTTTAATGGCTCAATAAAAATGTCATCCCAACCAACATCATTTGCAATTGCCATCAGGCTTGGTGTATTGTCATTCAAGCAAATAATATTAAACCTTTTCTTCAAGCCAAACGAGGCCCCTTTCAAGAAATCTCCGGCTGCATGACTCGCATTTGCAGCAGAGCCGCCATTTCCCATGGTATATATTTTGGACCCCTTCTCGTGAGCTTCCAAAAAAATGGTTTTCATTTTTTCAACAGATTGAAGATCTACATCATTCAATGTGTTTTGGAGTAATTTAAGATATTCTTTACTGGTCATAATGCTAAGTTACAATTCAGGTTCATCCATTAAAAATAACTTGAGACCCAAAATTTTCTAGTTCAAAGGGGAAAGGTGATAGTTGAATTGTTTGATCCAATAAACTATGTTTTTCTGGAGGTGCAAAGAAGAGCATGAATCCACCTCCGCCAGCTCCAAGAAGTTTTGCCCCCCAGGCACCATTATTCTTACCCAACTCATATATATTCTGAATGCTAGAATTACTAATTCCCATGGTTAGGGATTGCTTAAGCTTCCAGTTTTCATCAATTATTTCACCACATTTTTTCCATTCATTGGCCTCTAATGAATCAGCAAAATCATCAACAAAAGAGACCATAGTTTTTAATGCTTGAATTTTATCAGCTTTTAGTGAGTCTTTACTTTGTTTTGAAAGGATTTCGGAAGCGCTTCTTTGATTGCCAATATAGTATAATTTTAGATGGCTACTAAAATCTTTAATTGCCTCGTCACTTAAATTCATTGGTTTTACCAATACCTCGTTGTCTTTATTAAATCGATATAAATTTAAACCCCCAAAAGCAGCAGCATATTGATCTTGTTTACCTATGGGTTCATTCAAATCATGGATTTCAATCTGGCATGCCTCTTCAGCGAGCCAAAGTTTATCAACTTTTTTTAGCATCCCCTTACGCGCCATCATGTTGTGGAGGGTTCCTACCGTGAAGCTAGAGGAACTACCCATACCTGTTCCTGCTGGGACATCGGCTATCGAAGAAATTTCTAGGCCTTTACCAATATTAAGCTTTGACATTATGGTTCTTAGAATTGGATGTTCAATTTCTTGAACAGAAGAAACTGTCTCAGTAGCAGAGTACTTTGTTCTCACTTTATTTTTTTCAAAAAAGTCATGTGAGGATATATACATGTATTTATTTATACTGCTTGATAAAACAGCCCCGCCATATTCTTGAAAAAATACAGGTAGATCACTTCCTCCTCCAACAAAGCTGACTCTAAAAGGTGTTCGCGTAATAATCATAGATTTCGGAAGATATTAATTTTATTTTGAGCTCAGTATTAGATCGACAGCAGAACTTAGATTTTTGGCATTAAAGCTTGCTTTTGTTTCGCTTTTTATGTCACCATGCCCAGTTTTTACCCGAATTGTTTTTACACCAGCGGAGATACCTGCTTGAATATCTCTTGGAGAGTCTCCAATCATCCAGCTTTGATTTAAATCAATATTAAATGCTTTAGATGCTGCGAGGATTAGTCCTGGTTTTGGTTTTCGACATTCACAGTCGATTTTAAATTTTTTTATTTCCTCAGGAAATCCTCCATCTGGATGATGAGGGCAATAATATAAATAGTCAATGTAAGCTCCGAGGCTACTCAGCTGTTTGTCCATTCTAGAATGAATTTTGTCTAGAGTTTCTTCATCGCATAGACCTCTCGCTATTACGCTTTGGTTTGTAATTACGATGGATAAATAATTGCTTTTGTTTATTTTTTTTATTGCCTCTCCTGAAAAGTCATAGATTTTCATTTCGTCTGGATGTTTAATCAAGTCTGTATCATGATTAATTACTCCATCGCGGTCTATAAAAATGGCTTTCTGTTTATTGGATAAGTTTCTAAAATTTAGTTTGCCATTTAGATATGCCGATTCAACTTCCTTATGTCTTTCGCTATTTCCCATATCCTTGATATATTCAGGACTTATGTATGCGTATATTTTAATTTTATCAATCCATTTAGGAAATAAATCTCTACCAAAGTCAGAGCTTATGTTTTTTGGAATATGTTTCACCACATCTGGATCGAACAGATAAAAAGCAGCATTCACGCAATTTTTGGCTTCCAAATCCTCTCTATGAGGTTTTCCGTGAACGTTTATGATTCGATTTGTTTTATCCGTTACGATTAAATCACTGTCAAATGGATGATCATTAGGGTGCGCAAATAAAGTTGCTTGTGCATCTTTATCCAGATGAAATTTCATCATTCGATTAAGGTCGATATTGCTTAAGGTGTCACCATAGATTACCCAGAAAGGAGATGATAATTTATCCTCAATAATTGTTAAAGCACCCGCAGTGCCGAGTGGCGTATCCTCGTGAATGTATATGATTTCCACTCCCAAGCTTGCCCCATCTTTGAAAAAATCCTTTATTTGCTTACCAAGGTGCCCTATGGTAATAAAAAAGCGCTCAATTCCTTGGTCGCTGTAGGTTTCAATAATATGTTGTAATACTGGCTTGCCAGCAATAGGGACCATTGGTTTTGCAACACCCGGAAAGGATTTTTGAATCCTCGTTCCACGACCTCCAGCCAAAATGACCGCAGTAGAAAACATTTTAAAGAGCAGCCTCTAGTTTTCCCGCGAGAATATTTTTAGCGGCGACACCAACCTGTTTGTCCACAACTTCTCCATTCTTAAAAATTAAAAGCGTTGGAATATTACGTATTCCAAATTGTGCCGCAATCTCATTCTCCGCATCGACATCGACTTTTCCTACGACGGCACGGCCCTCAAAATCCGTGGCAAGCTCATTTACAATAGGTCCTACCATTCTACACGGACCACACCATTCTGCCCAAAAGTCAACCAATACTGGTTTTTCAGATTTCATTACTATTTCCTGAAAGTTGTTATTTGTAAGTTCAATTGCCATAGTTCTCTTTTGTTATATTTTTTTTGATGACACCGAAGTTAAACCGGATAGATAAACTAACCTTCTTTATTTTTCGCTAGATTTAAAAAATATTGATATGCAAAACCAAGACCTCCAATGATTGTTAAAATAGAACCAACATAATATACTGTTCTCGACCCCATTAACTTATTCATGAAGAAATAGTCCGCAACAATATCCAGACAACATCCGATAACAAAGACAAGTAAAAAAAAAGATTTATTCATTTCAAAAAAAAATTAGATCTAGTTAAGGAGGATTAAAGGTACAAAAAAAGCCTCTGAAAAAGAGGCTTTTAAAGCGGTGTGGACGGGACTCGAACCCGCGACCCTCGGCGTGACAGGCCGATATTCTAACCAACTGAACTACCACACCATTCATTTGTGTTGGGGGTGCAAATATAATCCCCTTATTGTGACTGCAAAACTCGACTTGGGTGAATTTTTGATAAAATCGTTGAAGTTATTAAAGTTGTAAAGGTTAAGGCTAAAAAAATCAATAGGTTCGCAGCCAAAAAATCTATCCATGGCCAGGATATTGGCACTTTATCAATATAATAAGTCTTTGAATCTAGAGGTATCCATCCAAATTGAGATTGGCTGAAAAGAAAGATAAAAGCCAATAAATTACCTAACCCTAATCCAGTCAATATACTAGGAGAAAAAAGACTCATGAAAGAAGTATACAAGTTAGGCTTGTTCATTCCTATGGCTCTAAGAATTGATATTGAAGATTTCTTTTCGATTATTCGAATGAAAATAACGATTACCGAGTTAAAACTTGCGACTATAATTAAAATCGCACCAAGTAGGTAAGTATTGTTATCAAATAATTTTATCCATTGATAAAATTGAGGGAAGTCCTCTTTACTCGAAAACGCTTGAAATTCAATGGGTAAGAAATTGTTTAATTCGATTTCTTCGTTTAAGAATCTATTTTTCTTCTGATAAAGCAGAATTGATTGAGTTTGGTTGGATTCCCATTTATTCAGACTTTGAATGATTTCTAGAGAACAAATCACCAAAGGATCTTCCCATTCACTTATACTGCTCTCAAAAATCCCAGAAACTTTTAAATATCTTATTGAAGGAGATAATCTATTCCCGCGACTGAAATGCATTTGAATTTCATCGCCTGTAGTGGCACCTATTTTACGTGCCATTTCATCTGAAATCCATACAGAATTTGAATTCTTAGACCAGTCAGGGACTTTTCCATGAAAGGGAACTGATAAAATAGACTCAGGAATAGCCTCAAAACCAAATAAACGTGCACCCTCTAGTTGATCTGCAAATGTAATTATCCCCATTTTCCATGATGCTAAATGGTAATCAAATTTTGTATTTAGAAATTCAATAAAATAAGATGAATCAAGGGATAGCTCAGTCGTTGAAAATGGTGGTAAATTTCCTTCAAGTCGAGTCTGATAGGGCCGAATCTGGTAGGTTCCATGAAACCTTTCTATTTTTTTTTCTATTTCTAGTTGTAGGCCATTTCCAGTACTGAGACCAATTATGATTGTCATTATCCCAATTCCAATGACGGAAATAGCTAAAATATTGGCTTTTTTTTGACGTGGGATATTTTTTGCCCATCGCAACCCTAGCCATATCGATAAAAATCGCCATCTTGGAACCATGTTACGTAAAGATACGGGTGTCCTGCACCTTTGCCTCATTTTTTTCTCTATTCCATTTATCTTACATGGGCAGTATAGTTCGAAAGACATTTTATACTTTCAAAAATCTGGAGCCGTTTTGCTAGAGTCAAATAGTCATTTATTTGAGGGTAAAAGAATTGGAATTGTCTCTCACGCATCAGCGCTTAGCTATGGAATATGGGATGACAAATTAAATAGATTGGATACGAATGGCTTTCAAAATCCAATTCATACTGTAGATAGGTTCATAGACAATAATTGGAATGTTATCAAAGTTTTTTCTCCTGAACATGGTTTTAGATCTGATGCTCCAGCAGGGGAGGTTATAAGTAATGCTATTGATTATAAAACAGGCCTTCCTATAATTTCCTTATACGGGAAAAATAAAAAACCGTCTGTTGAGGATTTAGAAGATTTAGACATTTTAGTTTTTGATTTACAAGATGTAGGTGTTCGATTTTATACATATATTTCCACTCTTTCTTTAGTTATGGAGGCTTGCGCAGAGAATGGGAAAGGCTTAATCGTATTAGATAGGCCCAATCCCTTTTCATCTGTTGTTTCGGGTCCAACTTTAGATACTTCTTATTCTTCCTTTGTAGGGATGCATCCTGTGCCCGTATTATATGGATTAACTATTGGAGAGTATGCAAAAATGGTAAAAGGGGAGGGGTGGATTCAAAATTCTGAAATACTTGATTTGACAGTTTTAACAATTCCTTTTTTTAAACGTGAAATTTCTGTTAATCCTATACCTCCTTCTCCTAATTTACCTAATTTGAATTCTATATTGCTTTACCCTTCTTTATGTTTGTTTGAGGGCTGTCCTGTTTCAGTTGGAAGAGGAACTGATTACCCATTTGAAGTCATAGGAGCTCCATGGTATAAGGATAAAACATTTGTTTTCACTCCTAAAAAAAATTCAGGAAGTAAGTACCCGAAGTTTGAGAAACAAATTTGTTACGGTGATGATCTGAGAAATTCAGGGAAAACATCAACGGGTTTTAATATTGATTACATTTTAGAATACTTTGATGCATGGAATCGTTTAGCACCTGAAGTTTCAAAAAAATCAACTAATGAGTCATTCTTCTCAAATTTTTTTGATAAACTCGCAGGCTCAGATGCTCTGAGAAAACAGATTGAAAAGGGCCTAAATGCCAGTGAGATAAGTCAGATCTGGGAAAAAGATCTCAGAGATTTTAAAGAGAATATTCGTGATAAATACATTTTGTATCCCGTCGATTAAAATTCGAATATAAAACCAAGACTTGGTAGAATTGTCCCATTATTATTCTCCAGGGTTGTTGTCAGGTATTGACTCGGTATATCAGGGTTCACAATAGGATTCCCTTGATCATCTCTAACTACGTCAATAAATGCTGGGCCCTGAACTGAATACGCTAAGGCATTTTGAATATCAAAATATAAATCAATATTGAATTTTTTCAAAAACCATTTCTTGTCAATTCTGACATTTAGGCGATTAAAGCCTCCATACCTGCTTGAATTTAGGTTGTTGTAATCTGGAATACCTCGGCCCAAAACGTCCCAATTTTGAATCGTTGCCGTAGCAGCCCGATCAAAAGGCGTGTAAGGAGCTCCACCAAGATATTGGTACTGAATTCCGAGCTCATAATTATTACCAAATTTTTTCCCAAAAGTAAAAGTGGCTATTAGTTGATTATCCCATGAGCTTGGAACGTAATCGTTGTCAATGTCCTGAAATTCACTTCTTACAAGAGTTATTGCAGCTATACCAAAGAACCCTTTGTATAGTTTTTGCTGGTATGTTAATTCCAACCCAAATGCTCTGCCATCAGAGGTAGATGTAGCAAGCTGGTTCCCAATTACACCAAAATCTCCTCCGAGTGTGCCAAGAGAGATCGAATCCCTCAATAAAAACGGATAATTACGATATCTTTTTAAAAACCCTTCAATGCTTGTCTTAGCATTCCATGGCCAGAATTGCGTGGATCCTAATACAACATGCTCAGCGCTTATGTATTGTAAATCGGAGTTGTCTCCATCTATTCCCTTATACCCTAGTGAAGTATAGGGAGGTAATTGGTAATAAATCCCATAATTACCATCAAAAGTTACATTCTCGTTTAGGTTATATGACACAGCTATTCTAGGAGACAACTGATTTAATGGATTTAGAGTACTTTCATTAAAATCCATTATATCCGTTCTAATACCCAATGAGACTTTTAATCGGTCATCGGCAAACCTTCCAATAACATTTGCAAATATGTTACCCTTGTAGAATATCCTATCTGCTGAATAATTGAGCTCAAATCCACCAGGAAGTCTTTTGTCAAGAGTTGTGGTATTATATTTTGCCTGTTCTAGACCAAACCCAAACATATATTCCCATGTACTACTTTTTCTTTCATATTCTAATCTGAATTTATTCTCAATTTCTTGGGAATTATAGTTCAAAAGCTGATTTAGGTCTCTATTATTATTCTCAAATTTTTCAGAGCTATTATCAAGCATAAATCGGCTTAGGACGATATTCGTTCTTCCTTTTGACCCAAAATGGGTATACTTTGCGCCAATCGAATAATTCCATTGAATATCCTCTGGCAGATAATTAAGTAAATATCGTTGGTCTTCGGTTTCATTTCGATCTAGGTTGAGCCTATTTACATCATAAGCTCCAAGACTTAATATTGTTAGTTGATTATTTCTATTAAAATTGTGCTTTACTTTAAATTGATAGTCGTTGTATGTTGGTAAGAAAGGAAGACCTATAACTTTAAAGAGAAATTGCAAGTAACTTCTTCTAACTGAAGCTAAATAGGTTGTTTTGTTATTTATTGGACCGTCTAATGTCAAACCAACTTCGGATGCGCCGACTTGAAAAATTCCTCCTGTTTTATCCGTTCTTCCATCTTTCAGGTTAAGCTCCATTACTGAGCTAAGAGTATTTCCTCTTTGAGCTGGAAAAGCAGATGTATAGAAATCAACATCGCGAATAAAATTAACATTTATCATACCCACAGGGCCTCCACTTGCACCTTGAGTTGCAAAATGGTTTATCGCTGGAATTTCAATGCCATCAAGAAAAAATCGATTTTCATTTGGACCGCCGCCACGAATAATTAAATCATTTCTAAATGCTAATCCACTTGCAACGCCAGGTAAGGACTGAATAACTTTAGAAATATCTTGATTTCCCCCGGGATTTCTTTGAATTTCGTTAATTCCAATGCTTTGAACCGATACGGGAGATTGTGCGTCACGTGTGAACTTCATTTGAGCACTAACCTCAACCTCATCTAATTTTTGGGTCGCCTCTCTTAACTCAAAGACTATTCTCGCTGGCTTAGCTAGTGTTAATTGAATTTCAAACTCAGTTTTGGACACATAACCTATGGTTTGTACTGATACATTCACCAAAGAAACCGGGAGATCTTTAAAAATAAATTCTCCATTAAAGTCTGTGAATGCCTGTGTTTCAAGGCCTTCAATCTGCACAACGGCGCCAGGAATAGGTTCATTATTAACTTCATCTACAACAGATCCAGAAAGAATAGCTTGACCATATGAGATAAAGCTTAGTAGTTGAAAAACTAAAAATAGCCTTAGAGATTTGTTCATACTGTTATTATTTAGACCAGGGATACGATCTTATAAGTTTTACTAGTCTTTCTGCTGACAGCGAAAACCTCTACAGGGTTTTCATGAATGACTTAATGTCATCTTGATAGTAAAACTTTTCTCCTTTTTCTTTGGCATCTTTACGACCTAAAAGCATAGCTTTTTTAGCTGCATCTTTTGCACTTTTCGGATCTCCCATTTTGGCCATTACTTGCGCAAAAAGGTAATTGTTATACCAACTTTCAGGATTGTTTTTTATAACCTGGGTTATGAGCAATAAGGCCTCATTCATATTTAGATCATTTTGCATGTAAAAACGAGCAGCAGTTCTTTTAATTTTAAAATCTTCTGGATTTTCATTTAAAGCGTTTTGTAAGTTTTCTTCAGCAAGTTTAATAGTTTCAAAAGCGATAGGGATTTTTACTGATGACTTTTCCCACGCAATTATAAGATTTGCAGTTTCTTGGGTAAGGTCTTCGATTCCCATGTATAAGCTTTCCACTGGAGCATTAAGGGTTTTAACAGGCGCAGTAAATCTCACAACATCTTGCCTTGAATTGTAACCATCATCAATTCCCCACATGTCGTTTTTTGAATTTAGGATTATTGTCCAATTCATTTCATTTACTATAGCTGTAATACTATAGGTGCCCGCGGGAATATTTTCGCTACCAAAACGAGCGTCTGTTGAAAATGAAATAGTTGAATTCTTGTTTGCTCCAAGTCTCCAATGCTTACCAAATGGAACTAGACCTCCAAAAATATCTCTACTTTTTACAGAGGGTCGACTGTAGTTAAGTTCTATATCGGTGAGTCCAACTCTTTGATTCACAACAGATCTTGGCGATGCATCTGGAAGTTGCTGAGAGAATCCTTGAAGAGTAACTGCAAAAGAGATAAGTAGTAGTAATTTTTTCATAGTATTCGAATGTTTTGATTTAAAGTTTGTTCATGGCTTTATTAATAAAAGTAGTCAAAGCTTCTCCTTGAAGAAGGTTTTGTTTTAAAAGGGCGAGATCCTTGGCATGATTTATTATCTCATCTTTTTTGGCTCCTTTTGCTTTTAAAATTTTTCCTGAAAGAGGGTGATTCACATTGATTACGAGATCATAAGTTTCTGGAAAATCTCCCATACCCATGAATCCGCCTCCCCCTGTAGCACTCATTTCCTTCATCCGTCTCATAAACTCTGGTATAGTAATTAGCATGGGTACATCATCGCTACCGAGAGCTTCCATTCTAATCGAATATTTTTTATCGTCTAATGTCTTTTCGATAGTTTCTTTGAGCTTATCTTTCTCGCTATCCGTGAGAATTGAAGTTCTATCATCTCCTTTTGGTATTAGCTTGTCTAAAAGATCTGAATCAACTCGTGCAAATCTTATTTTCTCTTGAGAGGTTTCATGCTTCTGTATGGAATGACCTGCTATTGGAGATTCTAGTAAAATAACATCATAACCCTCAGCTTTTGCCTTTTCACAATAGCTATGCTGAGCCTCTTTGTTGGAAGTGTAGAGTATTACCTTGGTTCCATCTTTGTCAGTTTGAAGGGCAGACACTTTTTCTAAATACTCATCCATTGTATAATGCTTATCATCGATAACGGATTTGAACAAATTAAATTTTAGAGCTCGCTCATAAAATTTTTCTTCTGTAACCATGCCGTATTCAACAATTACTTGAATATCCTTCCATTTTTCCTCAAAATCTTTTCTGTTTTTCTTAAACATTTCCTCAAGTTTGTCAGAAACTTTTTTTGAGATATGACCACTAATTTTTTTAACGTTACTATCCGCTTGAAGGTAGGATCGGCTTACGTTGAGAGGTATATCTTTGGAATCTATAACACCGTGAAGGAGAGTTAAAAATTCAGGGACAATTCCCTCGACATTATCTGTTACAAATACTTGGCTTTGGTATAATTGAATTTTATTCTTTTGCAATTCCATATTGGGTTTAATTCTTGGAAAGAACAAAATTCCTGTTAAGTCGAAGGGGTAATCAACATTCAGATGAATATGAAACAAGGGGTCTTCAAATGTTGTAGGGTAGAGAGCCTTGTAGAACTTGTTATAATCTTCGTCTTTTAGTTCACTCGGACTTTTTGTCCAGGCCGGATCGTCTTCGTTTATAATATCTGGAACCATACTTTTTTCGAGCTTTGGTTCTTCACCTTCTTTAGATGTATCAATTTCCAATTCTTTTTCTCCAAATTGGATGGGGACACTCATGAAGCGAGCGTATTTTTTTAGCAGCTCACGAATCTTAAATTCTTCCAAAAAATCAGTGCTATCCTCACTGATATTCAAAATAATCTCGGTTCCTCTATCTTTTCTTTTCAGTTTAACTAGCTTGAATTCTGGCGACCCATCGCAGCTCCAATGTGCACCATCCTCAGCATCTTTCCATGATGAAGTATTGATCTCTACTTTGTTAGAAACCATAAAGCTTGAATAAAAGCCCAAACCAAAATGACCAATCATGGACCCTTTATCTAGCTTTCCTTCATATTTTTTCACAAACTCTTCAGCTCCTGAGAAAGCGACGTCATTAATATACTTTTGGACATCATCTTTTGACATCCCTATACCTCTATCAACAATTTTAATCTGTTTCTTTTTTTTATCTAAAACAACCTGAATTGTAAGATCTCCAAGTTCACCTTTATATTCTCCAAGGTTAGCAAGTGTCTTTATCTTATTCGTTGCGTCTACAGCATTTGAAATAAGCTCCCGGAGGAATATCTCTTGATCACTGTAAAGGAATTTTTTAATTATTGGAAAAATATTATCCGCAGAAACATTTATTTTGCCTGTTGCCATAATTTCTTATTTAGATTCGTTTGATATTTCGAAACAAGTGTTATGCCATTAAAGCTTAAATTATACTTTTCCACTGGAAAACTGACAATTTGACCGAATGAAGGATCATAATATTCATATTGCTGTTCGATTTATGACATTCAAGGGATTTAAAGCTCGTTGGAGAGCTTTTGTAGGAATGGGTTCCACGATACGTAATAAATTAACTGGAAAAGGATTAATCTTTGGAAAAATGCTTGGCAGTGGAGCAGGAAAGGGGTTTTCAATAGTTCCTGATTTTGGAACATACGCCTGGTTTGCAGTTTTTGATTCAAAAACAAATTCGTCACAGTTTTTCAAAGAGGATTTAGTCTATAATGACTTACTCAATTACTCGTCATCGATATATGGCTGGAATGCAGCGCCTATCCGCGCACATGGAACATGGAATGGTATTAAACTTTTTGAGGGGGTAGCTTCTGAAGATCACGAAGGTGAAGTGGCTGTTTTGACACGTGCAAGTATCCGAAGATCTCAGGCAATTCGCTTCTGGATGAATGTTCCCTCAGCAAGCCGAAATCTTTCTGATCACGCTGGCCTCAATTTTTCAAAAGGAGTAGGGGAGATTCCTCTATTTGAACAAGCTACATTGAGTTTGTGGAATTCTCAAAAGGAATTAAATGATTTTGCCTATAGAAGCAGGCAGCATGCGCCTGTGGTGAAAAAAACAAGAGATTATAATTGGTACTCTGAAGAGCTATTTCTTCGGATGCGGATCATCGATAAATTCGGCGAAAAATTGTCAAAAAAATAATATAAAACTTTGGCATTATTTGGCATTTATCATATTTTCTATGATTCGATCGCTAATTTCAAAGGGTTTAATAGAATCTAAATCCAAGTAATCTTTCGCGTTTTCAAGGTCTTTAAATTCTATAAACGCATTTTTTGGGGCCATACCAATTAGTTCCGAACCGTTTGTAGAAACCCCCAATTTTTTTGCTTCAAATTTGATTCTATCAAATAGCGTTTTAATTGAACACTTCTCTGGGTCTACAATGTTGCAGCTGATTTGGGAAAAACCAAAGCTTTTACAATTCCAACCAATAGCTCTGACGCCTGGAATTCCTCCGGGTGTCTTTTCTCGAACTTTTTTAGCTATGAGCTTTGCGCTTTGAATGTCCATATCACATAGATTCACATTATATGCTATTAGAAATTTTCTTGCACCAATCGCCAATGCTCCAAATTTTGGATTGAATAAACCAAAATCAAATTTCCTTTCAGCTTTTGAAAGCGTCTCATATTGACCCCTTCTTACATGACTTAATTCATAATTATTTGGATCAATTGCACTCTCTCTATAAAGCCACCCACCTACTGGGATATTTTCATTTTGTATTCGCTCAACAATATTTTGAACACATTTCTTTGCAGATACCATTGTTGAGGGTTTAATGGGAATAATAGGACAAACATCGATAGCTCCAATTCTGGGATGATTTCCTTCATGATTTCTCATATCTATCAGCAATAGACATGTTTTCAATAATCTTATTATCGCATCAGAAAGAGTAGTCTCGCTTCCTAAAAAAGTAAAAACTGTTCTGTTTGCATCGAAGCCAGAATCAATATGGATCAAATTTACTCCGGTAGTGTTTTTAATTGTGTCACCAAGCTCTCGTATTATTGAACTTCGTCGTCCCTCTGAAACATTGACAACACATTCCAGCATTTCAGAAATGTGGAGTTTCTAAACCTTTAACGAATGCTATAAGGGCCGCAACAGCACTTTTGGCGACGTTCATTTGCATGGATGAATGAATTAGAGGTAATGCAATTTCAGCAAGATGAATATATTGACACCTTTGCGTTTGAGCGGATTGATACGCAACATTAAATACTTTATTCCAAGACCAGCCGTGCTGACTTCCTGCTGAGCTCGGGCAATCAATTATACTATCTGCGCAGATTTCAAGTCCAAAAACCGAGTTCGTACAAACATGGTTAAGGGCAATATTAAGAGAATGGTCAAATGAGGAAGAACCGCTTACTCCCCATGATTCAAATGGAAGATATATCCAGTTACCATCTGTTTTGAAGTGATTGAGGCTTTTGATATTTGTTGTTAGTTCTTGAAGACCTAAAACTGCATATTTTTCTAATATTTTATTCTTTTTAGCATAGGAAAAAGGATTTCCGCTGTGGCGGCCTTCAAGCTCTCTACAGTCTGGATGAAGATCCAGATTTAATGCGTGAACCTTATTTTTTTTTGTCTCCGATAAAGCTTTAAGAAGAGGATATGCGTTATTGTGCCCCCCACCAAGAACCAAGGGAATTTTTCCTTTTGCTAACAGCCCTTGAATTTTTTTAAAAACTATTTTATCAATTTTATCTACTAAGGAGTATAATTCCTTTTTGTCTTTTGGATATATGTAATTTTTAGATTCTTTTTGAAGGGTTGCTAATGAAATAGTAGTCCATCCGAATTTTTCTGATGGTAAAAAATCGTTACAAGATATAGTGGCTATAGCCTTATAAAAATGTAAGGAGTTTCCTGCAGCTCCAGGCCTTCCTCCATTTGCTCGTACCCCTATATCTTCGGGAATAATTAAAAACACATAATCTCCTTCAGAATCCTTTTTTTTCTTCAGGATATCTCCAAGTTGTTTTTCTCCCGGTCTTGATTGATGAAAATTAAAGGGGTTCATTTTCCGTTTATAAATGTTTTCTCTATGTTATTCTCCCCAAATGAGTAAGGTAAGTATGCGAATGATGATATTGGCTTGGTTAAAATTAGATTCGCAATCATTCCTTTGGATATACTCCCAATATTTTCTTGAGCACCAAGGGCATATGATGCATTGGCTGTCAGCGATGCCAGTCCCTCCTTGGGTGTGAGTTTCATTTTGTGACATGCTAAACTCCAACATAACATAAGATTTGAACTTGGAGCAGAACCAGGGTTGCAGTCAGAGGCTATTGCTAGTGGCAAGTTCGAATCAATGATTTCTCTGGCGCGAGCAAATGGGATGTCTAGAAAAAGAGAGCAGCCAGGAAGAGCAACAGGAATCGGTTTGCGTTTTGATTCATTATTGAAGGCAACAATTAAGTCATTTAAATCTGAATCAGTTAAACATTCTAAATGATCAACGCTCCAGGCGGAATTATTAATTGCAGCTTGAATTCCTCCGATGCTATTAAATTGATTTACGTGAGCTTTGAGGGGAATATTGTATTTACTTGCACTTGTCGAAAGTTGGTCAATATGCCTTGGAGAAAAATAATTTTTTTCGCAAAAGATATCCACAAAGTCAATCAGACCCTTATCTGCTATGCTTGGCAACATATTTAAACAGACCTCATCAATATATGAGTCATAATCTCCATTAAAGGAAGCTGGCAGTGCATGAGCACCCAAAAACGTAGCCCAAATTTTTTGTGTGACTTGGGTTTTTGCTTTTTGAATAACTCTTAGAATTTTCGTCTCTGAATCTAAAGTTAAACCATATCCACTTTTTATTTCTATTGCAGTAGTGCCAGTATTTTTGGATTTATCCAAGCGTTCAAGAAGCAACTCTAGTAATTCTTCTTCATCTGAATCATGCATTTTTTTTGCAGAGTTTAAAATACCTCCTCCAGAAGATGCAATTTCTTCATAGGATGACCCATGCATTCTTAAATTAAATTCTTCAGAGCGGTCCGAATGATAGACCAAGTGTGTATGGGAATCAATGAGCCCAGGTAATAGAAATCGTCCTGTGCCGTCAATGATTTTAACATTTGAATTACTTTTTGGACAATCTGACATTTTTCCAAAATCATGAATATATCCTGATTCAATCTCGATATATGCTTTTTTTATTATATCCCAATCCTCCATCGATTTTCCAGATAGAAAATCATATTTTTTGCTATTTTGGAGCATTGTAGCGATCCCTTTTAGGTTCTCTATTCGTATTCGCATATAACGAAGGTAGTGTATCGCGTATTTTTGAGGCTATGGCAAATAATTCATTTGGAGAAATATTACGTTTGACCACCTTTGGAGAGTCTCATAACGCTGCTATGGGTGGGGTTTTAGATGGTGTTCCAGCTGGCGTTTCCATTAATATCGAACTTATTCAAAAGGACCTTGACCGAAGAAGGCCAGGACAATCTGAGTTTACCTCTGCAAGGTCTGAGGCGGATAAAGTTGAAATTTTAAGTGGACTACATTTTGATAAAGATGATAACGGGTGTCAATTAACTCTGGGCAGTCCGATTGGATTTATAATTCGAAATTTGGATAAAAAGAGTTCTGATTATGATGCTTTAAATGATATATATAGGCCATCTCATGCGGATTACACCTATCAATCAAAATACGGAATTAGAGACCATCGTGGTGGGGGGCGCTCTAGTGCAAGAGAGACCGTTTGTCGAGTAGTAGGCGGGGCTATTGCCAAGCAATTGTTAGGAAAGGAAGTAGTTATTCAGGCCTATGTAGAAAAGATGGGAGGGGTCGCTATTCCTCAAAATGCTGAATATGATATTTCGAATTCAAAGAACTCACCTGTATTATGTCCACATTCTGAAACATCAAAAGCCATGGAAGCCAAATTAAAAGAAACAGCTTCCAAAGGTGACACTGTTGGTGGTGTAATCTCTTGCCACATAAAAGGGGTTCCGGCAGGATGGGGGGAACCTGTTTTTGATAAAATTAATGCGAGATTAGCTTTTGGTATAATGGGTATAAATGCTACCAAAGGAATTGAGTTTGGTTCTGGGTTCAGTGGTGCAGATAGAATGGGTTCGGAAGAAAATGATCAGTTTGAATCTATAGAAAAGACTGCTACTAACAACAGTGGGGGCATTCAAGGGGGGATTTCTAACGGTCAGGAGATTTTATTTAGAACAGCATTTAAGCCTGTATCTAGCATTAAAATCAAGCAGAGCTCAATGAATAAGAAAGGAGAGTTGGTAGAATTTAAAATCGATGGAAGACATGACCCTTCAGTATTGCCGAGAGCGGTTCCGATTATTGAGGCGATGGCAGCACTTATTCTTGCAGATTTTTTCCTTCGGCAAAAAACTCAGTTAATGAAATAGAGAATAAATGCGTTCTATTAAGTATTTACTGCTCTTATTAATTCTGACCCCTGATTCTAAAATATATAGCCAATCAGAGATTGATTGCATTGGTTATTCAAAGTTTTCTAAACATGCTAAACTAGCGGAAAAAGCCATTCTTTCCAATGATTTATCAATGGCAAAAGTTTATTTAGGGGCGCTGAGAAGGAAATATAAAGGTCAATCATTAAATTCGTTGTTTCTTCAGAGTGAAGTTGACCTAATGGAGGGTAAACTAAAAGCAGCGATTAAAAAGTATGAAGAGATCTATAAGTTATGTCCTCGTTATCCTCGGAATATTTTATTCAAATGGGGTTCTGTTTTAGAAGAGTTGGGATTTTTAAAAGAGTCAAAGTTAAAATATGAAGAGTATTTGAATCAAAATGGGATAGAACTGTCTTATAAAAATGTTGTAAAAGAAAAGCTGGAATTATGGAGTTTTAGGGATTCACTAAAAGATAATCCTGTTAATTTTAATCCGAGAAGAGTCAATGCACTTTCCTCTGATGCCGATGAGTTTCTAGGTATACTTACACCAGATGAATCTAAATGGTTTTTTACTCGTCGATTCAAATATCTCGACTTCAAATTAGGTCCGGCTCCAGTTAGGCGGTTAAAAGAAGAATTTTGTCAGTTAGTAAATAAAGAGAATGCGCAATATCAGTCTTTAACGTACCCTTTTAATCAAGGTTTTAATGAGGGAGGGCCTTCTCTAACAGCTGACAATAACACTATGGCATTAACATCTTGTGAGTATCTAAAATCAACTTCATTGAACAATGGTTATAGGAATTGTGATATTTTTTTGGTGAATAGATATGAAGATCAACAATGGTCTGATTTTTATCCTATTGATTTAATTAATGAAAAGGATTCGTGGGAAGCTCAACCAGCAATTTCAGCAAATGGGGATAGAATTATTTTTTCATCAGATAGAGATGGCGGATTTGGCGGCTTGGATTTATACTCCATTGAAATTGATTCCTCGGGTAATTGGTATAATTTAAAAAATCTTGGTTCGCGGATAAATACTCTTGGTGATGAAAAATCACCATTTTTTCATGCAGATAGCGAACATTTATTTTTTTCATCGAATGGTCATTTTGGGATTGGTGATTTTGACGTATTTGTTGTGAATATTCATGGAAATGAGGATCCCTTGAACTTGGGTTACCCAATAAATACGGAAAAAGCGGAAGTGGGGTTCGCTGTCTCCGCAAAGCGACCGATGGCTTATTTCTCAAGTAATAATCAAATTGGAAATTTAATCTCGTCCTCAAATTATGATTTTTTTGAATTTACTCTTCCTGAAAAGCTATTTCCAGATAGTGTCTCCTTTATTCAAGGAAAGGTAAAAGGAGCGCAGAAATTTAATCAAAACCTACAAATTCGTATCGAGAATTTAAAATCTAACAGAATTTCTCGAATACAAGTAAATAGGCAAACTGGCGAGTATACAGCCGTATTAAACGCTCAAGAGACTGCTGATTATTTGATTTCGGTTGAGGGGAATAATACTGGTTATACCTCTGCCCGTTTTAAATTGAAAAAAAATCAAATTTCAGAATCCATTCCTATGCTAGAAGTAAAGAGTTTGAAGAGTGGTGAAATATTTGACTTATATTCTATTTTCTTCGAATCTAATAGCTTTGAGCTGTCAAAATTGGATCAGTTTGCATTAATAGATTTTGCTAAGTTTCTTAACAAAAACCCGTCATTAATCATCGAGATTCAAGGTCATACTGATAATATTGGGAGTTCATCAAAAAATATGAAGCTCTCTGAAAATAGGGCAAAGTCAGTTCATGACTTTTTAATTTCAATCGGAGTTTCATCAATACAGATGACCTATCAGGGATACGGAGATAAAATCCCAATGGAGTCAAATCAGAAGGGATGGGGAAGGTCTCGCAACAGAAGGACCACCTTTAAAGTTTTAAATACTGAATTAACAGATTCTCCTTGAGACTCTGGAATTTAAATAATGTCTAAATTCTTCGCTCTTTAATTCGTGCTAACTTACCGGTGCGCTCACGTTGATAGAAAATCCTAGCACGTCGAACCTTACCCTGTTTGTTTACTTCAATTTTTTCTAGGTTAGGCATGTTCACTGGGAAAATTCTTTCGACACCAGTGTTACCAGACATTTTTCGTATTGTAAATGTTTCAGTCACTCCGCTTCCACTTCGCTGCAAAACATCACCCCGGAAGAACTGAGTACGCGTCTTTTCTCCCTCGCGGATCTTGTAGTAAACAGTTACTGTGTCACCGGCTTTAAAAACTGGAAAGTCCTTTGATTCTACATATTTGTCTTGGACATACTTAATCAAATCCATGAGATATCTTTTTTAAGTTACTAATAGTCAACATTCATCTCTTTGATCAGAGGTTGGTATTAGAATCGTTTAAGTAAACTTTCAACGAGGGCGCAAATGTAACAAATTTTTTGTTCCCGAAGAACTAATCTTCAAGAAGATCAGGTCTTTTAGCTTTGGTAATTTTCAATGCTTGTTCTGCTTTCCAGATTTCAATTTTTCTTGAATTGCCACTTAATAATATGTTGGGAACTTTCATTCCTTCAAAATTTGAAGGTCTCGTATAAATGGGGTGGGAGAGCAGATTATCTTGAAAGGAATCTGTTAGAGCACTTGAGCCATCATTTAAAACGCCCGGAATTAATCGAATTAGAGCATCTGAGATAACGGCTGCAGCAAGCTCTCCTCCGCTAAGAACGTAATCTCCAATGCTTATTTCATGGGTAATTAAAGAATCTCTTACACGTTGATCAATTCCTTTATAATGTCCACAAAGAATTATTAAATTTTTCTTTAGAGATAACTTATTTGCTAGTTTTTGATTAAACTTTTGACCATCAGGTGTAGTATATATTACAGCATCGTAATCTCTTTGACTCTTTAGCTCATTGATGCATTTGAAAATTGGACCCGCTAGCATCACCATACCTGCTCCACCACCAAAAGCATAGTCATCAACCTGTTTATGCTTTCCTTCACCATACTCTCGGAGGTCATGCAAATAGACTTTAACTAAACCTTTTTTTTGAGCACGCATTAAAATGCTAGAATCAAAAGGACTCCTAATAATCTCAGGCAATAGGCTGACAATGTCGATACGGAAGCTCATTTTGAGATTTTTGTAATTCGCGGAAATATATTTTTTCTGTTTAACAACAAAAAAAGACGTGCATAAATTTAGAACTAAAAATTAAATTCAAAAGTTACATAAAAGTTTCTTCGTGGAAAAGGAATGATTCTCGGTCCCGGGAATCCTGTTGCTCTTCTGGTAAAGTAAGATGCGTCTAAAATATTATTGATTCCAGATTTAAGAGAGTATTTCTTTCTTTTATGTGACAAACTAAAATCTAGAACTTGATAGTTTATAATTAAACCTATAACTCCGCTAAGATTACTTTCTGTGGAATTTGTGGCATCACTATCTTATTGACAAGAAGGGAGTTCTTTTTTAAAAACGAATTACTTCTTTTATTCCTTGATCCATCCAATTATTCGCTAAATAGCCTTTCTCGAGATTTGAGGCAAAAGGAATTGGAGTTGGAATGCTAGAAATGACTTTTATTGGAGAGTCAAGATATTCAAAACATTCTGATTGAATTATTTGAGAAATATCGCTACCAATGCTTCCTCTCATTATGTCCTCTTGGACAATGACACAACGTCCAGTTTTTTTGACCGACTTTACAAGTGTATCTCTATCCAAGGGTACAAGACTTCTTAAATCGATCAGATCACAAGAAACTTCTTTATTCTCATTGAGCCAATCTTGAACCCATTTTATTCCTAATCCATAACTGATTATAGTGATCTGGTCACCTTCATTTATAGTTGCAGCCTTTCCTATGGGTAAAGTAAAGTAGCCTTCGTTAACATCACTTTCTTGTGATCTATATAGAGCCTTATGTTCGAAGAAGAGAATAGGGTTTGGATCCTCAAATGCTTGAATCAATAACCCTTTGGCATCGAAGGCATTTGAAGGGTATACAACTTTTAGCCCTGGGATTCGGGTGAACCAAGATTCAGTACTTTGGGAATGAAAGGGGCCTGCGTTAACTCCGGCTCCCGTTGGCATGCGGATAACCATATCTACATTTTGTCCCCACCTATAGTTCAATTTAGCAGCCTGGTTACAAATTTGTGTCATAGCTTCAGAAACGAAGTCGGAAAATTGCATTTCAATCATGGTTTTTTTGCCCATTACCGATAATCCAACACCAACCCCTACAATCGCAGATTCACACAATGGAGTGTTTATTATTCTTTCTTTTCCAAACTTTTCTAAAAAAGTATCTGTTGCTTTAAACACACCACCATAATCGGCTATGTCTTGGCCCATAAAAATTAGGTTGTCATGTTCTTTTAATGAGCACTCTAGGCCTGAGTGAATTGCATCGATAAAACGCATTTTTTTTAGTTTACCTTTATTTTGGGTTTTTTCTGAATCATATTTTTTGTTACTGAAGACATCTTTTAACTCATTCTCCAGTTTAAATTCAGAATCCGACTCTTTCAATGCAATTTTGAGACTCCCAAGAACCTTATCATTTAGACTTTCTTCAATCGATTTTATCTCATTCTTAGAAAGAATTTTCTCTGAAATCAAATTCCCTCGAAAATTAAGAATGGGGTCTTTCGATTTCCATGAATCAATAAGGCCTTTTGGATAGTATTTTGTCCCTGAAGCTTCTTCATGACCTCTTATTCTGAACGTTTTACATTCTAATAAAATTGGCCTTGGGTTGCTTCGAATACTCGACGTTAATTTTTTTGATAAAGACAGAGTTGCTGCAAAATCATTTCCATCAACACTATGTGCTTCCATTCCATATGCATCTCCTTTTACCGTAAAAGAGTCAAAGTTGAATTGTTCGTTGGATGGAGTTGATAGCCCCCATTGGTTGTTTTCTACGACAAAAAGAACGGGAAGTTTCCATACTGAAGCAACATTTAAAGCTTCATGGAAGTCTCCCTGGGATGCACCTCCATCTCCAGTAAACACCAAAACACATTTTTTTTCATGATTTAGTTTTCTTGCGAAAGCTAGCCCATCTGCGACTCCTAATTGTGCGCCTAAATGGCTAATCATTCCAAAAATATTATGCTCCTTGGAGCCGAAATGAAAAGAGCGATCTCTGCCTTTGGTAAAACCATTAGGTTTCCCTTGAAACTGAGAAAAGAGCTTTTCCAAAGGAATATTTCTTGACGTAAAAACTCCCAAGTTTCTATGCATTGTACAAATCCATTCATCTTCGTGCATAGCAAGTGTGGTTGCGACTGATACAGCTTCCTGGCCATAGCTAGAAAACCATTTAGAAATTATTCCTTGACGCAAAGCTAGAAGCATTCTATCCTCAACAGCACGGGGAAGGAAGAGGTGCTCGAAATACTTTTGTGCATCTGATTTGTCAAGTTTAGAATAAAAATTATTTTGTGACATGAGACTTGACAAAGGTGGGGTAGAATCCTTAATGAAACAATCCTAGTATCTTTGCAAATATGAAATTGAAAACACTTGACTTAAGCAATTACATTGACGGAACAGAACCCATGCGAAAAAATTTTGTATTGGATTTAGGAAAAGCTTTCGAATCCATTGGTTTTGCAGCTATTGAGGGACACGACTTTACAAATGCGGATAGGGATTTGTTACAAAATGTAATCAAAGAATTCTTCAATCAGGATAATGAATTTAAAATGAAGTCTTTTGTACCAGGTGCCAAAGGGCAAAGAGGCTTTACACCATTTGGGACTGAACATGCGAAAGGAGAAACAAGACCTGATTTAAAAGAATTCTTTCAATGGGGTCCTATGAATGCTGCAGAACGCGGTCTTGATAAAAATGTTCTAGTTCCGAACATCGAAAACATGGACAGCGCCGTTTCAATTGCATACAATAAGCTTGAAAGAATTGGCCATCAGCTTATGAAAGCAATAGCTTCGTATTTATCTCTTGAAGAGAATTTCTTTGAATCATATTTGAATCAGGGGCACTCGATATTCCGGGCAATCCACTATCCCGGGCAAAAAGATTTTACTCAAAAAGGAATTCGCGCAGCAGCGCACGAAGACATTAATCTTATTACCCTTTTAATGGGAGCATCTGCTGAAGGACTTGAACTTCTCAATAAAGATGATGAGTGGGTACCAATTCATGTCACGAGTGATGTTCTGGTAATAAATGTAGGAGATATGCTTCAGCGTCTCACTAATAATACTATGCGGTCAACTACACATCGGGTTGTTAATCCTCCTGTTGAGAGACTTCACCTTCCAAGATTTTCGATGCCATTTTTTGTTCACCCAGATGAAAGTATGCCCTTAAACTGCTTAGATATTTGTATTTCTGAGCAGAATCCAAAGAGTTTTGATGATATAACCGCGGGTCAATACTTGCAACAAAGACTAAAAGAGATTGGTCTCGCCTAGAGTTTTTTTAAGTATTACCCTATTTTCGAACTAATATTTCAGCATTCAGGAGATAATGATCAGCAAGGTCCATTTCTTTGCCTTTATACAAATGCGTAGGCTTAAAGACTTTTTGCCAATTTATTTTCAACTTCATATTGTCCTTTTGAATCAGTATATAATCAAGTTGAAGCGGTCTTGAGTTATTATTCCATGAATTTTCAGGACTAAAAGTGTATAGATTTTTAAATATTGATTCAGAGTCTGAAACTCCCAGTATATTTAACATTTCTAAGTACTTTTCTTTCTCGGACTTTTTCGTATTTAGATCACCAAGGATGATGAATGGATTATTATCCTTCGAATTCCGATTCATTAATTTCCGAATATCTCGATATTGAAGTTTACGTGTGGAAATGGCTTTGGAAGAATTGCCTGACTGAAGATGAGTGCCCATAAAATGGATATCAATGTCATTTACTTGAGCGTGAAATAAAACGCATCCTTTTGCAGCATATTTATCTGCTTTGACCCCTGGCTTAAAAACAATATGATCAAGGTAATTTAAAGGAATTCGTCCCACAATTAATAAACCATTACTCACTAATGCTTTTTTATTTTTAATTGGATGGATTTGATAGGGGTAAGATTTATTTAAACCCTGAATAATCTTTCTTCTAATTTTACGATCAAACACTTCTTGAAAAACAATAATATCGAAGTCATGCTTTATGCAATAATCTATGATCAATGGGGTTCTTGTTTTCTGTTTTTTTTGCAGGAATTTTGAAACAAATGAAAAATTTGTAGGAAGCATTTGAATATTCCAAGTGGCAATATTTAAAATATTGGAATTGCTGTTTGTCGAGTCAGGATGATCGTTTTTACCAAAACATATCGATTTTAAAAGAAATAAAAAGAAAAATATGATAAACTTTATTCTCATTATCGAACTTAGGCTATAATATATGCGTTAGTTATTTATGCTATATTCCAAAGAGTAAAAGGCTCCTGAAATAAATAAAAATCAATTTCTTGAAAACCGATTATATTTCAATCTTGGAGAAAGTTGACAAAGTTAATCCTTTGAGGTATGCTTTCAATCGTAACTATATTGATGGAGATGTATCACGTCTCTCGCCCTACATATCAAGAGGAGTTTTGTCCACAGATCAAATATTCAAAAACTTAGTCAATAGAGGGTTTGATTTAAATAAAATTGAAAAATTCATACAAGAACTGGCTTGGAGGGATTACTGGCAGCTAGTATGGCAGGAAAAAGATATTAATCGAGACATAAAAAATCCCCAATCTGATATACTTTCTTATGAGGTTTCAAAAAATATTGTAGATCACAATACTGGAATTAAAGCCCTAGATACAGCCATCAAAGAGCTTTATAAAACAGGTTATGTGCACAACCATCTTAGAATGTACATTGCTGCACTTAGTGTTAACGTTGCGAAAAACCATTGGAAAGTTCCAGCAAAATGGATGTATTATCACCTACTCGACGGTGATTGGGCCTCCAATTCCCTCAGCTGGCAATGGGTAGCTGGTACCAACAGTAGTAAAAAATACATAGCGAATCAAGATAATATTAATAAGTATACCAGGACTCAACAAAAAAAAACGTACTTGGATATCGATTATTCTGAGTTGAGCGAAATCCTACAACCTGAGACACTGAAAGAGTTGACTAGTTTTGATTTTGAAGTTGTATATCCAAAATCTGATCTTTTTAATATTAATGACGGAAAAACAGTATGCATCTATAATTATTACAACTTAGACCCAAATTGGAGAAAAGAATCTAATTATCATAGAATTTTACTCATCGAACCAAGTGTCATTGATTTACAGCCTATCGGTGAAAAAGCTATGAATTTCATGCTTTCTTTATCAAAAAATATAGAAGGGATTAAAGTATTTGTAGGTGAGTTTGACGAATTGCCAATTGGAAAATCTCAAGTTATTTATAAAGAACATCCCAATAATCATAATTATAAAGGGATAAAAGACGAGAGAGATTGGATGTCTTCGGTTAAAGGCTACCACTCTTCTTTCTTTTCATTCTGGAAGAAAGCAAAAAAAGAAATTTTTAGGAAATATGCCTAAAAATCTAGAATCAAAAATTTGTATTGTTTGCAATATTCCTTTTAATTGGAGGAAAAAATGGGAGAAAAACTGGGCAGAAGTGAAATATTGCAGTGAACGCTGCAGAAGAAATAAAAAAGTTAGACGACGGATATAAAAATCGTCTTGTTATTATTCAAACCATTCTGTTTTTTCTAAAATGTTTTTTCTTCGGCTAGTTCCACTTCTGTTGGAATCATGGACGCCTAAATAAAAAAAGCCCAGGCATCTTTCATTTTCATTTAGAGATAAAAATGAATGTAGATGTTTTGCATACTTAGGGGTGCTCCAATATCCTCCAATACTTGTGCCTGAGCAAGAAATCCATATATTTTGTACGGCCATTGCCGTTGCAGAGATTTCTTCCCATTCAGGTAGAAGATTTGAATTTTCTTTCATGCAAATACAGATAATATGGCTTGATTTTTGAAAATTTTGACTCAGTTGATTTTTTTTTAACTCGTCCATATCAGTATTTATATTAAATATTTCGTTTAGCAATTTTATTTTGGCATTGGAACTAAATATTTTAAAAATCCATGGTTGTGTTAATTTATGTGTTGGAGCATGATTAGCATTTTGAAGTAATTCAATAATTACTTCTTTATCAATTTCAGAACCATTAAATTCATTTGGGTAAATTGATTTTCTGGATTTGATTAATTGAGATATTTCTTCGTTTATCATGAAGTAAAAATAAAAAAAGTGAGATTTAATAATTATCCTTAAATAGCAATAAAAAACCCCAACAAAATGTTGAGGTTAAAAATGTGGACCTCTCGGTCCTAAGTTCGAACTTTTTTA